>OFTX01000085.1_pt1 | contig 57763 bp, 48 predicted proteins | sample 1775051 | NCBI WGS metagenome assembly OFTX01 (sample SAMN08195772, study PRJEB24354) | sludge metagenome | isolation source: sludge from phenol fed wastewater aerobic bioreactor A | place: India: Nagpur | collected 2016-09-15 | reverse complement strand
TGCACAAGACGGCGGACGGCCTGTACTACCCCGACTCGCTGGTGGGCACCGACAGCCACACCACCATGATCAACGGCGTGGGCGTGGTGGGCTGGGGCGTGGGCGGCATCGAGGCCGAGGCCGCCATGCTGGGCCAGCCGATGTACTTCTTGACGCCGGATGTGGTGGGCTTCGAGCTCAAGGGCCAGCTGCGCGAGGGCTGCACCGCCACCGACCTGGTGCTGACGGTGACCGAGATCCTGCGCCAGCACAAGGTGGTGGGCAAGTTCGTCGAATACTTCGGCGAAGGCACGGCGTCCCTGTCGGTGCCCGACCGCGCCACCATCGGCAACATGTCGCCCGAGTACGGCGCCACCATGGGCCTGTTTCCGGTCGACGAGCGCACCATCGAATACTTCGAGGGCACGGGCCGCACCAAGGCCGAGCGCGAGGTGTTCGAGGCCTACTTCCGCGCCCAGGGCCTGTTCGGCGCCGCGCGCGCGGGCGATGTCGACTATTCGCAGGTCATCACGCTGGACCTGGGCGACGTCACGCCCAGCATCGCCGGCCCGCGCCGCCCGCAGGATCGCATCGAGCTGGGCCGCGCGGCCGAGCGCTTCCAGGCGCTGTTCACCACGCCGATGGAGCAGGGCGGCTTCAGCCGGCCGGCGCAGGCGCTGGACGAGCGGGTGCAACTGCACGCCGGTGATGCGGGGCCGGACGCCGTCGAAACCGATGCGGTGGCCAACGGCGCGCGCAACGTGGCCGAAATGGCCTACAACAAGCCGGTCGGGCAGATGCACGCGATGCACAACCGCGACCACGACTACTCCATCGGCAACGGTGACGTGCTGATCGCCGCCATCACCAGCTGCACCAACACCAGCAACCCCAGCGTGATGCTGGCCGCCGGCCTGCTGGCCAAGAAGGCGGTGGAGGCGGGCCTGAAGGTGTCGCGCCACATCAAGACCTCGCTGGCGCCGGGCTCGCGCATCGTCACCGAGTACCTGACCGAAACCGGCCTGCTGCCCTATCTGGAAAAGCTGGGCTTCGACGTCGCCGCCTACGGCTGCACCACCTGCATCGGCAACGCGGGCGACCTGGCGCCCGAGATCAACCAGGCCATCCTGGATCACGAACTGGTGTGCGCCTCCGTGCTGTCGGGCAACCGCAATTTCGAGGCGCGCATCCACCCCAACCTGAAGGCCAACTTTTTGATGAGCCCGCCGCTGGTGGTGGCCTACGCCATTGCCGGCAGCGTGCGCGTCGACCTGATGACTCAGCCCGTGGGCAAGGGCAAGCGCGGCAAGGACGTCTACCTGGGCGACATCTGGCCCACCAGCTCCGAGGTGCAGAAGCTGCTGAAGTACGCCATGAAGGGCAAGGCCTTCCGCGAGAACTACGCCAAGATCGCCACCGAGCCGGGCAAGCTGTGGCAGGCCATCCCCGGCGTGACGGGGCAGGTCTACGACTGGCCGACCAGCACCTACATTGCCGAGCCGCCGTTCTTCGAGGACTTCACGCGCAACAAGGGCAAGACCGACGCCGGCGCGACGGGTGCGGGCGAGCGCTTCTCGGTGCGCGGCGCGCGCATCATGGCGCTGTTCGGCGACTCGGTGACGACCGACCACATCTCGCCGGCCGGCCGCATCAAGGACAGCTCGCCCGCCGGCCAGTGGCTGCAGGCGCACGGCGTGCAAAAGCAGGACTTCAACAGCTACGGCTCGCGCCGCGGCCAGCACGAGGTGATGATGCGCGGCACCTTCGCCAACGTGCGCATCAAGAACCTGATGATCCCGCCCAAGGCGGACGGCAGCCGCGAGGAGGGCGGCCTGACGCTGGCCCAGCCCTCGGGCCAGAAGAAATACATCTTCGACGCTGCCATGGACTACATGAGCGCCGGCACGCCGACCGTGATCTTCGCCGGCGAGGAATACGGCACCGGCTCCAGCCGCGACTGGGCCGCCAAGGGCACCCAGCTGCTGGGCATCAAGGCCGTGGTGGCGCGCAGCTTCGAGCGCATCCACCGCAGCAACCTGGTCGGCATGGGCGTGCTGCCGCTGCAGTTCAAGAGCGGCGAGTCGTGGGACAGCCTGGGCCTGAAGGGCGACGAAGTGGTGGATGTCGAACTGCCGGCCGAACTCAAGCCCCAGGGCGAGGCGCGCCTGCGCATCCAGCGCGCCGACGGCTCGCGCCAGGAAGCCAAGCTGACGCTGCGCATCGACACCCCGATCGAGGTCGACTACTTCCGCGCCGGCGGCATCCTGCCCTACGTGCTGGAGCAGTTGCTGGCGTAAGGCCCGGCCTGGGTCCGGCGCGGGAGGGAGCGGGTCTTGAGCGCAGCACCGCAACTGCTGGTGGCCGGCGGCGGCATCGGCGCCATGGCCGCCGCCTGCGCCGTGGCGCGCGCCGGCTGGCAGGTGCGGGTGTTCGAGCGCACGCCGGTGTTCACCGAGGTGGGCGCCGGGCTGCAGCTGGGCCCCAATGTCACGCGCATCCTGCACGCCTGGGGCCAGCAGGACGCCTTGCGCGCGGTGGCGGCCTACCCGCGGCGCTTGGTGGTGCGCAACGCCGAATCGGGCGCCGAGCTGGGCGAACTGCCGCTGGGCGAGCGTGCGCTGCAGCGCTATGGTGCACCCTATGTCACGGTGCACCGCGCCGACCTGCATGCCCTGCTGCACGCCCTGGCCCAGACGGCGGGCGAGGTGCAGATCCGCCTGGGCCAGACCCTGACCCACTTTCAGGACGACGGCGCCGCCGTGCGGGTGCGCACGGGCGGCGCCGGCGAGGTCGAGGGCGATGCGCTGCTGGGCGCCGACGGCCTGCTGAGTGCCGTGCGCCAGCAGCTGCTGGCCGACGGCCCGCCGCAGCCGGTGGGCGACCTGGCCTACCGCGCCATGCTGCGCATGGACGCGCTGCCCACCGCCTGGCACGCCAACGAGGTCACGGTGTGGATGGGCACCGACCTGCACCTGGTGCATTACCCGGTGCGCGCCGGCGCGGCCCTGAATGTGGTGGCCATCGTGCGCCACGCTGCCCCCCGGGTGCCGGCCGCGCACGACGACGACGCCGTGCCGTCGGGCGAGCTGGCGCACATGCTGGGCAGCCTGGGCGTCATCTGCGCGCCGCTGCGCGAGCTGGTCGACGCCGCCGCGCCGGCCAGCCTGAATGCGCAGACCTGGCGCCGCTGGGTGCTGGCGGCGCGCGCGCCGGTCGGCAGCGCACCCGAGATGGCGCGCGGGCGCGTGGCGCTGCTGGGCGATGCGGCCCACCCCATGCGCCCCTACATGGCGCAGGGCGCCGGCATGGCGATCGAGGACGCGGCCGAGCTGGCGCAGTCGCTGGCCATGACGGCGGTGGACGTGCCCACCCGCCTGCGCCGCTACGCGCAGGCGCGCTGGCAGCGCGTGGCGCGCGTGCAGGCGCGCTCCATGCGAAACGGCGAGATCTTTCATGCCCGCGGGCTGGTGCGGATGGGGCGCGACGCTTCGATCCGCCTGCTGGGCGAGCGCGTGCTGGACGTGCCCTGGCTGTATTCGCGCTGAGCGGTGCGGCCTGGGGGGGAGGGCCCAAAGGCAACGCTGAACAAGTCCTCGCGCGCGTCGCATCCCTGGGCTCGGGCGGTCTGCGGCGTTGAAAATCCTCGCGATACCGCCCGGTATCGCTGCGGTTTTCGCCTTGCAGCCCATCCCGATCCAGGGTGCGCCACATCGCGCCGACTTGTTCAGCGTCGCCTAAACTCGACTCATGAGTACCGCCGCATCCGCCAAGCCCGCCGTCTTCGTCGCACGCCGCATCTTTCCCGAGGTGATCGAGAAACTGTCCGCCCAGCTGGACGTCAGCCACAACCAGGCCGACGAGCGCCTGTCACCCGAGGAGCTGATCGCCCGCCTGCAGGGCAAGCAGGGCGTCTTCACCACCGGCAGCGAACGCATCGACGCCCGCCTGCTGGCCGCCTGCCCGGGGCTGCGCATCTGCGCCAACATGGCCGTGGGCTACAACAACTTCGACGTCCCCGCCATGACGACCGCCGGCGTGCTGGCCACCAACGCGCCGGACGTGCTGACCGAGACCACCGCCGACGGCGGCTTCGCCCTGCTGATGGCCGCCGCGCGCCGCGTCACCGAGGGCGAGCACTACCTGCGCGCCGGCCGGTGGCAGCGCTGGTCCTACGACATGCTGGTGGGCCAGGACGTGCATGGCGCCACCCTGGGCATCTTCGGCATGGGCCGCATCGGCCAGGCCATTGCCCGGCGCGGCGCGCTGGGCTTCGGCATGAAGGTGCTCTATCACAACCGCACGCGCCTGCCGGCCGATGAAGAAGCGGCCGTGCGGGCCGAATACGTGGCCAAGGACGAACTGCTGCGCCGCGCCGACCACGTGATGGTGGTGCTGCCCCTGACGCCCGAGACGCGGCACTACGTCGGCGCGGCCGAACTCGCGCTGATGAAGCCCAGCGCCACCCTGGTCAACATCGGCCGCGGCGGCGTGGTCGACGACGCCGCGCTGGCCGCCGCCCTGCGCGAAGGGCGCATCGCGGCCGCCGGGCTGGACGTGTTCGAGGGCGAACCCCAGGTGCATCCCGAACTGCTGGCCTGCAGCAACGTGGCACTCACCCCGCACATCGCCAGCGCCAGCCTGCCCACCCGCCTGGCCATGGCCCACCTGGCGGCCGACAACCTGATCGGCTACCTGCTGCACGGCCAGGCGCAGACGCCGATCAACCCTGAGGTGATGGCGTGACGCCCAAGCGTCGGTTGCTCTTGAAACAGTAGCTACCGGCGCTTGTTGGGAAAGCGCCAGAGGCCGATTCGTCTATGAATTGGCTTCGCGCCGCAGCGCCGGAAACAAGATCACGTCGCGGATGCTGGCGCTGTCGGTCAGCAGCATCATCAGGCGGTCGATGCCGACGCCGCAGCCGCCGGTGGGCGGCATGCCGTATTCGAGTGCGCGCACGAAATCTTGGTCGTAGAACATCGCCTCCTCGTCGCCCGCGTCCTTGGCGCTGGCCTGCTGCTGAAAGCGCGCGGCCTGGTCCTCGGCGTCGTTCAGCTCGCTGAAGCCGTTGGCCATCTCGCGGCCGGTGATATACAGCTCGAAGCGCTCGGTCACCTCGGGGCGTGCGTCGTTGGCGCGCGCCAGCGGGCTGATCTCGGTCGGGTGCTCCATGATGAAGGTGGGCTGCCAGAGCTTTTCCTCCACCACCTCCTCGAAGTACAGCACCTGCAGGCTGGCCAGGCTGCGGCGGCCGAGCTTGTCCTTGGCTTCCGACAGGCCCAGTTTTTTCAAGCGCTCGATCAGCGCCGCCGCATCGTCCACGCCGGCGCCGATGTCGGTGTGCGCGGCAATCGCCTCGCGGATGGTCAGGCGCGCGAAGGGCTGCGACAGGTCGACCGGCTTGCCCTGATAGGTCAGCTGCAGCGTGCCCGCGGCCTTGAGCGCCGCGTCGCGCAGCAGGCGTTCGGTGAAGTCCATCAGGTCCTGGTAGTTCCAGTACGCAGCGTAGAACTCCATCATCGTGAACTCGGGGTTGTGGCGCACGCTGATGCCTTCGTTGCGAAAGCTGCGGTTGATCTCGAACACGCGCTCGAAGCCGCCGACGATCAGGCGCTTCAAGTACAGCTCGGGCGCGATGCGCAGGAACATGTCCTGGTCCAGCGCGTTGTGGTGCGTGACGAAGGGCTTGGCGTTGGCGCCGCCCGGAATGGGGTGCAGCATGGGGGTTTCGACCTCCATGAAGCCGGCCTCGGTCATGAAGGCGCGCATGGCCGCCAGCGTCTGGCTGCGCAGGGCGAAGCGCGCGCGCGCGGCCTCGTCCATGATCAGGTCGACGTAGCGCTGGCGGTACTTCAGCTCCTGGTCCTGCATGCCGTGGAACTTGTCGGGCAGCGGGCGCAGGCTCTTGGTCAGCAGGCGCACCGAGGTGGCGTGGATCGACAGCTCGCCCGTCTTGGTCTTGAACACATGGCCCTCGGCGGCCACGATGTCGCCCAGGTCCCAGTGCTTGAAGGCGGTGTAGGCGTCCTCGCCCACGTCGTCACGCACCACGTAGATTTGGATGCGCCCGGTGGCGTCCTGCAGCGTGGCGAAGCTGGCCTTGCCCATCACGCGCTTGAGCATCATGCGGCCGGCCACGCTCACGATGCTTTTCTTGCCGGCGGCCAGGTCGGCCTCGAATGCTTCTTTTTCAGTAGCATCGTGCGCTTGATGGATGGCCGCTGCGCGGTCTTTGGGCTTGAAATCGTTGGGAAAGGCGACGGCCCCGCCCGCCGCCTGCGCCGCGCGCAAGGCCTTGAGCTTGTCGCGCCGCTCGGCGACCAGCTTGTTTTCGTCTTGTTCGGGGGCAGCCGCGGCAGCGGGGGTGGAGGCGTGGTTCATGAGGTCGCGGTGAGGGCGGGGCGCCGCGAGGATCGTCGCGGCGAAGCGCCCGAGTGGGAGGCCCGAAATGGGTCAGCCGGGTATTTTAATGAGTGGCTTGGCGCGAGCTTGCGGCCACGGCCAAGCTGCCGGCCACCGCGTGGAGGAGCGCCCGGCCAAAGCGCCTCGGTGACGCGAATTCGAGGTCATTTTGGCCTGTAGCGGTTATGGATCGAGCGCCACCAGCTATCAAAAATATAGTTTACGGCGATGGCGGGCCGGAGCCGATGCCCGCGCGCTCCAGCAGGTCGGCCACCAGTTCGAGCCGCAGCAGGGGGCTGTCGATGCCCAGCAGGCGCTGGCGGGCGGCGGTGGGCAGGGGCAGCCGCTCGCACCAGCGGTTGGCCACCCAGCCGCAGTCGTCGAAGCGCTCGTCGTCGTCCGACGCGGGCGCGCCGGCGGCCTGCAGGTGCGCGCGCGGATCGGCCAGCAGCCGGCGCAGGGCCTCGGCCACGGGGTGCAGGTCGTCCGGTACGGCCATGGGCGTGTCGCGCGCCAGCAGGCTCACGTCGGCCACCCACAGGCCGTGCTTGAGCAGGCTCGACCGCTCGATGCGAAAGCCATCGCCGCCCACGCATTCGATCAACAGCAGGCCGGGCCGGGGCTGCTCCAGGCGCCGGATGTGCGCCAGCGTGCCGATGGGGGCCAGCTGCTCGGGCGGCGTGCCGGCCGCGCGCACTTCGCGCCCCTGGGCCAGCGCCACGACGCCGAAGGGCGCGCCGGCGCGCTGGCACCGGCCCACCATGTCGAGGTAGCGCGGCTCGAACACCTGCAGCGGCAGCACGCCGTCCGGAAACAGCACGGTGTCGAGCGGAAACAGGGGCAGGGCGGTCAAGGTGAGGGCGGTCATGAAGGGAAGCCGGCGTGGTGATGGGGCGCGGGTGAGGCCGCTATCATCCTACGCATGTTCCAACCCGATCCGTGGTCCGCACCCGCATGCTGTTCGAGATCCTGACCTTCCTGGTCGAAGTGGCCGTCACCCTGGTCGGCGCGGCCTGCCTGCTGCGGCTGGCCACGCGCTGGCGCCGCATGTCGTTTGCCAACCCGGTCGGGCGCTTCGTGCAGGCCCTGTCGGACTGGCTGGTGCTGCCGCTGCAGCGCCTGCTGCCGGCCGGGGGGCGCCTGGACGTGGCCAGCCTGCTGGCGGTGTGGCTGCTCAAGCTGGTGCAGTACGCCATGCTGATGAGCCTGCTGGCCAGCCAGCGCTGGAGCGTACTGCCGGTGCTGGCGCTGCTGGGGGTGGCCAAGCTGGCGGTGTCGGTGGGCACGGCCATCGTCATCGTCGCGGCCGTGATGTCGTGGATGCAGAACCGTACCCTGCTGACCGACGTGCTGGAGCGCCTGGCCGAACCCATGCTGGCGCCGCTGCGCCGCGTGATCCCGCTGGTCGGCGGCATCGATCTGTCGCCCTTGGCAGCCGTGGTGGCGCTGCAGGTGCTGGGCATCGTCATCGGCTCGCTGCAGGCAGGGCTGCTGGGCAATGCGGTGATGATGGGGGCGGCGTGACTTTGCGTGCGCGCCGGCGGGTCGCGAGTTACTCCACCGCATCCGCCGGCTGGCGCTGCAGCATGGCCAGGATGCTGGCGACCTTGTCGCGCAGTTCGCGCCGGTCGCAGATGAAGTCGACCGCGCCCTTGTCCTGCAGGAACTCGGCGCGCTGAAAGCCTTCGGGCAGCTTCACGCGCACGGTGTTCTCGATCACGCGCGGGCCGGCAAAACCGATCAGGGCCTTGGGCTCGGCAATGACCACGTCGCCTACGAAGGCGAAGCCGGCCGAGACGCCGCCCATGGTGGGGTCGGTCAGCACGCTGATGTAGGGCAAGCCCTTCTTGGCCAGGCGGGTGAGGGCGGCGTTGGTCTTGGCCATCTGCATCAGGCTCATCAGGCCCTCCTGCATGCGCGCGCCGCCGGTGGCGGTAAAGCAGATGAAGGGCACCTTCTGCTCGATGGCGGTGTGCACGCCGCGCGCAAAGCGCTCGCCCACCACGCTGCCCATGCTGCCGCCCATGAAGTCGAACTCGAAGGCGGCGGCCACCACGCTGATGCTCTTGACGGCGCCGCCCATCACCATCAGCGCGTCGGTTTCGCCGGTGTTTTCCATTGCTTCCTTGATGCGCTCGGGGTACTTGCGGCTGTCCTTGAACTTGAGCGCGTCGACCGGCACCACCTCTTGCCCGATCTCGTAGCGGCCTTCGCCGTCGAGAAAGACGTTGAGGCGCTCGCGCGCGCCGATGCGATGGTGGTGGCCGCAGTGCGGGCAGACGTTCTGGTTCTGCTCCAAGTCGGTCTTGTACAGCACCGTGTCGCACTCGGGGCACTTGATCCACAGGCCCTCGGGCATTTGCCGGCGCTCGGCGGCGTCGCTGGGTTGGATCTTGGGGGGCAGCAGTTTTTCAAGCCAGCTCATGTTGGGTTCCTTTGGGGATGGCGCGCTCAGGCGTCGAGGGCGGCACGGATCGGGCGCAGGAAGTCGGCGGCGGCGGCGGCCACGCGCTCGTGCGGCTGCTGCTCGATCTGCTGGATCAGCCGGCTGCCGATGACCACGGCGTCGGCGACCCGGCCGATGGCGCGGGCGGTCTCCGCGTCGCGGATGCCGAAACCCACGCCGACGGGGATGTGCACGTGTTGGCGAATGCGCGGCAGCATGGCGCCCACCTCGGCGGTGTTGAGCGCGCCCGAGCCGGTGACGCCCTTGAGCGACACGTAGTACACGTAGCCGCTGGCCACCTGGGCCACCTGTTGCATGCGCGCGTCGGTGGAGGTGGGGGCCAGCAGAAAGATCAGGTCCATGCCCGCGGCCTTGAGCGCGGCGGAGAACTCGGCGCATTCCTCGGGCGGATAGTCCACCACCAGCACGCCGTCCACGCCCACGGCGGCCGCATCGCGCACGAAGGCGCCTTCGCCATGCTGCTGCTCGTAGCGCTCGATCGGGTTGGCGTAGCCCATCAGCACCACGGGGGTGGTCTGATCCTTGGCGCGAAAGGCCTTGACCATGGCCAGCACCTGCGCCAGGCCGATGCCCAGCGCCAGCGCACGGTCGCCCGCCTTCTGGATCACGGGGCCGTCGGCGCTGGGGTCGGAGAAGGGCACGCCCAGCTCGATCACGTCGGCGCCGGCGGCCACCATGCCGTGCATCAGCGCGGGCGTGATGTCGGCATAGGGAAAGCCGGCGGTGACGTAGGGCACCAGCGCCTTGCGGCCCTGGGCCTTGAGGGTGTCGAAGGTGGCGGTGATGCGGCTCATGCCTTGGCCCCCTTCACCACGTGGCCGCGCATCGAGGGGCGGTCGTAGAAGTCGGCACCCTGAAGGTCGGCCACGGTGCCGATGTCCTTGTCGCCCCGGCCCGACAGGCACACCAGGATGGACTGGTCGGGCCGCATGGTGGGCGCCAGCTTGAGCGCGTGGGCAAAGGCGTGGCTGGATTCGAGCGCGGGGATGATGCCCTCGACCCGGCACAGGTGATGGAAGGCCGCCAGCGCCTCGGCGTCGGTGGCGCCCACGTATTCGGCGCGGCCGCTGTCCTTGAGCCAGGCGTGCTCGGGGCCGACGCCGGGGTAGTCCAGGCCGGCGCTGATGCTGTGCGTTTCGGTGATTTGGCCGTTGGCGTCCTGCAGGATGTAGGTGCGGTTGCCGTGCAGCACGCCGGGGCTGCCGCGCTCCAGGCTGGCGGAGTGCTTGCCGCTGTCCAGGCCTTCGCCGGCGGCCTCGACGCCGATCAGGCGCACCTGCTCGTGCGGGATGTAGGGGTAGAAGATGCCCATGGCGTTGCTGCCGCCGCCCACGCAGGCCAGCACCGCGTCGGGCTGCTGGCCGGCCAGCTCGGGCATCTGCGTCAGGCATTCGGTGCCGATCACGCTCTGGAAGTCGCGCACCATCATGGGGTAAGGGTGCGGGCCGGCCACGGTGCCGATGATGTAGAAGGTGTTGTCCACGTTGGCCACCCAGTCGCGCATGGCCTCGTTCAGCGCATCCTTCAAGGTCTTGCTGCCGCTGTCGACCGGGGCCACGGTGGCGCCCAGCAGCTTCATGCGGTAGACGTTGGGACTTTGGCGCTTGATGTCCTCGGCGCCCATGTAGACCACGCATTCCAGCCCGTAGCGCGCGCAGATGGTGGCGGTGGCCACGCCGTGCTGGCCGGCGCCGGTCTCGGCAATGATGCGCGGCTTGCCCATGCGCTTGGCCAGCATGGCCTGGCCGATGACGTTGTTGATCTTGTGCGCGCCGGTGTGGTTGAGGTCTTCGCGCTTGAGGTAGATCTGCGCGCCCCCCAGTTCGCGGCTGGTGCGCGCGGCGTGGTAGATGGGCGAGGGGCGGCCGACGTAATGCGCCAGCTCGTACCTGAATTCACTCAGGAAGTCCGGGTCGTGCTGGTATTTGGCGTAGGCGTCTTTCAGCTCGTTGATGGCGTAGGTGAGCGTCTCGCTCACGAAGCTGCCGCCGTAGCGGCCGAAGTGCCCGCTGGCGTCGGGCTGGTGATAGTCGATCATGGGGTGTTCAATCCTGCAAGGTGCGCGTCGCTCGCACGCACGGCGGCGACAAAGCGCATGATTTTTTCGGCGTCCTTGATGCCCTTGAGCGTGCTGCCGCCCGGGCCATCGGCTTCGACGCCGGACGAGACGTCAACCGCGAGCGAATGCCCGCGGCCGCGCAGCGCCGCAAGACCTGCGCTCACGTTTGCAGGTGTGAGCCCACCAGACAAGACGAGGTGAGCGGGAACGTTTGGTGGCAGGCGTGACCAATCGAATGTCTTTCCGCCGCCGCCGTAGCCATCGACCTGGGCATCCAGCAAGAGGGCCTGGGCGGCGCTGTAGTCGTGGGCAAATTTTAACAAGTCGAAGCCGCTGGCGGCGTCGGCCGGAATGCGCGCCGCGCGCCAGAAGGGGCAATGGGCGCGCTGCGCGGCCGCGGCGCACGCTTGGGGCGTTTCATCACCATGAAATTGCAGGATGGCCGGCGTCAGCAGGGCGGCGGCAACTTCTATTTCTATAGCGCTCGCATTGACGAAGAGCAGCACCGGCGTCACCAGCGGCGGCAGGCGCCGCGCCAATTCGGCCGCCCGCTGCGGCGTGACGTGGCGCGGACTCTTGGCGTAGAGCACGAAGCCCACCGCGTCGACACCGGCAGCTACGGCGGCATCCACGTCCTGCTCGCGCGTCAGGCCGCAGATCTTGATGCGGGTGCGGGGACCGGCACGTGTGGCCGCGCCGCCGCCGAGCCGCCCCAAGGCGGTGCGAGCCCCCTCGGGGGGCAGCAAACCACGCGCAGCGGGGAGCGTGGGGGCTAGATTCTTCATGGCAGCCAATCATAGGCTGCGGTGCGCGTCGGCAGGCCCCAGTGCTCGGCATAGACCGGCCCGCGAAAGTACAGGCCATCGGGCGCAAAAGTGGGTGCCGCGGCGTCGCGGTCGCGCGCCTGCAGCACCTCGCGCAGCCAGTCGGGCGGGTGCAGGCCCTGGCCGACCTGGATCAGGCAGCCCATGATGTTGCGGATCATGTGGTGCAGGAAGGCGTTGGCCTCGAAATCGAAGCGCCAGTAGGCGCCGCGCTGCTCGATGACGATGGGGGCGAGCTGCTTGACGGGCGACAGCGCCTGGCACAGGCTGGCGCGAAAGGAGCTGAAGTCGTGCTCGCCTTCGAGATGGGCCGCCGCCGCGCGCATCGCCGCACCGTCGAGCGGGCGAAAGCTCCAGCCCACGCGCGCGGCGTCCAGGCTGGGGCGCACCGGGGACTGCAGGACGATGTAGGTGTAGCGGCGGGCCAGCGCGCTGGCGCGGGCGTGAAAGGCATCGGGCACCGCCTGCGCCCACTGCACGGCGATGTCGGGCGGCAGGTAGCGGTTGGTGCCGCGCACCCACGAGAACGGCGCGCGCTGCAGCGTGGTGTCGAAGTGCACCACCTGCATCAGGCCATGCACCCCGGCGTCGGTGCGGCCGGCGCACAGCGTGTGCAGGGGCTGGGTGGCAAATTGCAGCAGGGCGCGCTCCAGCCGGTCCTGCACGGTCTGGCCGGACGGCTGACTTTGCCAGCCGTGGTAGCGGGTGCCGGCAAAGCTGAGCCCCAGGGCGATTCGGGTCATGGGCGGATTGTGGCGCGCCAGGCCCACTTAAAACCTCACCAAAAAAACCGGCGCCTCGCGGGCGCCGGCTGGCGTAAGGCCTGTGGGGTCCGGAGCCTGCGGATCAGAGCTCCGTCAAAAAGCGCTCGGCGCGAACCTTGAGCGCACCCGTGGCCTCGGCCACGACCTCGGACGCCAGCGTGCGCGCACCGTCGATGTCGCCGATGGCACGGAACTCCTGCGCCAGCGACAGCTTGGTCGACAGCGGGTTGTCGTCGGCATCATCGGGCTGCTCGGTCTTGATGTCGCCCGAGCGCGAGTCGGGGTCGACGGACAGCGCGTCCATGTCGAACTCGATCATGCCGGAGTTGGATTTTGGCGAGGCAGCCGAGGGCGCGGCCGCCAGCGCGGGCGCCGGTGCGGACGTGGCGGCCAATTCGGACGGCGGGGCAAAGTCCATGCCAAGGTCCAGGTCGACGAACTCGCTGTCGGCCTTGACCGGAGCGGGCGTGTCCAGAGCCTGGCGGGCCGACGTCGGCACGCTGTCGGCCGCAGCGGCCACGGCACCGACGGCGGCGCCCGTGGCCGCCGTCACGGCCGCGGCACCCAGCCCAGCGGGCGTGCTGTGCTTGGGCGCGGCCTGGCGCACCGATTCGCCCAGGTCGAGGTTCAGGTCGAGTGGCGGGCGGCCGGTGGACGTTGCTTCATCCTTGTCCTTGCCCAGAATGACCTGTGCCGTCTGCGGCTCGGTGTCGGCACCGAACTGGCGACGGGCGCTGGCCGGTGCCACCTTGGGCACCGGCATGCCGCCGGGCTTGTACAAGGGGTTGTTGGGGTCCAACTCGGCACCCAGGCTGGCAATGGCCTGCCAGTCGGGGCCGTCGCCCTGCGTGAGCGTGTGGGCCTCGGAAGCCAGCGCCTCGAGCGCCCGGGCATCGCGGCGCTTGGCATAAATCTCGGCCAGCTTGCGGTGCACCGAGATGCGGCCGGGGTGGGTGAGCAGGGCTTCCTTGAGGATTTCCTCGGCCTGCATGTCGCGGCCGTAGGCCAGGTAGACGTCGGCCTCGGCCACCGGGTCCACATCGCCCGCGGCGTCGAGCTGACTGGGCGAATAGGCCATGGACGAGGAGCCGCCGCTGGCACGCTCCTTGGTGTCGACCTGCTGGCCGCCGCTGCCGCCGAAGAACGAGTCGGGCTGCAGGCGGCTTTCGATGAATTCGCTGTCGCGTGCGGCGTCCTTTTGCTTGCGCTGGCGGGCGCGGTAGATGCCCAGGCCGGCCAGCAGCGCGATCAGGCCGGCGCCTGCCATGGGCAGCAGGGGGTTGTCCGTCAGGCCGTCGAGGAAGGAGGGCTCGGCCGCCGGGGCCGGCGTGGGTGCGGCAACCGTGGGCGCGGGTGCGGGGGCGGCGGTGGCGGCGACGGTGGCCGATGCCGCGTCTGCGGGCGCCGATGCCGTCGCGGCCGGCGCCTCGGCCGTGGCAGCCGCGCTGGCGTCGGGCGCCGGCGCTGCGGCGCTGGTCTCGGTGGTGCTTGCCGCAGCAGCCGTCGCGGCGGAGGCGGCCGTCGCAGCTGCCGTGGCGGCGGCACCGGCGGCCAGAGGAACGTTCGCGCCCGGGGTCTCGCTGCTGGCGGCCGCTGCCGCGGGTGTTGGGGCGGGAGCGCTTGTCGCGGGAGCGCTGGCCGTGCTGGTCAGGTCTTTGAGCGCGCTGATGTTGCGCTTGAGCTCGGCTTCGCGGTCGGCCTGTTCTTGCGCCTGGCGCGAGAGCGCCGCGGTGGTTTCGGCCCCGCCCGGCGCGCCGCCCTTGCTGATCTTCAGTTGGTCGGGGGTGGGCGCTGGCGCCTTGCGGTCGCTCACCTGCGCCTGCACGCTGCCGCTGGCCGTCTGGCCGCCGCTGGCCTCATTGGGTTGCGCCGGCGCCGCCTTGGCCACGGCGTGGCGATAGGCCTGGAAGTCTTTGCTTTGCGCCACCACGGCCCTGCGCGCGGCTTGGCGCGGGGTGGCCCGGGCTTGCTCGGCGCTGGGCATTTGCAGCACGGCGCCGGCCTTGATGAGGTTGACGTTGCCGCGGATGAAGGCGTCGGGGTTGGCCTGCAGCAGTGCAACCATCATCTGGTCGAGCGACACGCCGTCGATGGCGTGGGCGCCGGCAATGCGCGAGAGGGTGTCGCCTCGCTGGACGGTGATCTGCTCGCCGCCGGCCGCGCTTGCCGTGCGCTCGGGTCGGGGTGCGGCCCTGGGTGCGGGCGTGGCGCTGGGACGTGGCGTGGTCTGTTCGGCGACGGCGGGACGTGCGGGCGCCGGGGCCTGGGGCTGGGTTGCCACCACCGCGGGCAAGGCCTCGCGGCCCGGCGGATCGAGCAGCAGGGTGTAGTCGCGCACGACGCGGCCGTTGGCCCAACTGGCCTCGATGACGACGCCGACATAAGGTTCGTTGATCGGCCGGCTGCCGATGATGCGCAGATAGGCCTGGCCGTTGGCGCGGCGCTGCAGCGTGACACGCGCACCGGCCAGCGCTGGGCTGTATTCCATGCCGGCGGCGCGGAACGCCTGCGGCGTGCCTACGCTGGCCTGCAGGGTGGAAGCTTCTTCGGACGAAATCTGCGGAATTTCGACGTCGGCCCGCAGGGGCTCGCCGAGTGCCGAACGCACCGAGACGGCGCCCAGGGCGAGCGCCTGGGCATCCAGGCTGGCGCCCAGAAGGGCCAGTGCGACGGCCGAGGCCAGAGCGGCTTTTCGGATGAGTGGCTGACGCGCGGTGGCGGCCAGCTCGGGCAATCCCTCATGGCTCTGGACGATGGTCTTGTGCATGGCTTTTGAGTGTGGGGCAGGGGCGTCCTGCCAATACCGACTTGGAAATCGACGTTAACATCAACGTATTGGACTGACAAGCTGAGACGCCTGTTAAGTCCTGACACATGTACAAAGTTTGGCCGCATGTGCGGCCAATGTTGTCTGCTCACAACGACCCAGTCTGCCGGGCCGAAAGACGCTCAGCGCTCCAGCAGGATGCGCAGCATGCGGCGCAGCGGTTCGGCCGCGCCCCACAGCAGCTGGTCGCCCACGGTGAAGGCGCCCAGGTACTCGGGGCCCATGGCCAGCTTGCGGATGCGGCCGACCGGGATGCTCATGGTGCCGGTCACGGCCACCGGCGTCAAATCCTTGAGCGTGGCTTCCTTGGTGTTGGGCACCACCTTCACCCAATCGTTGTCGGCCGCGATCATGGCCTCGATGTCGGCCACCGGCACGTCCTTCTTGAGCTTGAAGGTCAGCGCCTGGCTGTGGCAGCGCATGGCGCCCACGCGCACGCAAAAACCATCGACCGGAATCGCCGGCGTGCCGAAGCCTTCGCCCTGGCCCATGATCTTGTTGGTCTCGGCCATGCCCTTCCACTCTTCCTTGGACATGCCGTCGCCCAGGTCCTTGTCGATCCAGGGAATCAGGCTGCCACCCAGCGGCACGCCGAAGTTGGCGGTCTCGGTGGCCGACAGGGCGCGCTGCCTGCCGATCACCTTGCGGTCGATCTCCAGGATGGCGCTCTTGGGATCATCGAGCAGGTTCGCCACCTCGGCGTTCAGCGTGCCGTACTGCGTCAGCAGTTCGCGCATGTGCTGCGCGCCACCGCCGCTGGCCGCCTGGTAGGTCTGCGTGTTCATCCATTCGACCAGGCCGGCCTTGTACAGCGCGCCCACGCCCATCAGCATGCAGCTGACGGTGCAGTTGCCGCCGATCCAGTTGTTGCCGCCCTTGGCCAGTGCGTTCTGGATGACCGGCATGTTGACCGGATCGAGAATGATGACGGCGTCGTCCTTCATGCGCAGCGCGCTGGCGGCGTCGATCCAGTGGCCCTTCCAGCCAGCGGCGCGCAGCTTGGGGAACACCTCGTTGGTGTAGTCGCCGCCCTGGCAGGTGACGATGATGTCGCAGCGCGCCAGTTGCCGGATGTCGTGCGCGTCCGCCAGCTTCTTTTCGTTCTTGGCCATCGCGGGCGCCGCGCCGCCGGCGTTGGAGGTGGAGAAGAACAGGGGCTCGATCAAGTCGAAGTCCTTTTCCTCCTGCATGCGATCCATGAGGACGGAGCCGACCATGCCGCGCCAGCCGACCAAACCAACCAAACTGCTCATTTTCTAGCCCTTTACAAGTGAAAAACCGGTCAACGGCCACACTGCTCGCCCGGCTCGTCTGGCCAGGAAGGGCGCACGACGAGCCAGGGCTGGATCAGCCGGTCGTCTTTTTGGTGATGATTGCGCACGCCGCCACGCCAGCCGAGGCGGCGGCGGTGTTCTGGAGGAACGATTCGGCGGCGAACATGGGGAGATATTGTACCGGAGTCCGGCCCTGCACCGCTGGTTTTCGGGCGCCTGGCGGCCATCCTCGGCTACAGTTGCCGCTTGCCCTGCGAGCCCCTCATGCCCTCCACCTTGCTGATGCCCAAGAGCCGCCTCGAAGCCCTGTCGGACGGCGTCTACGCCGTGGCCTTGACGCTGCTGGCGCTCGACCTCAAGCTGGTGGCCTTGCCCGAGGCCAGCAACGCAAGCCTGGGCGCCGAGCTGGAAAACCTGCTGCCCAAGGCGCTGATCTGGCTGCTGGCCTTTTGGGTGACGGCGCTGTTCTGGCTGGCGCAAAGCCGCGCGCTGCGCCAGTACGACGAGCTGGACAAGCCGGCCATGACGATCGAGCTGACGCAGCTGGCCCTGATCACCCTGCTGCCCTTCACCTGCAGCCTGATGGCCGAGCACGGCGACCTGGGCACGGCGGCGCTGGTCTACAGCCTGCACCTGACCCTGTTGGCCCTGCTGTCCTGGTTGCGCATCGCACGCCTGCTGCGCACGCCTGCGTTGCGCAGCGCTGACGGCTTCGACGAGCCGGCCGCGCGGTGGCAACTGCAGCGCGCCGCGGTGGTGGTGCTGTGCGCGCTGGTCACCGTGGCGCTGGCCTGGTGGCTGCCGGCCTGGAACATGCTGGCCATGCTCGGCATCGCGCTGCATCGGCGCGCCCGCGCCATGCCCGGGGCCGCTCGGGCATAGCGCCGCGCGCCGCGGGGCTTTGGGTTCAGCCCAGCGCCTTCAGCACCGCATCGCCCATCTGCACCGTGCCGACCCGGGTCGTGCCTGCGCTGTGGATGTCGGGCGTGCGCAGGCCTTGCGCCAGCACCTGCTTGACGGCCGCTTCGATGCGATCCGCTGCCTCGGGCTGATTGAGCGAAAAGCGCAGCATCATCGCCGCGCTCAGGATGGTGGCCAGCGGGTTGGCCACGCCCTGGCCGGCGATGTCGGGCGCGCTGCCGTGGCTGGGCTCGTACAGGCCCTGCTTCTTATCGTTGAGCGATGCGGAAGGCAGCATGCCGATGGAGCCGGTGAGCATCGAGGCCTCGTCGCTCAGGATGTCGCCGAACATGTTGCCGGTGACGATGACGTCGAAGGCCTTGGGCGCCTTCACCAGCTGCATGGCGGCGTTGTCCACGTACATGTGCTGCAGCTCGACGTCGGGATAGTCCTTGTGCGTCTCGATCACCACGTCCTTCCAGAACTGGAAGGTCTCCAGCACGTTGGCCTTGTCCACGCTGGTCACCTTCTTGCCGCGCTTGCGCGCGGCCTCGAAGGCCACGCGGGCGATGCGCTCGATCTCGGGGCGCGTGTAGCGCATGGTGTCGAAGGCCTCGTCGGCGCCGGGAAAGTGGCCGTCGGCGGCGCTGCGACGGCCGCGCGGCTGGCCGAAGTAGATGTCGCCCGTGAGCTCGCGGATGATGAGGATGTCCAGCCCGGCCACCAGCTCGGGCTTGAGGCTGGAGGCGCCCACCAGCTGCTCGTAGCAGATGGCGGGGCGGAAGTTGGCGAACAGGCCCAGGTGCTTGCGCAGGCCCAGGATGGCCTGCTCGGGGCGCAGGGGGCGGTCGAGCGTGTCGTACTTCCAGTCGCCCACGGCGCCGAACAGGATGGCGTCGGCTTGCTTGGCGAGCTTCAGCGTGGACTCGGGCAGGGGGTGGCCGGCGGCCTCGTAGGCGGTGCCGCCGACCGGAGCGGTTTCCAGCTCGAACTTCAAGTCCAGGGCCTTGAGGACCTTGACGGCCTCGGCGACGATTTCGGGGCCGATGCCGTCACCCGGGAGAACTGCAATTTTCATGACTCGAATACTATATTATTGATAGCTGCTTGCGCTTGCTGCAAGCCGGCTGGAAGCTGATTTTGCTTGAAACCCTGGGCGCGCCACCACGCGCCGCTTCAACCCAGGGTGCCGAAGGTGTGGGCCAGCCAGGGCTTGGCGGCCAGGCGGCGCGCCTCGAAGCTCTTGATCTCGTCCTGGTGACGCAGCGTGAGGCCGATGTCGTCCAGGCCGCCCAGCAGGCAGAACTTGCGAAATGGCTGCACGTCGAACGCGATTTCGGCGCCGTTGGGCTCCACGACGACCTGGCGCTGCAGGTCGACCGTGAGCTGGTAGCCGACAAAGGCCTGCACCTCATCGAACAAGCGGGCGATGACCGAGTCGGGCAGCACGATGGGCAGCAGACCGTTCTTGAAGCAGTTGTTGAAGAAGATGTCGGCAAAGCTGGGCGCCAGAATGGCGCGAAAGCCATACTGCTGCAGCGCCCACGGGGCGTGCTCGCGGCTGGAGCCGCAGCCGAAGTTCTTGCGCGCCAGCAGGATGGAGGCGCCCACATAGCGCGGCTGGTTGAGCACGAAGTCCGGGTTGGGCTTGCGCGTGGCCGGGTCCATGCCCGGCTCGCCGTGGTCCAGGTAGCGCCATTCGTCGAACAGATTGGGGCCGAAGCCGGTCTTCTTGATCGACTTGAGGAACTGCTTGGGAATGATGGCGTCGGTGTCGACGTTCTCGCGGTCCAGCGGGGCCACCAGGCCCTTGTGCACGGTGAATTTGTCCATGGTGAAGTGATGCCTGGCTTATTTGTCGGCGGCGCGCTCGATGGCGCCGCCGGCCTTTTGCACGTCCTGGCCGACGCCCTTGACGGTGTTGCATCCGGCCAGCACGAAGGTCAGCGCGAGGGCGAGGAGGGTGGCGGTTTTGCTCATGGTTGGCTCCTTGGGTTGGGGGTCAGGCAAATTGGCGAATGTCGACGAAGTGGCCATGCACCGCCGCGGCGGCGGCCATGGCCGGGCTGACCAGGTGGGTGCGCCCGCCCGCGCCCTGGCGGCCCTCGAAGTTGCGGTTGCTGGTGGAGGCGCAGCGCTCGCCGGGCTCCAGTCGATCGGCGTTCATGGCCAGGCACATGCTGCAGCCGGGCTCGCGCCACTCGAAGCCGGCGGCGGTGAAGATCTGGTCCAGGCCCTCGGCCTCGGCCTGCTGCTTGACCAGGCCCGAGCCCGGCACCACCATCGCGAGCTTGACGTTGGGCGCCACCTTGCGCCCGATTTTCTTCAGCGTGGCGGCGGCCGCGCGCAGGTCTTCGATGCGGCTGTTGGTGCAGCTGCCGATGAAGACCTTGTCGATGTGGATGTCGCTCATGGCCTTGTTGGGCTGCAGGCCCATGTAGGTCAGCGCGCGCTCGATGGCGTGGCGCTTGCTGGCGTCCTTTTCCTTGTCGGGGTCGGGCACGCGGGCGTCGATGCCGACCACCATCTCGGGGCTGGTGCCCCAGCTGACCTGCGGCACGATGGCGCGGGCGTCCAGCTCGACCACGGCGTCGAACTTGGCGCCTTCGTCGCTGTGCAGCGTGCGCCAATCGGCCACGGCCTGGTCCCACTCGGGGCCGCCGACGAACTTGCCCGTGACCGGGTCGGTGCCGGGCGCCATGGCGCGGCCCTTGACGTAGTCGATGGTCTTGTCGTCGACCGCCACCAGGCCGGCGCGTGCGCCGGCCTCGATGGCCATGTTGCACACCGTCATGCGGCCTTCCATGCTGAGGGCGCGAATGGCGTCGCCGCCGAATTCGATGGTGTAGCCGGTGCCGCCGGCGGTGCCGATCTTGCCGATGATGGCCAGCACGATGTCCTTGGCGGTGATGCCTGGTGCCACCTGGCCGTTGACGCGGATCAGCATGTTCCTGGCCTTCTTGGCCAGCAGGGTCTGGGTGGCCAGCACGTGCTCGACCTCGCTGGTGCCGATGCCGTGCGCCAGCGCGCCAAAGGCGCCGTGCGTGCTGGTGTGGCTGTCGCCGCAGACGACGGTCATGCCCGGCAGGGTGGCGCCGTTTTCGGGGCCGATCACGTGCACGATGCCCTGGCGCTGGTTCAGGAATGGAAAGTACGCCGCCGCGCCCACGCTCTTGATGTTGGCGTCCAGCGTGGTCACCTGCTCCTTGCTGATCGGGTCTTCGATGCCGTCGTAGCCGCGCTCCCAGCCGGTGGTGGGCGTGTTGTGGTCGGCCGTGGCCACCACGCTGCTGGTGCGCCAGACCTTGCGGTGCGCCTGGCGCAGGCCCTCGAAGGCCTGCGGGCTGGTGACCTCGTGGACGAGGTGACGGTCGATGTAGAGGATGGCGGTGCCGTCGTCCTCGGTGTGGACGACGTGCTCGTCCCAGATCTTGTCGTACAGCGTGCGGGCGGACATGGTGCGGGGAACTTCCTTTGGGTGATTGAAATTTTAGGCCTTGCCTGCGGCCGTCAGGTGCTCGACCAGGGCGCGGGTGGTGACGGGCAGGCTGGCGAAGTCGCGCGCGACCAGGCTGATGCGGCGCCGCGCCCAGTCGTCCTGCAAGGGGATGCAGCGCAGCGGGCTGGCGCCGTGCACGAGCTCGAACGCGCGCTGCGGCATCACGCCCACGCCCAGGCCGTTGGCGATCATGCGGCACATGGCGTCCAGCCCGGTCACGCGAATGCGCAGGCGCACGCTGCGGCCCGCCTGCGCCGCCGCCTGGTGCATGGCCAGCGCGATCGAGCTGCCGGCGTGCAGGCCGACGTGGTCGTAGTCCAGCGTGTCTACAAAATGAATAGCTGCTCGCGCTTTGGGGACAAGGCCTGGCGGCGCAATCAATGCCAAACGGTCTTCGCGGTAGGGGCGCGCCTGCAGCGTGCTCACGCCGCTGCCGGTGTTGCAGATGCCCAGGTCGGCCGCACCTTCCAGCACGGCGCGCTCCACCTCGGAGGACAAATGCTCTTCCAGATCGATCTTGACCTGCGGGTGGCCGTGGACGAAGCGCCCCAGGTCTTCCGGCAGGAACTGCACGATGGCCGACATGCTGGCGTGCATGCGCACGTGGCCGCGCACGCCGCTGGCGTATTCGCTCAGCTCGCCGTGCAGCTTGTCCAGGCCATACAGCACGTTGCGGGCGTGGTGCAGCAGGCTTTGGCCCGCTGGCGTCAGCGTGACGCCACGCGCCTGGCGATAGAGCAGGGGCGTGCCCAGCGCGCCTTCGAGCTCGGCCACGCGCTTGCTGACGGCGGAAGCGGCAATGCTTTCGCGCTGCGCCGCCTGCGCGATGCTGCCCACCTCTGCCACGGCCACGAAGAGCTGCAGCGAGGTCATGTCCAATCGACGATCGGGTGAGCGGGCGAGGGCGGTCATGGCGCGCTGAGCGGTTCAGGCATCTTCAAACGAGTTGGCTGGTTGGATTATCAACCATATTTCTGGTTTTGACATCGCCAAACGAGATGCTTCGCGTCAAATCGCCAAGAGATCACCGAGTGTTGCAAGCTTGCGATTTGTCCCCGTGCCTTGTGGGCGGACTTGTGGAAAAGTGCCTGAACAAGCCGCGCAAGCCGCGCCCTGTCTGGCTTTGCGGGCGATGCCTCAATTTTGAGCAGCGGCTTTTCGGCTTGTCGCCATGCTCGCTCGCTGCGATGACGCCGTGATCGAACCGTTACCATCGGCGCCCCGAATGGATGGAGAAGCAGGCGTGTTGGCAACGGCCTTGTTGTGTTGGGTTTTGAGCGTCGGCGACGGTGATTCGCTCAAGGTGCGCTGCCCGCAGGCGCCGCACCAGCGCACGCTGCGGCTGCGCGTGGCCGAGATCGACGCGCCGGAGTTGCGCCAGGCGTTCGGGCGCAGGTCGCGGCAGGCGCTGGCCGCGTTGTGCCAGCGCCAGCGCGCCCAGGTGGAGATCCATGAGCAGGACGTCTACGGCCGCTCGGTGGCGCGCGTGCGCTGCCAGGGCGTGGACGTGGCCCAGGCCCAGGTGCGAGCCGGCATGGCGTGGGTGGCGCCGGGTTACGCACGCGGCGACGGTGATCTGCAAGCCCTGGAGCGCCAAGCCCGCCGGCAACGCACCGGCCTGTGGGCGCAGGCGCGGCCCACGCCCCCGTGGGTGTATCGCCACCGCCGCTCGCGCTGAGGGCCGCTTCAAGCCAGCATGGCGCGGTAGTAGTTGGGCAGGGCGAACAGCGCGCCGTGCACGTCGGCGTTGTAGTGCTGCAGCCGAGCGATGGCACGCTGGTCGATGCGCGCCTGCACGTCCGGCTTGGCCAGGCTGGCGGGGCGCAGCGCGTCGGACGCCACGGCCAGCCCCCAGTAGGCGCCGTACAGCGGGATGTACAGGCCGTAGGGGCTGACCTGCGCAAAGCGCTGGTGCAGGTGGCCCAGCAGCGTGCGCACCTGGGCCGGGTGAAACACGGGGCTGCCCAGGTGCAGCACCAGCGCCCCGCCGGGCGCCAGCGCCCGCTGCATGCGGGCCAGCGCCGCCGGCTCGTACAGCGCGCTGGCAGGGGTGTCCGGGTCGGTCAGGTCCATCAGGATCAGGTCGAACTGGCCGGGCGAGCGGTCCACATAGGCCATGCCGTCGCCGATCTCGATGCGCACGCGCGCATCGTCCAGCGCGCCGCGATGCACCGCGTGCAGTTCCTGGCGGGCCAGCTCGACGACCTGCGCGTCGAGTTCGGCAATCACCACCTCGCGCACGCTGGGGTGCTTGAGCAGCTCTTCGGCGGCGCCGCCATCGCCGCCGCCGATGATCAGGCAACGCTGCGGCGCGGGGTGGGCGATGGCGGCCGGGTGCACCAGCGCCTCGTGGTAGAAAAATTCTTCCTTCTCGGACGTCATGAAGCGGCCATCGAGCCGCAGCACGCGGCCGAAGCGGGGCGTTTGCAGCAGCTCCAGCGACTGATGCGGTGTGTTCTGGCGCTCCAGCACCGTGCCGCGCAGGCTGAAGGCCGCCGACGGCGTCAGGTTCTCGACGATCCAGCCTTCCTCCTCGGGCGCGGGCGAGGCCTGGGGCGACGTCGCGCCGATGTCGCCGCGCAGCAGGCGGTTGCGCACCACGCGCTGCGGCCGGTAGGCCTGCACGACGTTTTCCAGCAATTGGCTGGCCTTGGTGGAGTTGTCGGTGGAGAAATTGCACACGTACACGTCGAGCGTGACGTTGCCGGTCTCGGGCCAGGTGTGGATCGCCAGGTGCGATTCGGCCAGCAGCAGGGTGCCGGTCACGCCACCGGGCTGGCCTTGCCATTCTGGAAACTGCACCCAGCGGTCGTCCACGCGGGTCAGGCCAGCCGCCTCGGTCTGTGTGCGGCACAGCCGGGCAATGGCGTCGGGGTCGGTCATCAATTGCGGTGCGCATTGGCACGCATACAGATCAGCGGTCAGGTGCAAACCTTGCACGCCCTTCACCTCCTTGGAGCCCGGCCGAGCGGGTGGTCCGATCGCGTCCGGTGTTGTGAGACAAAGCGTTTGATTGTAGGAGGTGCGCAGCGCACGGCCAGCGAACGCACTACATGGCGGACGGGGCCACGAAAAAGCCGCCGCGGGCAGTGGCCCGGGGCGGCTGAAAACCAAGCGTTTGCCGCAGCAAGCGCTTCGGCGTCGATCAGGCGGGAACGCCCTTGGCGACCTCGGCGTATTCCTCGATCTGGTCGAAGTTCATGTAGCGGTAGACGCTGGCCTTGTCCGCGTCGATCACGCCCATTTCCTTGAGGTATTCCTCACGCGTGGGCAGCTTGCCGATGCGCGAGGCAATGGCGGCGAGCTCGGCCGAGCCCAGGAACACGTTGGTGTTCTTGCCCAGGCGGTTGGGGAAGTTGCGGGTGGACGTGGAGATCACGGTGGCACCTTCACGCACCTGCGCCTGGTTGCCCATGCACAGCGAGCAGCCGGGCATTTCGGTGCGCGCGCCTGAAGTTCCGAAGGCAGCGTAGTGGCCTTCCTTGATGAGCTCGTTCTGGTCCATCTTGGTGGGCGGGGCCACCCACAGCTTGACGGGGATGTCGCGCTGGCCGCCCAGCAGCTTGGCCGCGGCGCGGAAGTGGCCGATGTTGGTCATGCACGAGCCGATGAAGGCCTCGTCGATGGGGGTGCCGGCGACTTCGGACAGGAACTTGGCGTCGTCCGGGTCGTTGGGGCAGCAGACGATGGGCTCCTTGATCTCGTTCATGTCGATCTCGATCACGGCGGCGTACTCGGCGTCCTTGTCGGCCTCCAGCAGATCGGGCTTGGCCAGCCAGGCCTCGACCTTCTCGATGCGGCGCGCCAGGGTCTTGGCATCCTGATAGCCGTCGGCGATCATGTTCTTCATCAGAACGATGTTGGACTGCAGGTATTCCTTGATCGGCTCGGGGTTGAGCTTGATCGTGCAGCCGGCGGCCGAGCGCTCGGCCGAGGCGTCGGACAGCTCGAACGCCTGCTCCACCTTCAGATCCGGCAGGCCCTCGATTTCGAGGATCTTGCCCGAGAAGACGTTGATCTTGCCGGCCTTGGCCACGGTCAGCAGGCCGGCCTTGATGCCGTACAGCGGAATGGCATGCACCAGGTCGCGCAGCGTGACGCCGGGCTGCAACTGACCCTTGAAGCGCACCAGCACCGATTCGGGCATGTCCAGCGGCATCACGCCCGTGGCGGCGCCGAAGGCCACCAGGCCAGAGCCTGCGGGGAAGCTGATGCCGATCGGGAAGCGCGTGTGCGAGTCACCGCCCGTGCCCACGGTGTCGGGCAGAAGCAGGCGGTTGAGCCAGCTGTGGATCACGCCGTCGCCCGGGCGCAGGGCCACGCCGCCGCGGTTGCTGATGAAGGCCGGCAGCTCGCGGTGCGTCTTCACGTCCACGGGCTTCGGATACGCGGCGGTGTGGCAGAAGGACTGCATCACCATGTCGGCGGAAAAGCCCAGGCAGGCCAGGTCTTTCAGCTCGTCGCGCGTCATGGGGCCGGTGGTGTCCTGGCTGCCCACGGTGGTCATCTTGGGCTCGCAGTAGGTGCCGGGGCGAATGCCCTGGCCTTCGGGCAGGCCACAGGCGCGGCCGACCATCTTCTGCGCCAGGGTGAAGCCGGCCTTGGATTCGGCGGGCGCCTGCGGCAGGCGGAAGGCGGTGGAGGCGGCCAGGCCCAGGAACTCACGCGCCTTGGCGGTCAGCGCGCGGCCGATGATCAGGTTGATGCGGCCGCCGGCCTGCACTTCGTCCAGCAGCACGTCGCTCTTGAGCGCGAAGTCGGCTATTTTTGCGCCGGCCTTCTCGATCCTGCCCGCGTAGGGGTAGATGTCGAGCACGTCGCCCATCTCCATCTTGCTCACATCGACCTCGATCGGCAGCGAGCCGGAGTCTTCCTGCGTGTTGAAGAAGATGGGGGCGATCTTGCCGCCGAGCGTGACGCCGCCAAAGCGCTTGTTGGGCACGAAGGGGATGTCCTGGCCCGTGGCCCAGATGACGGAGTTGGTGGCCGACTTGCGGCTGGAGCCCGTGCCCACCACGTCGCCCACGTAGGCGACGACGTGGCCCTTTTTCTTCAAGTCCTCGATGAACTGCATGGGGCCGCGCACGCCGTCCTTCTCGGGCTTGAAGGCCGCGTCCGGGCGGGTGTTCTTCAGCATCGCTAGGTAGTGCATGGGGATGTCGGGGCGCGTGGTGGCGTCGGGCGCGGGCGACAGGTCGTCGGTGTTCGTCTCGCCGGGCACCTTGAACACGGTGACGGTGATTTTTTCGTCGACCTTGGGGCGGCTGGTGAACCACTCGGCATCGGCCCAGCTTTGCATCACTTCCTTCGCCTTGGCGTTGCCGGCCTTGGCCTTGGCCGCCACGTCGTTGAAGTAGTCGAACATCAGCAGCGTCTTCTTCAGCGCCTCGGCGGCCACGCCGGCGACTTCGGCGTCGTCCAGCAGCTCGATCAGCGGGTGCACGTTGTAGCCGCCCACCATGGTGCCCAGCAGCTCGGTGGCCTTGGCCTTGGAGATCATGCCGACCTTGATGTCGCCATGGGCCACGGCGGCCAGGAAGGAGGCCTTGACCTTGGCGGCATCGTCCACGCCCGGGGGCACGCGGTGGGTCAGCAAGTCCAGCAGGAACTCGGCCTCGCCCTGAGCTTCGGGATTCTGTGGGTTCTTGATCAGCTCGATCACGTCGGCCACCTGCTTGGCATCCAGGGGCAGGGGCGGGATGCCCAGGGCGGCGCGTTCGGCGGCGTGGGCGCGGTAGGCTTGCAGCATGAGTGGGTCCTGAAAAAAGGCAAACGAGAGCAGCGTCCCGCCACGGTCGGCGGGATCGGTACCGGGGGAAAAATCGTCAGGGCTTGGGCGCGTCGAACAGCGCGGGCTGGGGATGTGACTCGAGTTGCGCCGCGACGGCCTGCTGGGCCGGCGACACGCAAGCATCGGCCACGCGCTGGCCCAGCTTCTGGTTCATCAGCATCGACTTGTTGCCCAGTTGCAGCCACAGAGCGCCGGCGCGGTTGTCTTCCATGCGCACGGCGCCGGTGCGGCTCTCGACCGGGTGCATGTAGTAGCGCTGCTTGCCCGAGCTGACATAGAAGAAACCGGGGTTCTTCTCGTCCGCCGTCACGGTCACGTGGGCGCCCAGTTCACAGGGAATGGTGCCGGTCTGGATGGTCTTGGCGATCGCCAGCTCGCCATCGGTCAGGCGCGAGCTCAGCGACTCGACGGGCGTATTCGTCTCGACGGCCTTGGCGGTCTTGGCCGGCACGCCCTTCTTGGTGACGGTCTTCTTGGCGTGTGCCTTTTTCGCTGGCGCCTTGTGGGTGGCAGCCGGCTTCTTGGGCGCCGTGGGCGTCTGCGCCTGGACAGCGCCGACCGACAGGCCCAGGGCGGCGGCAACGAATGCAAGGGCGGGGAGTTTCATGCGGTGGTCACTCTTGAAAGGATGGGAAATGCGGATCATGGCACGCAGGCGGTGTCAGAACCATGCGGCCGCCGGGGCGGGCAGGGTGCGTCCGGTCGCGTGCGCCCGTTGCAAGACCTGCCAAAACAGGCGATAGCTGGCCCGGTCGTGCAGCACGCCGCCGTGGTTGATGGGCGCCCAGTCGGCCTGGGCGGCCGCCAGCAGGATGGCGCTGGCCTGATCGATCTGCCGCTCGTCGGGTGCAAAGGCCTCGACGATAGGGCGGATCTGGTTGGGGTGGATGCTCCACATGCGCGTGTAGCCCAACTCGCGCGCCGCCCGTTGCGCGGCGCGGCGCAGCGCGGCGGTGTCGTTGAACTCGGTGACCACGCCGTGCGAGGGCACCTTGCCCGATGCGTGGGCGGCCGAGGCGATTTCGAGCTTGGCGCGCAGCACCAGGGGATGCTTGAACTGCCCCTCGATGCCCATGCCGTCGGCGGGAATGGCGCCGGCGTGGGCGGACACGAAATCCATCAGACCGAAGCTGAGCGACTGCACGCGCGGATGCGCCGCGATGTCGAACGCGCGGTGCACGGCCGCGGGCGATTCGATCAGCGCGTGCAGCGGCAGGCCGGGCGCGAAGTGGCGCAGCAGCGTGCGCTCGGCGTGCGCCACGTCGTCCACCGACTCCACCTTGGGGATCATGATGTGGCGCAGGCGATGACCCGCCTGACCGGCGATCTGGGCCATGTCGGCCTCGAAGGCGGGGTGATCCACCGGATGCACCCGCACGCCCACGCGGGCTTCGGGCGCGGCCGCCAGCGCCAGCTCGCTCACCAGCCGGGCGTGCGCGGCCTCGCCGCCCACGGGCGCGCCGTCCTCGCAGTCCAGCGTCACGTCGAACACGCAGGTGCCGAACTCGGCCGTCATCTCGGCCTGCAGTTGCAGGCTCTTGCGCATGCGCGACTCGACGCCGCTGTAGTGATCGCACACCGGCAGCGCCACGGCGCCCGCCTGAGCGGTGCTGAGGACGTCACGGGGATGAGCGGGCATGGCGGCCTTGGCGTGGGCAGCTGGGTTCGGCTCAGAGCAGGTGCTTCACGCCGTCCTTCTCGCCCTCGAGCTCGGCCAGCGTCTTGTCGATGCATTTCTGGCTGAAGGCGTCGATCGGCAGGCCTTCGACCACCTTGTATTCGCCGTTCTCGCAGGTGACGGGGAAGCCGAACATGGTGTCCTTGGGGATGCCATACCAGCCCTGCGACGGAATGCCCATGGTGACCCACTCGCCACCCGTGCCCAGCGCCCAGTCGTGCATGTGGTCGATGGCCGCGTTGGCGGCCGACGCGGCCGAGGACAGGCCGCGCGCCTCGATGATGGCGGCGCCACGCTTGCCGACGGTGGGCAGGAACACGGTTTCGTTCCAGACCTGGTCGTTGATCAGGTCCTTGACGTTCTGGCCGCCGATGGTGGCGAAGCGGTAGTCGGCGTACATGGTGGGCGAGTGGTTGCCCCACACGCACAGCTTGCGGATGTCGGCCACGGCCTTGCCGGTCTTCTCGGCCACCTGGCTGAGCGCGCGGTTGTGGTCCAGGCGCAGCATGGCGGTGAAGTTCTTGGCCGGCAGGTCGGGCGCCGACTTCATGGCGATGTAGGCGTTGGTGTTGGCGGGGTTGCCCACCACCAGCACCTTGACGTTGCGGCTGGCGACCGCGTTCAGCGCCTTGCCCTGCGCGGTGAAGATCTGCGCGTTGGCGGCCAGCAGGTCGGCGCGCTCCATGCCGGGGCCGCGCGGACGGGCGCCCACCAGCAAGGCGTAGTCGGTGTCCTTGAAGCCGGTCATCGGATCGCTGTGTGCCTCCATGCCCGCGAGCAGCGGAAAGGCGCAGTCCTGCAGCTCCATCATCACGCCCTTGAGCGCCTTCTGGGCCTTCTCGTCGGGAATCTCCAGCAGTTGCAGGATGACGGGCTGGTCCTTGCCCAGCATTTCGCCGGAGGCGATGCGAAACAACAGGGCGTAGCCAATCTGACCTGCGGCGCCGGTGACGGCCACGCGAACGGGTTTCTTGCTCATGGAAGGTTCTCCAGACGGTTGCGATGAAAAAATTCTTGCTCGGTCAGCGCTCACGACGGCACTCGGGCCGTTGAAATGCGCGATCCAGACAACCCGCAAGTGTAGCGGTGAACGGGCCTCAAGGTCAATTGATCTTATGTCTTATATAAGATATGATTCTTGCGATCTCACACGGGCGTCGGCACGCCTGTTTACGGTGTCACCATGGCCACAACCACCCATTCCTTCATGCCTGCGGACAACGATCCGCACGACCCGCCGGGACTGGTGGCGGCAGGAGGCGCGGCGCCGGCGTTCAGCCCGCTGTACCAGCAGATCAAGGCCCTGATCTTGAACGGGCTGCAGCAGGGCGAGTGGAAGCCGGGCGAGGTGATTCCCAGCGAGTTCGAGCTGGCGGCGCGCTACAAGGTCAGCCAAGGCACGGTGCGCAAGGCGATCGACGAACTGGCCGCCGGGCATCTGCTGGTGCGTCGCCAGGGGCGCGGCACCTTCGTGGCCACGCACGCCGAGCAGCAGGTGCAATACCGCTTTCTGCGCCTGCACCCGGACCAGGGCGCCGCCGACGGCGAAGGGCCGGCGCAGCGCGACTTCGTCGACTGCCGGCGTGGCCGCGCGCCGGCGGACGTGGCGCGTGCCTTGGGCCTGCGCACGGGCGATCCGGTGTTGCAGTCGCGCCGGCTGCTGCGCTTCGGCGGCGTGCCCACGATCCTGGAAGACCTGTGGCTGCCCGGCGGACCGTTCAAGGGCCTCACGGCCGAGCGCCTGATGGACTATCACGGCCCCATGTATGCGCTGTTCGAGTCCGAGTTCGGCGTGCGCATGGTGCGTGCCGACGAAAAGATCCGCGCCGTGGCACCCGACGCCGCCCAGGCACGGCTGCTGCAGGTGCCGCAGGCGACGCCCTTGCTGAGCGTCGAGCGCATCGCCTACACCTATAACGACGTGCCGATGGAACTGCGCCGCGGCCTGTATCGCACCGACACCCATCACTATCGCAACCAGCTCAACTGAGCCGGAGGCGGGCCGGTGTTCGGAGGGCATCGCGATACGCCAGAGACAGCAGGCCGCGATGTGGTTTGTTGCGTTGCAATAGAATTTGCGCACCTCATCGCCAGAAATTACAAGGCAGTTACACCATCGCACGAGGGCACCCCATGAGTGAAGTCTCCAAGCCGCGGCCGCAGTACCGCAACCTCAACCTCTTCCACGACATCCGCACCTATCGCCTGCCCTTGGCGGGCTGGGTGTCGATCCTGCACCGCGCCAGCGGGGCGCTGATGTTCGTGCTGTTGCCGTTTCTCATCTGGCTGTTCGACAAGTCGATTTCATCCGAAATCTCGTTCGGCGAACTCGGCGCGGCCTTCACCGCGGGCTTGTGGATTTTTCCGGGCTGGTTCATCAAACTGGTGGTGCTGGCCCTGATCTGGGCCTACCTGCATCACCTGCTGGCCGGCGTGCGCCACCTGTACCTCGACGTCTCGCATCGCACCACCAAGGAATTCGGCCGCCACTCCGCTGCCTGGGTGCTGCTCGTGAGCATCGCGTTGACGCTGATCCTGGGCGCCAAGCTGTTTGGTTTGTACTGATTCGAAAGCGAGGAGCGCAACAATGTCTGCAACCTATGGCTACAAGCGCACCGTGGTCGGCGCGCACTACGGCTGGCGCGACTTTCTGGTGCAGCGCATCAGTGCCGCGCTGATGGCGGTCTTCACCCTGGTGGTGCTGCTGCAGTTGCTGTTCACCAGGGGCCCGATCGGCTACGACACCTGGTCCGCCATCTTTGCCGCGCAGTGGATGAAGGCGCTGACCTTCGCGGTGATCGTGGCCTTGCTGTGGCACGCCTGGATCGGCATGTGCAGCATCTGGTATGACTACGGCAAGCCCGCCGGGCTGCGCCTGCTGCTGCAGGCGCTCACCGTGATCTGGCTGGTGGCTTGCGGGGGCTGGGCCGTGCAGGTGCTCTGGCGTCTGTAAGGCGCCAGGCACACACCACCACAAGCCCATCCCAAGAATTCATCCAATCAACGACCATGAGTTACACCAAGGAAAACACTGCCGTTCGCAAGTTCGACGTCGTCATCGTCGGGGCGGGCGGCTCGGGCATGCGCGCCTCGCTGCAACTGGCGCGCGCCGGCCTGAACGTCGCCGTCCTCTCCAAGGTCTTTCCCACGCGCTCGCACACCGTGGCCGCGCAGGGCGGCATCGGTGCCTCGCTGGGCAACATGAGCGAGGACAACTGGCACTTTCACTTCTACGACACCGTCAAGGGCGGCGACTGGCTGGGCGACCAGGACGTGATCGAATTCATGTGCCGCGAGGCCCCGCACGTGGTGTATGACCTCGAGCACATGGGCATGCCCTTCGACCGCAACGCCGACGGCACCATCTACCAGCGCCCGTTCGGCGGCCACACCGCCAACTATGGCGAAAAACCCGTGCAGCGCGCCTGCGCGGCGGCCGACCGCACCGGCCACGCCATGCTGCACACGCTGTACCAGCAGAACGTGGCGTCCAACACCACTTTCTTTGTCGAGTGGATGGCGCTGGACCTGATTCGCGACGCCGACGGCGACGTGGTGGGCGTGACCGCACTTGAAATGGAAACCGGCGATGTCTACGCGCTGCACGCCAAGGCGGTGATGCTGGCCACCGGCGGCGCCGGGCGCATCTTTGCCGCCAGCACCAATGCCTACATCAACACCGGCGACGGCCTGGGCATGGCCGCGCGCGCCGGCATCCCGCTGCAGGACATGGAGTTCTGGCAGTTCCACCCCACCGGCGTGGCGGGGGCCGGCGTGCTGCTGACCGAAGGTTGCCGCGGCGAGGGCGCCATCCTGATCAACAGCGAGGGCGAGCGCTTCATGGAGCGCTACGCGCCGACCCTGAAGGACCTGGCGCCGCGCGACTTCGTCTCGCGCTCGATGGACCAGGAAATCAAAGAGGGGCGCGGCTGCGGCCCCAACAAGGACTACATCCTGCTCAAGCTCGACCACCTGGGCGCCGACACCATCCACAAGCGCCTGCCCTCGGTGTACGAGATCGGCCACAACTTCGCCAACGTCGACATCACCAAGGAGCCCATTCCGGTCGTGCCCACCATCCACTACCAGATGGGCGGCATTCCCACCAACATCCACGGCCAGGTCGTGGTGCAGGCCGGTGGCGACGACAACCACGTGGTCAACGGGCTGTACGCGGTGGGCGAGTGCTCCTGCGTGAGCGTGCACGGCGCCAACCGCCTGGGCACCAACTCGCTGCTGGACCTGCTGGTGTTCGGCAAGGCCGCGGGCGATCACATCGTCGAATTCAACAAGCACACGCCGCACCACAAGCCGCTGCCGGCCGATGCGCTGGACTTGACCCTGGCGCGCCTGAACCGGCTGGAAGAGGCCAGTGACGGCGAATACGCGCAAACCATCGCCAACGACATCCGCAGCACCATGCAGTCGCACGCCGGCGTGTTCCGCACCCAGGCCACCATGGACGAGGGCGTGGTCAAGGTGGCCGAGTTGCGCGAGCGCGTGAACAAGGTGGGCTTGAAGGACCACTCCAAGATTTTCAACACGGCGCGCGTCGAGGCCCTGGAAGTGGAGAACCTGATCGAGGTGGCACAGGCCACCATGGTGTCGGCCGCCGCCCGCAAGGAGTGCCGCGGCGCCCACACCGTGGAAGACTACGAGCACCCGGCCGACCACCCCACGGCACCGCTGGGGCGCGACGATGTCAACTGGCTCAAGCACACGCTGTGGCATTCGCAGACCAACAGCCTGAGCTACAAGCCGGTGCGGCTCAAGCCGCTTTCCGTCGAGACCATTCCGCCCAAGGTTCGCACGTTCTGATCGCCCGGGTTTGAAGGACCACCACACCATGCAAAAGCGCACTTTCCAGATCTACCGCTACGACCCGGACAAGGACGAGAAGCCCTACATGCAGACCATCGAGCTGGAGCTCGAAGGCCACGAACGCATGCTGCTGGACGCCCTGATCAAGCTCAAGGCGCAAGATCCGACCATCGCCTTTCGCCGCTCCTGCCGCGAGGGCGTGTGCGGCTCGGATGCCATGAACATCAATGGCAAGAACGGCCTGGCCTGCCTGACCAACCTGCGCACGCTGAAAGACCCGATCGTGCTCAAGCCGCTGCCCGGCCTGCCGGTGGTGCGTGACCTGTTCGTCGACATGACGGACTTCTTCAAGCAGTACCACTCGATCAAGCCCTACCTGATCAACCACACCCAGCCGCCCGAGACCGAGCGCCTGCAGTCGCCCGAGGAGCGCGAAGAGCTCAACGGCCTGTACGAGTGCATCCTGTGCGCCTGCTGCTCGACCGCGTGCCCCAGCTTCTGGTGGAATCCGGACAAGTTCGTGGGCCCGGCCGGCCTGCTGCAGGCCTATCGCTTCATTGCCGACAGCCGCGACGAGGCCACGGGCGAACGCCTGGACAATCTGGACGACCCGTATCGCCTGTTCCGCTGCCACACCATCATGAACTGCGTCGATGTCTGCCCCAAGGGCCTCAAGCCCGCGGCCGCCATCAGCAAGATCAAGGAGCTGATGGTGCGTCGCGCCATTTGAGCGGATACTGCCGCCACCGACTCGCATGCTGGACGAACGGATCGACGAGCGCCGCCTGAGCAAGCTCAAATGGCGCTGCCGCCGCGGGCTGCTTGAAAACGACCTGCTGATCGAGCGCTTCTTCGTCCGCCATGAGGCCGATTTGACGGTGCGCCAGGCCGATGCCATCGGGCGCCTGATGGATCTGGCCGACAACGACTTGCTGGACCTGCTGCTGCGGCGCACCGAGCCCACGGGCGATCTGGATGCACCCGATGTGCGACAGGTTCTTGAACTGATGCGGGCCTGATCCCGACCGCTCGCATCGCCCACGCCAATTCAAACTGAGGAAATTCGCCATGAACATCTCCGACACCAAAGCCACCCTGTCGTTTTCCAATGGCAGCCCCGATGTCGCGCTGCCGGTGTATTCGGGTTCGATCGGTCCGGACGTCATCGACATCCGCAAGCTGTACGCCCAGACCGGCATGTTCACCTACGATCCGGGCTTCATGTCGACGGCCTCCTGCCAGTCGACCATCACCTACATCGACGGTGACAAGGGCGAGTTGCTGTACCGCGGCTACCCGATCGAGCAGATCGCCACCAAGTGCGACTACCTGGACACCTGCTACCTGCTGCTGAATGGCGAACTGCCCACGGATACCCAGCGCGGCGCCTTCCACAAGCTGGTGATCAACCACACCATGGTGCACGAGCAGATGCAGTTTTTCCTGCGTGGTTTCCGCCGCGACGCGCACCCCATGGCCGTGCTGACCGGCCTGGTGGGCGCGCTGTCGGCCTTCTATCACGACAGCACCGACATCAACAACCCCGAGCACCGCGACATCTCGGCGATCCGCCTGATCGCCAAGATGCCCACCCTGGTGGCCATGGCCTACAAGTACGGCATGGGCCAGCCCTTCATGTATCCGCGCAACGACCTGTCCTACGCCGGCAACTTCCTGCGCATGATGTTCGGCACGCCGTGCGAGGACTACAAGGTCAGCCCGGTGCTGGAAAGGGCGCTCGACCGCATCTTCATCCTGCACGCCGACCACGAGCAGAACGCCTCCACCTCGACGGTGCGCCTGTGCGGCAGTTCGGGCACCAACCCGTTCGCCGCCATTGCCGCCGGCGTGGCCTGCCTGTGGGGGCCCGCGCACGGCGGCGCCAACGAGGCTGCCCTGAACATGCTGGAAGGCATCCAGCGCGAGGGCGGCGTGGCCAAGATCGGCGAGTTCGTGGCCAAGGTCAAGGACAAGAACAGCACCGTCAAGCTGATGGGCTTTGGCCACCGCGTGTACAAGAACTACGACCCGCGCGCCAAGCTGATGCAGCAGACCTGCAACGAGGTGCTGGACGAGCTGGGCCTGCACAACGACCCGCTGTTCGCGCTGGCCAAGGCGCTGGAGAAAATCGCGCTGGAAGACGACTACTTCGTGCAGCGCAAGCTGTATCCCAACGTCGACTTCTACTCGGGCATCGTGCAGCGCGCCATCGGCATTCCGGTCAAGCTGTTCACCGGCATCTTCGCGCTGGCCCGCACCGTGGGCTGGATCGCCCAGCTCAACGAGATGATCGGCGATCCGGAGTACAAGATCGGCCGTCCGCGCCAGCTCTACACCGGCTCCGTGCGCCGCGACGTGCCCTGATCCGGGGCCGGCGGCTCGGCGCCGTTGACCAAAAAAATGAGCCACCGCGAGGTGGCTCTTTTCGTTGTGGCGGCAGGCTCACGGCGTCAAGGCCGCTGCCTCCAGGCTCAAAAGCGGATGCCGGCAGGATTGGTGGCCGTGGGGCGCGGCGTCACCACGGGCTCGGCTGGCGCAGCGGGGGCGTCGGCGGCGGCGGCCGCTGCCGCTGGCTTGACCGCTTGCGGCGCCAGGGCCGTGGGGGCGGGCGCCTGCCAGCGGGCCGGCAACTGGGACTGCACGGGGTAGCCGGCGGCGCTCAGGTACTGCATCCACTCGGTGGCGGAGAAACCCTTGAGCTGCTGCTGGCCGATGCTGAGCGCCGGCAGGCTGTCGGCCCCGGTCAGCTGCTGCAGGGCGGCGACGTCGGCATTGGTGTCGACGGTCTTTTCGGTGAACGGAATGCCGCGCTCGCTCAGCAGCTTGCGCCCGCTGGCGCAGGGCTCGCAATTGGTGCCGGTGTAGAGCGTGACGGGGTAGCGCTGCGCCGTCTGGCGCAGCGCGTAGGGCAGGGCGGCGCTGTTGCCGGCGGCGGCAGGCGCTTGGCCACGCGGCGTCGCGGACTGCGCCGCCGGCGGCGTGTCGGAGAAGGTGATGCGCCCGTCGGGGCCGACCGAGCGATAGACCTGGGCGGAGGCGCCGGCCGCCAGCAGGCCGAGCGCCAGGGTCAGTGCTGCGGCCAGGTGTCGGCGTGAGGTGAGACGTGGGTTCATGGGGGCCCTGCGGGAAGTGGTCGGCAATCGATCCATCGCGTGCCGCTGCTCACGGCAGCGTGGCGCAGCCTGCAATGGTACAAGATGGCCGCGCAAGCGCATGGCCGTGCGCGGCCGCTTGCCATCGGCCTCAGGCCATGCCCTGATGGCGCAGCAGGGCGTCGATGCTGGGCTCGCGTCCGCGAAAGGCCTTGAAGGACTCCATGGCCGGGCGGCTGCCGCCGACCTCCAGGATGGCCTGCCGGTAGCGGCGCCCCGTCTCCACGCTGGGCGTGCCGTCGGCGGCGGCGCTTTCCTCGAACGCGGCGTAGGCGTCGGCCGACAGCACCTCGGCCCACTTGTAGCTGTAGTAGCCGGCCGCATAGCCGCCGGCAAAGATGTGGCTGAAGGTGTGCGCCATGCGGTTGAAGGCCGGCGCCGGCAGCACCGCCACCTCGGCACGCACGGCGTCCAGCAGGGCCTGCACGTCCTGCGCGGTGGCCGGCTCGGTGTGCAGGCGCATGTCGAACAGCGCGAACTCGACCTGGCGCAGCGTCTGCAGGCCGGCCTGGTAGTTGCGCGCGGCCAGCATCTTGTCGAACAAGGCGCGCGGCAGGGGCTCGCCGGTGTCGACGTGCGCCGTCATGTGGCGCAGCACGCTCCATTCCCAGCAGAAGTTCTCCATGAACTGGCTGGGCAACTCCACCGCATCCCATTCGACCCCGCTGATGCCGGACACGTCGTGCTCGGCCACCTGGGTCAGCATGTGGTGCAGGCCGTGGCCGAATTCGTGGAACAGCGTGGTCGCGTCGTCGTGCGTCAGCAGCGGCGGCTTGCCGTCGACGCCCGAGGCGAAGTTGCACACCAGGTAGGCCACCGGGGTTTGCAGTGCGCCGGTGTCCGGGCGCAGCCAGCGCGCGCGCGCGTCGTCCATCCAGGCGCCGCCGCGCTTGCCGGTGCGCGCCAGCGGGTCGAGGTAGAACTGCCCCAGCAGGCGGCCCTCGCGTTCGATGCGATAGAACTCGACGTTGGGGTGCCACACGCTGGCGTGGTCGCGGCGGATGTCGACCTCGAACAGGGTCTCCACGATCTTGAACAGGCCCGCCAGCACCTTGGGCAGCGGAAAATAGGGCTTGACCTCCTGCTCGCTGAAGGCGTAGCGCGCTTCCTTGAGTTGCTCGCCCACATAGGGCCAGTCCCAGGCCTGCGGGTCGTTCAGCGCCAGCGTGGCGCGCGCAAACTCGCGCAGGTCCCGCACGTCGCGTTCGGCAAAGGGCCGCGCCTTGCCGGCCAGCTCGCGCAGGAAGGCGATCACCTGCGCCGGCGAGTCGGCCATCTTGGGCACCAGCGACACCTCGCCGAAGTTGGCGTAGCCCAGCAGCGCGGCTTCTTCCTGGCGCAGCGCCAGCAACTCGCGCATGATCGCGCCGTTGTCGAAGCGCCGCGCGTCGCCTTCGGCCTGATCGCTGGCGCGCGTGACGTAGGCGCGGTACAGCAGCTGCCGCAGTGTGCTGCTCTTGGCGAACTGCATCACCGGCAGGTAGCTGGGCAGTTGCAGGCTCAGCTTGTAGCCTTCGCGCCCTTCGGCCTGGGCGGCGGCGCGGGCGGCGGCCTTGACGTCGTCCGGCACACCGGCCAAGTCGGCTTCGCTGGCGTAGTGGGCGAAGGCGTCGGTGGCGTCCAGTGCGTTCTCGCTGAATTTTTGCGCCAGTTCGGCCGCGCGCTCCTGAATCTGGGCGAAGCGCGCCTTGGGCTCGCCCGTCAATTCGGCACCGCCCAGCACGAAGCCGCGCAGCGTGTGCTTGAGGGCCTCGCGCTGCTCGGCGTTCAGCTGGGCCGGGTCGATGGCCTTGTATTTGGCGTACAGGCGCTCGTCCGAGCCCAGCCGGGTGAAGAACTCGGTGATGCGCGGCAGCGCCTCGTTGTAGGCGGCGCGCAGCTCGGGCGCGTCCATGACCGCCTTCAGGTGCGAGACAGCGCCCCAGGCGCGGCCCAGGCGCTCGGTGGCCACGTCCAGCGTGCGCGACAGGGCGCTCCACTCGGGCGCCTGCTCGGGCTGCACCACGCACTCGAGCGCGGCCTCGGCCTCCTGCAGCAGTTGATCGACGGCGGGGGCGACGTGCTCGGGCCGGATCGCGTCGAAACGCGGCAGGTCGGAGAAGTCGAGCAGGGGGTTGGCGGCGGGCGTGTTCATGCCCTTGCACATGGGGGCGGCGCGGCCCGCCTTCAAGGTCGCCGCTCAGGCGCTGGCGCGCTCGGCCGCCTCGATGGTGTTGACCAGCAGCATGGCGCGGGTCATGGGGCCGACGCCGCCGGGCACGGGCGTGATCCAGCCGGCCACCTGGCGCACGCCCTCGAAGTCGACGTCGCCGCACAGCTTGCCGGCCTCGTCGCGGTTCATGCCGACGTCGATGACCACCGCGCCGGGCTTGACCATGTCGGCCGTGAGCACCTTGCGCTTGCCCACGGCGGCGACCACGACGTCGGCCTGCAGCGTGTGCGCCTTCAGGTCTGCCGTGCGCGAGTGGCACACGGTGACGGTGGCGTCCTGCTGCAGCAGCATCAGCGCCATCGGCTTGCCGACGATGTTGGAGCGACCGATGACCACGGCGTTCTTGCCGCGCAGCTGGCAGCCGATGGATTCGAGCATCTTCATGCAGCCGTGCGGCGTGCAGGGCCAGAAGCCGGGCAGGCCGGTCATCAGCGCGCCGGCGCTTTGCACGTGAAAGCCATCGACATCCTTGGCGGGGGCGATGGCCTCGATGACCTTGTGCGCATCCATGTGCGGCGGCAGGGGCAATTGCACCAGGATGCCGTGCACGGCCGGGTCGCGGTTGAGGGCGTCCAGGCGCGCCAGCAGATCGGCCTCGGGCAGGTCGGCTGGCAGGCGCTCCAGCGTGGCGGCCAGGCCGGTTTCGGTGCTGTCGTTGACCTTGTGGCGGGTGTAGACCTGACTGGCCGGGTCGTCGCCCACCAGCAGGATGTGCAGCGCCGGTTGCACGCCGCGCGCCTGGAGGGCGGCGGTGCGGCTTTGCACCTGCTGGCGAATCTGCCGCGCGAGGGCGTTGCCGTCGATCAGTTGGGCGGGCATCGATATATGAACGAAAAGTGCCGCTGGCGCCCGCGGATAGAGCGCAAGCAGCTATCAAAACGGTAGTGTCAGGCCTTGGCCGTCGAGGGGCCCAGGGCGATCTTGAGCAGGTCGGCCACGGTGTTGGCACCCAGCTTTTCCATGATGTTGGCGCGGTGCGCCTCGACCGTCTTGATGCTGATGCCCAGGTCGTCGGCGATCTGCTTGTTCAGGCGGCCGGCGACGATGCGCTCGAGCACCTGGGCCTCGCGGCCGGTCAGCTTGGACAGCAGCGCGTCGCGGCTGGCGGCCTGCTGGTGCTCGGCAAAGGCGGTGCGGGCCTGCTCGAGCATGCGCTCGACCAGTGGCACCAGCTTTTCCTCGTTGAAGGGCTTCTGGATGAAGTCCATGGCGCCCTTCTTCATGGTGTCCACCGCCATGGGCACGTCGCCGTGGCCGGTGACGAAGGCCACCGGCAGGGGTGAGTCGCGCTCGGCCAGGCGGTCCTGCAGGTCGAGCCCGCTCATGCCGCTCATGCGGATGTCGATCAGCACGCAGCCGATCTCGCGCGGGTCGTAGCGCGCCAGGAAGGATTCGGCCGACTCGAACGAGCGCACGCGAAAGTCCTGGCCTTCGAGCAGCCATTGAACCGAGTCGCGCACGGCCTCGTCGTCGTCGACCACATAGACGGTTCCGCGCTTGGGGGTGAGATTCATGCCATCGCCTTGACGTGTTGGCCCGCGCCGCCGGCGGACTGCAGTGATTGGGGCGGGCCGACCGGAATCCAGAACGTGAAACGGCAGCCCATCACCCGGCCGGCATTGTAGAGGTTCTCGGCGTGGATCCGGCCCTGGTGCGACTCGACGATGGAGCGGCACAGGTTCAGGCCGATGCCCATGCCCTCGCTCTTGGTCGAGAAGAAGGCCTCGTACAGGCGCTCGATGGCCTCGGTCGACAGGCCGGGCCCGGCGTCGGTGACGCAGAACTGCACCGCCGCCACGCCTTCGATCTCGCGCTGCGTCACGCGCAGGTCGACCACGCGCTCGTCCAGCGGCACCTCGGCGCCGTCGATGGCGTCGCCGGCGTTCTTGATCAGGTTCATCAGCACCTGCTCGATCAGGATCGGGTCGACGAACATGGCCGGCAGCGAGGGTGCCATGTGGTGCGCCAGGCGCACCTGGCGGCGGCGCAGGTCGAGCTCGGCCAGCTCCACCACCTGATCGACGATGGGGCCGACGTCTGACCACTGGCGGCGCGGCTCGCTGCGCTTGACGAAGCTGCGGATGTGCTGCACCACCTGGCCGGCGCGCTGGGCCTGGCGCGCGGTCTTGTCCAGCGCGCCCAGCAGCTCGTCCTGGCTGATCTGCCCGCCGCGGATGCGCGAGATCATGCCGGTGCAGTAGTTGGTGATGGCCGTCAGCGGCTGGTTCAGCTCGTGCGCCACGCTGGAGGCCATCTCGCCCATGGTGATCAGGCGGCTGGCGGTCTGCGCGCGCTCGGCCTGGGCGGCGGCCTGTTCCTCGGCCTGGTGGCGCGCGGTGATGTCGGTGGCGATCACCATCTGCGCCAGGCGCCCGTCCACCCAGTTGAGGTAGCGCGAGCGCACCTCCATCCACTTGCCCAGCTGCTCCAGGTAGATCTCGGCGTGCTCGGCCAGCGGCGTGGTGGCCAGGTTGTCCAGCGGCAGCCCGACGAAGGAATCGACCGCGTCCAGGCTTTCGTCGCTGGCCAGGGTGTTGGCGGTGCCGCCGCGCAGCACCAGCTTGAGGTGGCCCTCGGTGGTGGCGCCGAACCACTGGCGGTACAGCTTGTTGGCGAACAGCAGCTCCTTGCTGCCCAGCGGCGCCACCGACACCGACGCGTCCAGCGCCTCCAGCACGGTGGTGAAGCGCTCGTAGGAGGCCGACAGCTGCCGGCGCACGCGGTTGGGCTCGGTGATGTCGGTCATCGACGCCATCCAGCCGGTCTGCTTGCCGGTGGCGTCGATCAGCGGCGACACGTACAGCCGGGCGTCGAACACCGAGCCGTCGCGGCGCTTGACGCGCATCTGAAAGCCCGCCGGGTCGGCCGCGCCGCCCAGCTCCTCGGTCAGGCGCGCGGCCAACTGGTCGTGGTCCTCGTTGGGCCAGTAGGTGAAGGGCTCGGTCTGGCCCAGCAGTTCCTCCTCGCGCCAGCCGGTCATCTTGCAGAAGGCCGGGTTGACGTAGATGATGCGCCCTTGCAGGTCCAGCGCGCGCATGCCGGTGAGCATGGAGTTTTCCATCGCGCGGCGAAAGCTGGTCTCGGCCTGCAGCGCCTGCTGCGCCTGGTGGCGGCGCACCGACTGGCGCCAGTTGGCCACCAGCATCCACACCGTGGTGCCGGACAGCAGCAGCACCAGCCAGAAGATGGCGTTGCCGATCAGCCCCTGCGAGGTGCGCCAGGCCTGCGCGCGCAGCACCAGCGCATTGCCCACCGGCGACACCGGGATCTCGAACTCGTTGACCTGGCCTGCCCAGGGCAGGCGCTCGGACAGGCCCGAGCGCGCGGGGATGCTCTGGCCGCTCATCAGGTGGCCCTTGTCATCCAGCAGGGCCACCGCGTACTTGGCCAGCACCTCGCTGGGCACGCCGTAGCGCAGCAGGCCGTCCACGCTGTACTCCACCAGCAGCTCGCCGGCGAACTGCCCGCGCGGCGTGATCGGCACGTGCAGCTCCAGCGTGGGTTCGGCATTCTTGGTCAACGGCGGCAGCACGTACACCGGCTGGCGCAGGTCGCGCGCCAAGCCGTAGCCGTTCTCGGCCTCCTCGGCGCGCAGCTGCCCGTCTTCCATCCAACGCGGCTGGGGCTGCACGCTGGGGCGCGTCTCCAGCGCGGTGACGCGGCGGCGCACGTCGATCCAGCCGATCGACAGCAGCTCGGGGTACTGGGCCACCAGCGACTCGGCGCGGCTGTTGAACTGCGGCGGCAGCACCTCGCGGTTGGAGATGTCGCGCGCCAGGCGCATCACCTGCTCCTGGCGCTCCAGCAGGCGCAGGCGCAGGCGCTGCTGGGCGTATTCGACGTCGCGCTTGAGCGCCTCCTGCTCGCGGCGCGCCTCCTCGATGCGCAGGTAGCTGAACACCGCCAGGATGATCACCACGAACAGCAGCACCGCCAGCAGCGGAGCCACGTGCACCCAGCCGTCCGAGCGCAGCAGCGGCCAGCGGTCCCGCCAGTGCCGCGCGGGCTCGGCAGCGTGGGACGGCGGGTGCACGGTGGGGGGGTACTGCATCCTTCAAGTGTAGTGGGGCTGCAGGTGAGCGCGAATGCCGTGCACCGGCAGACCGAACATAAGTCACGGATCAGCTTGATATATCACAATACAAAAATACAAATCAACATTTGAAAAATAAAGCCGTTTGTGCGATGATGCGCGCGCGATTTCGTACACAATGACTTTCAACCTTTCTGACCGGAGACACAGCGATGCCCGCAGCGCCTGATTCGCCCTTCAATGTTGGTTCGGACATTGATGCCCAGGAAACCCGTGAATGGATGGACGCGCTGTCCTCCGTCATCGAAAAGGAGGGGCCCGAGCGCGCGCACTTCCTGCTGGAGCAATTGCTCGAGCACGCCCGCCAGAGCAGCATCGACCTGCCGTTCTCGGCCAACACCGGCTACGTCAACACCATCGAGCCCGACCAGGAGGCGCGCTGCCCCGGCAACATCGCCATCGAAAAGCGCCTGCGCGCCTACATGCGCTGGAACGCCATGGCCATGGTGGTGCGCGCCAACCGCCTGCACCCGGCCGACGGGGGCGACCTGGGCGGGCACATCGGCTCGTTCGCCTCGCTGGCCAGCATGTGGGGCGCCGGCTTCAACCACTTCTGGCACGCCGAGGGACCGGACCACGGCGGCGACTGCATCTACTTCCAGGGCCACAGCGCGCCCGGCATCTACGCCCGCGCCTACCTGGAAGGCCGCATCAGCGAGGAGCAGCTGGAGAACTTCCGCCAGGAGGTGCACGGCAAGGGCCTGTCCAGCTACCCGCACCCGCACCTGATGCCCGGCTTCTGGCAGTTTCCCACCGTCAGCATGGGCCTGGGCCCGCTGATGGCGATCTACCAGGCGCGCTTTCTGAAGTACCTGCAGGCGCGCGGCATTGCCGACACCAGCAAGCGCAAGGTGTGGGTGTTTCTGGGCGACGGCGAGATGGACGAGCCCGAGAGCAAGGGCGCCATCAGCCTGGCGGCGCGCGAGAACCTCGACAACCTGATCTTCGTCATCAACTGCAACCTGCAGCGCCTGGACGGCCCGGTGCGCGGCAACGGCAAGATCATCCAGGAGCTGGAGGGCGACTTCCGCGGCGCCGGCTGGCACGTCATCAAGCTGCTGTGGGGCAAGGGCTGGGACCCGCTGTTCGCGCGCGACAAGTCGGGCAAGCTGCGCCAGCTGATGATGGAGACGCTGGACGGCGACTACCAGACCTACCGCGCCATGGACGGCGCCTACCTGCGCAAGCACTTCTTCGGCAAGTACCCCGAGACCGCCAAGCTGGTCGAGCACATGAGCGACGAGGAGCTGTGGGAGCTGCGCCGCGGCGGCCACGACCCCGAGAAGGTGTACGCGGCCTTCCACGCCGCCAACGAATACAAAGGCCAGCCCACGGTGCTGCTGGTCAAGACCGTCAAGGGCTACGGCATGGGCAAGGCCGGCGAGGCCAAGAACACCGTGCACCAGACCAAGAAGCTGGACGACGAGGACATCAAGTACATCCGCGACCGCTTCAACATCCCGATCCCCGACAGCGAGCTGGACAAGCTGCCCTACTACAAGCCGGCCGACGACACGCCGGAGATGAAGTACCTGCACGAGCGCCGCCAGGCGCTGGGCGGCTACCTGCCCACGCGGCGCGAGAAGGCCGACGAGAGCTTCACCATCCCGGCGCTGGAGACCTTCAAGGCCGTGCTGGAGCCGACGGCCGAGGGCCGCGAGATCAGCACCACGCAGGCCTTCGTGCGCTTTCTGACGCAGCTGCTGCGCGACAAGGCCTTCGGCCCGCGCGTGGTGCCCATCGTGGTGGACGAGTCGCGCACCTTCGGCATGGAGGGGCTGTTCCGCCAGATCGGCATCTACAACCCCAAGGGCCAGCAGTACGTGCCGGTCGACCGCGAGCAGGTGATGTACTACAAGGAGCAGGCCGACGGCCAGATCCTGCAGGAGGGCATCAACGAGGCCGGCGGCATGGCCAGCTGGATCGCCGCGGCCACCAGCTACAGCACGAACAACCGCATCATGATGCCGTTCTACGTGTACTACTCGATGTTCGGCTTCCAGCGCTTCGGCGACCTGGCCTGGGCCGCCGGCGACCTGGGCGCGCGCGGCTTCCTGCTGGGCGGCACCAGCGGGCGCACCACGCTCAACGGCGAGGGCCTGCAGCACGAGGACGGCCACAGCCTGGTGCTGGCCGGCACCATCCCCAACTGCGTCAGCTACGACCCGGCCTTCGCGCACGAGGTGGGCATCATCCTGCACCACGGCCTGCGCCGCATGGTCGAGAAGCAGGAGGACGTCTTCTACTACGTCACCCTGCTCAACGAGAACTACCCCATGCCGGGCCTGACGGCCGGCACCGAGGAGCAGATCCTGCAGGGCATGTACCTGTGCAAGGCGGGCGCGGCCGGCAAGCTGCGCGTGCAGCTGCTGGGCTCGGGCTCGATCCTGCGCGAGTCGCTGGAGGCGCAAAAGCTGCTGGCCACCGACTGGGGCGTGCAGGCCGACGTGTGGAGCTGCCCCAGCTTCAACGAGCTGGCGCGCGAGGGCCAGGACGTGGCGCGCTGGAACCTGCTGCACCCCGCCGAGCCGCCGCGCGTGCCCTTCGTCACGCGCCAGTTGCAGGCGCACGCCGGCCCGGTGGTGGCGTCGACCGACTACATCAAGAACTACGCCGACCAGATCCGCGCCCACATCCCGGCCGGCCGCAGCTACACCGTGCTGGGCGCCGACGGCTTCGGCCGCAGCGACTTCCGCTCGCGCCTGCGCGAGCACTTCGAGATCAACCGCCACTACGTCGCCATTGCCGCGCTCAAGGCGCTGGCCGACGAGGGCCAGTTGCCCATGGCCAAGGTGAGCGAGGCGATCGCCAAGTACGGCATCCGCACCGACAAGATCAACCCCCTGCACGCCTGAAGCAGCACAACCCGGAGACAAGACATGGCATTGGTCAACATCCTGGTCCCCGACATCGGGGACTTCAGCGAGGTCGGCGTGATCGAGCTGCTGGTGAAGGCAGGCGACACGGTGAAGGTCGAGCAGTCGCTCATCACCGTCGAGTCCGACAAGGCGTCGATGGAAATTCCCTCCAGCCACGCAGGCGTCGTCAAGGAGCTCAAGGTGGCCCTGGGCGACAAGGTCAGCCAGGGCAGCGTGATCGCGGTGCTGGACAGCGCCGAGGCCGGCGCTTCTGAAGAAAAACCGGCTCCAGCCCCCGCCAATCAAGCGCCGGCAGCTACCAAACCAGAAGCGGCTGCGCCCGTGGTGGCGCCCGCCGCGGCTGCCGCCAGCGGCCCCATCGAGGTGCGCGTGCCCGACATCGGCGACTTCAAGGACGTCGCGGTGATCGAGCTGCTGGTCAAGCCGGGCGACACCATCGCGCCCGAGCAGTCGCTGTTCACCGTCGAGTCCGACAAGGCCTCGATGGAAATCCCGTCGCCCGCCGCCGGGGTGCTGAAAGAGCTGAAGGTGCAGCTGGGCGACAAGGTCAACCAGGGCGACCTGGTGGCGATCATCGAAGGCGCCGCGGCAGGTGCCGCCGCGCCAGCGCCCGCGGCACCGGCCCCCGCGCCGGCGGCGCCGACGCCCGCCGCATCGCCCGCGCCGACCCCGGCGCCCGCGGCAAGCGTGGCGGCGCCGGCCCACAACCCCACCGTGGCCCCCAGCGGCCAGTTGCCGCACGCCAGCCCCTCGGTGCGCCAGTTCGCGCGCGAGCTGGGCGTGCCGCTGGCCGAGGTCAAGGGCGGCGGCCGCAACGGCCGCATCACCTTCGAGGACGTGCAGGCCTTCACCCGCTCGGTCATGGCCGGCAGCGTGCAGACCCAGGCGCAGGCCGCCCGGGCGCCCGCCGGCGGCTCGGGCGTGGGGCTGGACCTGCTGCCCTGGCCCAAGATCGACTTCACCAAGTTCGGTCCGGTGGAGCGCAAGGAGCTTTCGCGCATCAAGAAGATCAGCGGCGCCAACCTGCTGCGCAACGCCATCATGATCCCGGCCGTCACCAACCACGACGACGCCGACATCACCGACCTAGAGGCCTTCCGCGTGGCCACCAACAAGGAGAACGAAAAGAGCGGCGTCAAGGTCACCATGCTGGCCTTCCTGATCAAGGCCTGCGTGGCCGCGCTCAAGAAGTTTCCCGAGTTCAACAGCAGCCTGGACGGCGACGCGCTGGTCTACAAGCAGTTCTGGCACATCGGCTTTGCCGCCGACACGCCCAACGGCCTGGTGGTGCCCGTCATCAAGGACGCCGACAAGAAAGGCGTGCTGCAGATCAGCGCCGAGATGGGCGAGCTGGCCAAGAAAGCGCGCGACGGCAAGCTGGGCCCGGCCGACATGAGCGGCGCGAGCTTCACCATCAGCAGCCTGGGCGGCATTGGCGGGCGCTACTTCACGCCCATCATCAACGCGCCCGAGGTGGCCATCCTGGGCGTGTGCCGCTCCACCATGGAGCCGGTGTGGGACGGCAAGCAGTTCGTGCCGCGCCTGATGCTGCCGCTGTCGCTGACCTGGGACCACCGCGTCATCGACGGCGCGGCGGCGGCGCGCTTCAACGTCTATCTCGGCCAGATCCTCGCGGACTTCCGCCGGGTGCTGCTGTAAACCGGAGGCCTTGAAATGAGCGAAGTGCAAGTCAAGGTGCCCGACATCGGCGACTTCAAGGACGTCGCCGTCATCGAAGTGCTGGTCAAGGTGGGCGACACCGTCAAGGTCGAGCAAAGCCTGATCACGGTCGAGTCCGACAAGGCCAGCATGGAGATCCCCTCCAGCCACGCCGGCGTGGTCAAGTCGCTGGCCATCAACCTGGGCGACAAGATCAACGAGGGCTCGCTGGTGCTGACGCTGGAGGCCGACGCTGCCCCCGCAGCCGCGCCGGCGCCCGCCGCCCCAGCATCAAAACCGGCTGCAGCCCCCGCCAAGCAAGCGCCGGCAGCTCCTGCTCCTGTAGCGTCCAGCTTTGGCGGCAACGTGGACGTGGACTGCGACGTCGTCGTCCTGGGCGGCGGCCCGGGCGGCTATTCGGCGGCGTTTCGCGCCGCCGACCTGGGCCTGAAGGTCGTCGTCGTCGAGCGCTACGCCACCCTGGGCGGCGTGTGCCTGAACGTGGGCTGCATCCCCAGCAAGGCGCTGCTGCACGTGGCGGCGGTGATGGACGAGGTGGGCCACCTGGCGGCGCTGGGCATCGACTACGGCGGCAAGCCCAAGGTGGACATCGACAAGCTGCGCGGCCACAAAGAGAAAGTCATCGGCAAGCTCACTGGTGGCCTGGGCGCCATGGCCAAGATGCGCAAGGTGACGATCGTGCGCGGCTACGGCAGCTTCGTCGGCGCCAACCACATTGAGGTGGAAGAGACCACCGGCACCGGGCAGGACAAGACCGGCGGCAAAAAAGTGGTGCAGTTCAAGCGCGCCATCATCGCCGCCGGCAGCCAGGCCGTGCGCCTGCCCTTCATGCCCGACGACCCGCGCGTGGTGGACAGCACCGGCGCGCTGGCACTGAAAAGCGTGCCCAGGAAGATGCTGATCCTGGGCGGCGGCATCATCGGCCTGGAGATGGGCACGGTGTATTCCACCCTGGGCGCGCGCCTGGACGTGGTCGAGATGCTCGACGGCCTGATGCAGGGCGCCGACCGCGACCTGGTGAAGGTGTGGCAAAAGCTCAATGCGCCGCGCTTCGACAACATCATGCTCAAGACCAAGACGGTGGGCGCCAAGGCCACCGACAAGGGCATCGAAGTGTCATTCGAGGGTGAGGGCGCCCCGGCGCCGCAGACCTACGACCTGGTGCTGCAGGCCGTGGGCCGCAGTCCCAACGGCAAGAAGATCGGCGCCGACAAGGCTGGCGTGGCCGTGACCGAGCGCGGCTTCATCGACGTCGACATCCAGATGCGCACCAACGTGCCGCACATCTTCGCCATCGGCGACATCGTGGGCCAGCCCATGCTGGCGCACAAGGCGGTGCACGAGGCGCACGTGGCGGCCGAGGTGATTGCCGGCGAACTGAAAGGCGACGACAAGCTGGCCAAGGCCGCCTTCAACGCCCGCGTGATCCCCAGCGTGGCCTACACCGACCCCGAGGTGGCCTGGGTGGGCCTGACCGAGGACCAGGCCAAGGCGCAGGGCATCAAGGTCAGGAAGGGCCTGTTCCCCTGGACGGCCTCGGGCCGCGCCATTGCCAACGGGCGCGACGAGGGCTACACCAAGCTGCTGTTCGACGACAGCCCCGAGGCGCACGGCCACGGCCGCATCCTGGGCGGCGGCATCGTCGGCACGCACGCCGGCGACATGATCGGCGAGGTGGCCCTGGCCATCGAGATGGGCGCCGACATGGTGGACATCGGCAAGACCATCCACCCGCACCCCACGCTGGGCGAGAGCATCGGCATGGCCGCCGAGATCGCCCACGGCTCGTGCACCGACGTGCCGGCGCAGCGCAAATAGCGCTCCTGGTCCATTCGCTGGCCGCGCAGGTTCCGCAGGGACTGCGCGGCTTTTTCATCGCCGGGCCGCCGGATCGCGCAGCGGACCCGTCCCTGCAGCCGTGCTCGAGCGTGGTCTGTGCGAAGCAACCGGCAGGCGGCATACTTGCCGCCCATGCCGTGGCGCCGCCGGCGCCGCGAAACGGGGATGAAACAAAACGAGGGAGGGCTCCGGCCTTGGTGCATTCTTGTTTTCGCGTGCCTGGGGCGCGGCAGTCGATGGAGGCTGCGCCATGCTGAGCGTGCTGGCCGTGGTGGTGTCCCTGGCGCTGCTCATGTTCTTGGCTTACCGGGGCTTCACGGTGCTGCTGCTGGCGCCGCTGATGGCGGCGCTGGCGGTGGTGCTGTCGGGCGATGCGCGCTGGCTGCTGCCGCTGTACACCGACACTTTCATGAGCGCGCTGGGGGGCTATGTGCTGCAGTACCTGCCGCTGTTTTTGCTGGGCGCGCTGTTTGGGCGGCTGATGGCCGACTCGGGTGCGGCCAGCACGCTGGCGCGCTGGATTGTGCGCACGCTGGGCGAGCGCAATGCCATCCTGACGGTGGTGCTGGCCTGTGCGCTGCTGACCTACGGCGGCGTGTCGCTGTTTGTGGTGGCGTTTGCCATCTACCCGATCGCGCGCAATCTGTTCGAGGCCGCCGACATCCCCAAGCGGCTGGTGCCCGCCACGATTGCGCTGGGCGCGTTCACCTTCACCATGACGGCGCTGCCGGGTTCGCCCGCCATCCAGAACGCCATTCCCATTCCGTACTTCGGCACCAACGGCTTTGCCGCGCCGGGCCTGGGGCTGCTGGCGGCGGCCATCATGCTGGGCGGCGGGCTGTTCTGGCTGCTGCGGCGGGCAGCCGCCGCGCGCGCAGCGGGCGAGGGCTATGGCCACCATGCCGAGGACGAGGAGGGTGGCGATGCGCCCACACCCGCCCAAGCCGCGGCCGAGGCGGCGCGCCATGCCGAGATACCGCTGGCGCTGGCCCTGCTGCCGCTGGTGATGGTGATTGGCGTCAACGCGCTGTTTACCTACTGGGTGTTCCCGGCGCTGGACCTGTCCTTCATGGCCGAGCGCTTTCCGGCGCTGGAGCCGCAGCGCGTCACCGGCCTGTGGTCGCTGATCATTGCGCTGCTGCTGGCCTGCACCACGCTGGCGCTGGTGCGGCTGGGCCATTGGCACGACCTCAAGCACACGCTCAATCAGGGCGTGTTCGGCTTCATGCTGCCGCTGTTCAATACCGCGTCGGAGGTGGGCTACGGCGCGGTCATCGCCTCGCTGGCGGGCTTTGCGCTGATCCGCGATGCCGTGCTGCGCGTGTCAGACAACCCGCTGATCTCCGAGGCCATCGCCATGAACGTGCTGGCGGGCATTACCGGCTCGTCGTCGGGCGGCCTGAGCATCGCCCTGCAAACGCTGGGCGAAGACTACCTGCGCATGGCCGAGGCGGCCAACATCAGTCCCGAGCTGATGCACCGCGTGGCCGTCATGGCCGCAGGTGGCATGGACACGCTGCCGCACTGCGGCGCCATCATCACGCTGCTGTCCATCTGCAAGCTCAACCATCGGCAATCGTATGGCGATATCGCGGCGGTGACCATGCTGTTTCCGCTGCCCGCGCTGGTGCTCGTCATTGCGTTGGGGACGGCATTCGGCAGCTTCTGACGCAAGGCTCGAACGGGTGACAGTTCGGGCCTTGTCGTTGGGTGGGTCGCACGTTGGCCTGAGTCTGTTGTTTGATTCTATTTGACGCAACATGATGTCGTTTTTGATGAGAAATGCATCGTGCGCACCACCGTGACCATCGACGACCGCCTGAGCGTGCAGCACGTCGCGGCCCGGCACTGAACGTGGGTTGCGTGCGGCACTCGCGCCGACGTCGGACGCCCGATCAGGGATTGCGCACGATATCGACCGAAATTTCCACCGCCGCCACCGTGCCGCGGTTTTCCAGCCAGTGCACGGTGGCGTGGTCCTCGGGCCAGCCCAGGCCGGGGCCGTAGTCGGTGGCCACGCCGTTGCGGTGGTCGGTGATGGTGCCCTGCAGGATGAAGACCGTGCCCGGCCGGTCGACGTGGCTGTGCACCGGGCCGAACACGCCGCCGGGCGCGATGGTCACCTTGCGCATGCGCAACTGGCGTCCGGCCAGGCCCTCGATCTCGGGGCCCAGGTCCATCGCCTGCAATAGCTCCACCGTCACGCCCCGGGTCTCGGGCGCCTGCTGCTCCTGGCTCATCACGCTCTCCTCGCTGCCCGATCGGGCCGAAGCCGTGCGCGCCGTGGACAGCCTGGATCGCTCAGATGCTGCCGGCGCGCTCGACCACCAGAATACGCGCCTCGCCGATGGGGTGTGCAACATGCTCGGTGCCCACCGTGGCGTAGAAGATGTCGCCCGCTTCGAGCGTGGCCACGTGCTCCACGCCGCCCTCGCGCCAGTGCATGTCCACCCGGCCGTCCAGCACGGCAAACACCTCTTCGCCGTCGTTGACGTGCCACTGATACGGCCGGTCGGTCCAGTGCAGGCGCGTGGTGATGCCGCCCATGTCGGCAACGTCCAGCGCGCCCCAGGGGCGGTCGGCCTTGAAATCGCGGGCTCGAAAGATTTTCATTTGCTGACGATTGTCCGGGTCAGGACCGGGTCTGGAAAACTACGAAAATCATAGCTTCTTGCGCTCGATCCACAAGGGCTGCAGGCCAAAAACGTTCAAAACTCAGCATCGCGCCACCATGCAAGCCCTGCTCGACGCCATAGCCGCCATGCCGCTGCCGACCGATGCCGAGCGCATTTTCCACGGCCGCGGCGGCCTGTACCCCGGCTGCGAGCACTGGACGCTGGACGCCTATCCGCCCGTCCTGCTGCTCACCAGCTTCGCGCCCGCCAGCGAGGCGCAACTGGCCGCCGTCGGCGCCGCGCTGCAGGCGCGCTGGCAGCAGATCGCGCCCGGCCAGCCGCTGAACTGGGTCTTTCAGCAGCGCGGCGCCGGCCGCGCCGACACGCGCCCGATGGCCGGCAGCGTGCCCGACCCACACATCGTCACCGAAGCCGGCGCGCGCTATCGGGTGCAGGTTCTGCGCGGGCAAAACCACGGCCTGTTTCTGGACATGGCGGCCGGCCGCCGCTGGGTGCGCGCCTGGGCGGCCGATTTCGGCGCCCGGCACGGCCGCGGCGCGCGCGTGCTCAACCTCTTTGCCTACACGGGCGCCTTCTCCGTCGCCGCGCTGCAGGGCGGGGCGGCGCAGGTGGGCAACATCGACATGGCGCGCGCCGCCCTGGCCACCGGCCAGCACAACCACCAGCTGAACGGCTTGGCCGGCGGCGCCCAGTTCTGGCCGCACGACATCTTCACGTCCTGGGGCAAGATCGCGCGCCACGGCCCCTGGGACCTGATCGTCGCCGACCCGCCCAGCCACCAGAAGGGCAGTTTCGTCGCCACCAAGGACTACCCGCGCCTGATGCGCCGCCTGCCCGCGCTGCTGGCGCCCGGCGGCCACGCCCTGCTGTGCCTGAACGCGCCCGAGCTGGGCATGGATTTCTTGCACCATCACATGCACGAGCAGGCGCCGGGGTTGGCGTTCGTCGAGCGCCTGGCCAATCCCGCGGCCTTCGCGGACGTGGACGAGGGCAGGGCGCTGAAGGTGGCGGTGTATCGCCTGGCGCCGTGAGGGTCGCCGGGCTCCCGGTGAAGGTTCCATGGCGCCCGGCGGTCACGGTCCGAGCAGTTTCTGGACAAAGAAGTCGGCGACCGTTTCATGCAGCGCCGGGATGAGCGTCTCGCGGTCGAAACCCGGCGGATCGCTCAGAAGCCGATCGGCGATGCTCCCGGGCTCGAGCGGCGGCAGCGGCGACAGCATCGCCCCGTGACCGCCATCGGCCAGGTCGGCCAGCACCCGGCAACGGGGCGCGCAAGCGGCCTGCACGGCCTTGACGTGAAAGGCCGGCAGCTGATTGACGTCCTGCTCGGCGACGATCAGGCCAAGCGGCACCACGGGGTTTTCCAGCGACGCCGGCGCAAAGTCCGCCGCGAAGGGCACCATGGCCACCACGGCTTGAACGCGCGGGTCGGTGTGGCGCTGCGGCGTGTCGTCGTCGAAGCGCCAGCGGATGATCAGCTTGGCGAGGGCGATTTTCAGGCGGTCGAGCCCGTCGCCGCGCAACCGCATCGCGAACCCGACGCAGGATGAAAAGTCCTCGGCGATGTGCTGCAGGCAGTGGTCGCGAAAGCGCGCCGGCGACCATTCGCCGCCTGCCAGCGACAGCGCGGTGTGGCCACCGGCCGAGCCGCCGAACACGCCGACGGCATCCAGGCGCAGCAGCGGCGACAGCCGAGGGTCGAGCGCCACCCGGTCGATCGCCTGGCCGACTTCGAGCGGGCGCCGCTTCCAGCTGGCCGGGCCCGGCTCGGACGGGTCGATGAAGTTGTCGCCTGCATGCTGGGGCAGCGCGACCACGAAGCCCCGCTGCACCAGGGTGCGGGCGAGATCGGCGTGCACCCAGGGCGAGCCGCCCGAGCCGTGCGAGATGACGATCAGCCTGCCGTTGCCGGGCTGTGGCGCGCCGTCATCCGCCCAGGACAGCCGGAACGGGCCTTGCGAAACGGGCGCCTCGCTGGCCGCACTGGGGTAGAAGACGGTGGTCGTCCCGCCGCCGTCCTGCACCAGGCGGATCATCCCCATGCCCGATGCCAGCGCGGTGGAGGGCAGGCACAGGCCCAAAAGCAGGCCCCCGGCGAGGGCGAGGATGGTGGTCCAGGCGCGTTGCGTTGCCATGGCGGACCTCGTGAATTCAGTGGGCCGCTGGCGGCGCGGCGCACAGGCAGCCGGACTCGCTCGCATCGCAGCCGCAGCGGCCGGCGCAAGCGCACGCGCAGGCGACGGGCGCGGCCGGCGGTGACACGGCAGGGCTGTGCTGGCAGCCGCAGGCGCAGCCGGCGCCGGGGCGGTCGGCGCAAAGGCAGTTGAAGGCAGAGACGGGGGACATGATGGTTCCTTTCCTGGACAAGTGAACCCGACGGGTTCGAGGAAAGCGATTCTGGAGTCCGGACGACGCCTTGACTTGAATGAAACGGCTGACTTGCGGCCGTCGGCGCGATCAAGCCACCCGTCAGCGCCCGGCCTTCAGGTTCGATGCGTGCGCGTGCGATCGCATTCGGGTCGAACCGATGCGGCGGGCGACCGGGCGCCTGCTTGCCCGATGCTGACGCCGCTACGACTGCGCCTGCAGCAAGGCGCCAATCACCGCCCATTCGCCCGGCTCCACCGGCGTGATCGACAGGCGATTGCCGCGCTGCAGCACCCGCATCGCCGCCAGATGGGGGTGCTGGCGCAGTTCGGCCAGCGTGAGCAGCCGTGTCTTGCGCAGCGCCTGCACGTCCAGCAGCAGCCAGCGCGGCTTGCCGGGGCTGGACTTGGCGTCGAAGTAGGGCGATGCGGGGTCGAACTGGGTGGAGTCTGGTCGCACGCCCGAGGCCACGCGCGCGATGCCGGCGATGCCGGGCTCGGGGCAGCTGGAGTGGTAGAACAGCACGCCGTCGCCCACCTGCATGGCGTCGCGCATGAAGTTGCGCGCTTGGTAGTTGCGCACGCCCGTCCAGGGCACGGTCTGGCCGGGGGCGGCCAGGGCGTCGTCGATGCTGCACTCGTCGGGCTCGGACTTCATCAGCCAGTAGCGGGGCGCGTGGGCCTTGGGGTTCGGGTGCATGGGGCGATTGTGGACGGCTGCCGCCGTTTGGTATCCTGAATTTTGTTCTATGAACAAAATAAGGTCGCAGCGCCCGCCGATCAAGCGCGAAAAGCTATCAATTCAGGATTGACTGGAAGCATTGGCCGCCCCGGGCAGTCCGGCGTGCTCCAGGGCTGCCGACAGCAGGTGGCGCACGCGCGGCATCAGGCCGTCCGGCGCCCGCGGCCCCAGCACCTGGGCCAGGCTGACGGTCTTGGCGGGGTCGTAGCGGCGCTCGCTGCCCAGGGCCTGCTCGAAGGCGTTGGCCCAGGCGTGCGCAGCGGCCAGGTCGGGCTCGACCAGCAGCACGGCGTGGGCCAGCACGGCGTGGGTGGTGGGGCCCGCGGGGTGGCGGGGCAGGGGGCGCCAGTACTGCGCGGTGCCGGCGATCTTGCGCGCCTGCGCGCCGCTGCCGCAGGCCAGGTTGAAGCGGCCGTCGCAAAACGAGCCGCTGACGGCCTGCCAATGGCTTGCCACGCCCAGCGCCTGCAGCGCGTCTTGCAGCAGCGCGCACAGGTGCAGGTAAACCCGCTCCATCCACGTGCCGGGGCCGCCGGGCAGGGTGTAGACCAGGCTCAGGTTGAGGATGCCAGGGCCTTGCGGCACCAGGCCGCCGCCCGAGGGGCGCTCGTACACCGGGCAGCCGCGCGCGGCAAACTGCGCCGCCACCGGCTCGAAGCTGGCGTGCCGCCGGTAGCTGCGCGGCACGACCAGGGACACGGGGCCTTCCCACAGGCGGGCGCGGGGCACGCCGGCGTGCTGCAGCAGGGCCAGGTCGGCGGCGATCGGGTCGCCGCCGGGGGTGGGCTCCTGCGTGACCTGAAAGCTCATGGGCCGGGCCGGGTGTCGATCAGCGCGCGTCCGCCTAGGGCGCCGGAGCGCGTCGCGTCAGTCGTTGACCAGCACCAGCTTGCCGCGCACCTGGCGGCTGTTCATGCGCGCGTAGGCCGCCTTCAGCTCGCCCATGGGCATCTGGCGGTCGATCTGCGGCTTGATCTTGCCCTGCGCGTACCAGCCGACCAGCTCCTGCATCATGGCGGCGTTGGCGGCCGGCTCGCGGCGCGCGAAGTCGCCCCAAAACACGCCGACGATGCTGGCGCCCTTGATGAGCGCCAGGTTGATCTTGATGGAGGGGATCTCGCCCGCGGCAAAGCCCACCACCAGGTGGCGCCCGCGCCAGCCAATGGAGCGGAAGGCCGCCTCGGTGAAGGCGCCGCCCACCGGGTCGTAGATGACGTCGGGGCCCTTGCCCTCGGTCAGCGCCTTCAGGCGCTCGCGCAGGTCCTGCGTGCTGTAGTTGATGGTCTCGTCGGCGCCCAGCTGCTGGCAGAAGGCGCACTTGTCGTCGGTCGAGGCGGCGGCGATCACCCGCGCGCCGGCGATCTTGGCGATCTGGATCGCCGACATGCCCACGCCGCCGGCGGCGCCCAGCACCAGCACGGTCTCGCCGGCCTTCAGCTGCCCGCGGTCCAGCAGCGCATGGTGGCTGGTGGCATAGATCATGATGAAGGCGGCGGCGTCGACCGGCGGAAAGCCCGGCGGCAGCGGCATGCACAGCTTGGCCGGCGCCAGGGTGTGGGTGGCAAAGCCGCCGGTGCCCGACAGGCAGGCCACCATCTGGCCGACCTTCAGGTTCGTCACGCCTTCGCCCACGGCCTCGATCACGCCGGCGTATTCGGAGCCGGGCACGAAGGGCAGCTCGGGCTTGAACTGGTACTTGTTCTGCACGATCAGCAGGTCGGGAAAGTTCAGGCTGGCCGCCTGGATGCGGATCAGCACCTGGCCCTTGGCCGGGGTGGGGGTGGGCAGCTCTTTCCACGTCAGGGCGTCCACGCCCACGGGGTCTTCGCACAGCCAGGCATGCATGTTCGGTTCTCCTTGTGATCGGTGGCGGGCTCAAGACCAAGCCCTCCGTCGGCCCGATGATAGAAGCGCCGCGCGCGCCGTGCCGGTCGCGCGCGTGACCGGCCACTCGAATGCGGCGCACCCCTACAATCGGTTGCATTCACCCGCTCTCGACCATGAAGATTCTGCTTTGCAATGACGACGGCTACCAGGCGCCGGGCATCGTGGCGCTGCACGCCGCGCTGGCGGCGTTCGCCGAGGTCGAGGTGATCGCCCCCGAGCAGAACAACAGCGCCAAGTCCAACGCGCTGACGCTGCACGCGCCGCTGTACGTGCACCGCGCGCCCAACGGCTTTCGCTACGTCAACGGCACGCCGGCCGACTGCGTGCACATCGCGCTGACCGGGCTGCTGCAGTACCGCCCCGACCTGGTGGTGTCGGGCATCAACAACGGCGCCAACATGGGCGACGACACCATCTACTCGGGCACCGTGGGCGCGGCCATGGAGGGCTATCTGTTCGGCATCCCGGCCATGGCCTTCTCGCAGGTCGAAAAGGGCTGGGCGCACATCGACGCGGCGGCGCAGGCCGCGGGCGACCTGGTGCGGCGCATCGGCGCGCAGTCGCCGCCCCGCGAGCAGCCCTGGCTGCTCAACGTCAACATCCCCAACCTGCCGCTGGGCGAGCTGAAGCTGCCCAAGGTGTGCCGCCTGGGCCGGCGCCACGCGGCGCAAAACGCCATCACCATGACCAGCCCCTACGGCGAGACCATGTACTGGATCGGCGGCGCCGGCGGCGCGCTGGACGCCAGCGAGGGCACCGACTTTCATGCCACCGCGCAAGGCCATTTGTCGCTCACGCCGCTGTCGGTCGACCTGACCGACCACGCGGCGCTGGCCTATTGGGCGCAGGGCCTGGGCCACATGATGGCCGGGGAGAAGCCCTGATGGCGCGGCCACCCGAGCGGCCGGGCTTTCCCGCGCGCATCGACCTGGGCTCGCGCCCGGCGCCAGCCAAGCGGCCCGCGCCCAGCGCGGCGCCGACGGCCGCGGCGGCCC
>OFTX01000083.1_pt1 | contig 57930 bp, 46 predicted proteins | sample 1775051 | NCBI WGS metagenome assembly OFTX01 (sample SAMN08195772, study PRJEB24354) | sludge metagenome | isolation source: sludge from phenol fed wastewater aerobic bioreactor A | place: India: Nagpur | collected 2016-09-15 | reverse complement strand
AAGCACCACGGCGTTGAGCACGTTGGCCACGAAGTTGCTGTTGAGTTCATGGAAGATCAGCACGAACGGGCTGCCGCCGGTCACCACCTTCTCCCACGGGTAGAGCGAGAGCAGCACGCCGAGCGCGCCCACGTAGAAAATCAGAATGCGATAGATCACCTGGTTGGTCGCGCGCGGAATGGTGCGCGACGGATCGTCGGCTTCCGCGGCCGTGATGCCGACGAGTTCGAGTCCGCCGAAGGAGAACATGATGACGGCCATCGCCATGACGAGGCCCGACACGCCGTTCGGGAAGAAGCCGCCGTGTTGCCACAGGTTGGCCACGCTCGCCTCGGGACCGGCGTTGCCGGAGAAGAGCAGGTAGCCGCCGAAACCGATCATGCCGACGATGGCCGCGACCTTGATGATGGCGAACCAGAACTCCATCTCGCCATACGACTTCACGCTGGTGAGGTTGATGGCGTTGATGATGCCGAAGCACACGAGTGCCGAGACCCAGGTGGGAATGGCGGGCCACCAGTACTGGACGTAGATGCCGACCGCCGAGAGCTCGGCCATCGACACGAGCACATACAGCACCCAGTAGTTCCAGCCCGACACGAAGCCTGCGAATTGCCCGCAATACTTGTTGGCGAAGTAACTGAAGGAGCCGGCGACGGGCTCGTCGACGACCATTTCACCGAGCTGTCGCATGATGAAGAAGGCGACGACGCCGGCAATGGCATAGCCCAGCAGAACTGAGGGGCCGGCGGTCTTGATGGTTTGGGCGATGCCGAGAAAGAGGCCTGTGCCGATCGCGCCACCCAGCGCGATCAACTGGATGTGACGATTCTTCAGGCCGCGATGAAGCGAGCCTTCGTGTGCTGCGTTGGCGGACATGTCTGTTCCTTACCCTGACTTCGATACCTTGCGACGCGGTCCTCTGCTCTCGTGCTTTCGGCACGAACCGGGACCGTTGAGCCGCCACGGTACGGCGCTCGTGACGCCGATGCCGTGTCCTTTGGGACCCTTCTGCGAGAGAGGGTCATGCGCCCGGCAGCCCGCGGGCCGCCGAGTGTCTCCCCTGGACTCAGACCTTGAGCGTGCCCCGCTCGATCTGGTCGCGTTCGAGCGATTCGAACAGGGCCTTGAAGTTGCCTTCGCCGAAGCCGTCGTCGCCTTCGCGCTGGATGAACTCGAAGAATACGGGGCCGAGCAGCGTCTTCGAGAAGATCTGCAGCAGCAGGCGTGGCTTGCCGCCTTCGGTCGTGCCGTCGAGCAGGATGCCGCGCGACTTCAGTTCGCCCACGGGCTGCCCGTGGCCCGGCAGGCGGGTCTCGAGCGCATCGTAGTAGAAGTCGTTCGGGGCCGTCATGAGATCGACACCCGCCATTTGCAGGTTGTCGATGACCTGGATCAGGTTGTCCGTGAGGAAGGCGATGTGCTGAATGCCCTCGCCATTGAAGGCCATCAGGAATTCTTCGATCTGGCCGCTGCCCTTGGCCGATTCCTCGTTCAGGGGAATGCGGATTTTACCATCGGGCGCAGTCATCGCCTTGGACGTGAGGCCCGTGTATTCGCCCGAGATGTCGAAATAGCGAATCTCGCGGAAGTTGAACAGCCTCTCGTAGAAGTTGGCCCAGTAGGCCATGCGGCCGCGGTAGACGTTGTGCGTCAGATGGTCGATCAGCTTCAGGCCGTGGCCGACCGGATGGCGGTCGACGCCTTCGATGAATTCGAAGTCGATGTCATAGATCGACTTGCCTTCCTCGAAGCGGTCGATCAGGTACAGCGGCGCGCCGCCGATGCCCTTGATGGCCGGCAGGCGCAACTCCATCGGCCCGGTCTCGATCTCGACCGGCTGGGCGCCGAGCGCCAGCGCGCGGGCGTAGGCCTTGTGCGAATCCTTCACGCGAAAGGCCATGCCGCAGGCGCTCGGGCCATGCTCGGCGGCGAAGTAGGCCGCTTCGCTCTTCGGCTCGCGGTTCACGATGAAGTTGATGTCGCCCTGACGGTACAGCACGACGTCTTTCGAGCGATGGCGCGCCACCAGCGTGAAGCCCATCTGCTCGAAAATCGGTTCGAGAACATTCGGCGTGGGCGAGGCGAATTCCACGAATTCGAAGCCCATCAGTTGCATCGGGTTGTCAAAGAGGTCGGCCATGTTCGTCTCGGCGAGGTGAGGTGATTTGTGAGGTGGCGGACTCGACGAATCCGGCGAATCCGGTACAGCAGGTCAATCCGGCGCATCCGTTGGACGCCTGCACTGGAAGGTGGTTGTCACGCATCGGAGACGCTGGCGCTTTTGGGAATGCAACAAAATTGTGGTTTGCTGACCGTTGGGTCGGGAAATCGACCACTGCCGGTTCCTTCCGCCGGAATCCTTGCAATGACAAGCATTTCGCGTGCATTTACGATACTTTCCGGCGGTCAGTGTAAGTGCGGTGACGCAAAATAGGATTTCGTAACAACGGTAGGGAAACCCTAATTTGTGCATTAAAATTTCTTCACGTAGATTATCTTGGAAATTAAAGTGCATAACATCGAGATTGATCGGATTGACGTACGCTTGTTGGGGATTTTGCAGTCCAATGGCCGAATTTCGAATCTGGAACTGGCCGAGGCGATCAAGCTCTCTCCGGCGCAGACACTGCGGCGCCATCGCCGGCTCGAAGAGATGGGCGTGATCAAGGGCTACGACACGCGCCTGGACGCCCAGCGCCTGGGGTTCAGCGTGGTGGCGTTCGTCCACGTGACGATGGAGCGGGGGCACATCCGTGATCTGTCGAACTTCAAGGGGCTGGTTGCCGAACTCGCACAGATTCAGGAGTGTTTCTCCGTGACGGGCGATATCGATTACGTGCTCAAGGTCGTCGCACGCGATCTGAAGGCGCTTTCCGAATTTCTGCTCGACACGCTCATGCGCATTCCCGGTGTGAGCGCCGTCAAGTCGAGCGTCTGCCTCGACGAGATCAAATGCACATCCGCGGTGCCCCTGACGGGCTGATGGCGCGCCGTTCGCCCCCTGGTGGCGCTGCCATGTTGGGAACCACTTCGACCGGCGCCACAAATATCGCGGGATGACACTTCATGGTTGACAGTGTCTGAAAATCTGTGCTCTCATGTAAAACATGATCACCGCGCAATTCACCCTCTCGCTACGACTACTAGCCCGCTCCACCGGGCTTGGTCCGTTGCTGCGCGCGTGCATCGTCTGAATTCCTCACTGAAGCACCGCTGATTTTCCCCAGTTACGCCGACCTGAGCCCCGGTTCATTCAACCGGAGGTCGTAGCTTATCTGCGCCTGCATGCGTCGTCCGGTTGTCACTTTTTGCCGACCATCGAGACAACGCCATGCTGAAGAATCCCGCCACGAAGTACCGTCCCTTCACTCCGGTCAACATGCCGGACCGACAGTGGCCGAGCCGCACCATCACGCGAGCGCCGATCTGGATGAGCACCGACCTGCGCGACGGCAACCAGGCCTTGTTCGAGCCGATGGACGCCCAGCGCAAGATGCGCATGTTCAAGACGCTCGTGGCCATCGGTTTCAAGGAAATCGAAGTCGCATTCCCCTCGGCGTCGGATACCGATTTCAATTTCGTGCGCGAATTGATCGAAGGCGGTCATATTCCCGACGACGTCACCATCGAAGTGCTCACCCAGGCGCGCGACGATCTCATCGAACGTACGTTCGCTGCCCTCAAGGGCGCCCCGCGCGCCATCGTTCACCTCTACAACGCCACGGCGCCGGAATTCCGTCGCATCGTCTTCAATCTCGACCAGCCGGGCGTGAAGGCACTCGCCGTGTCCGCCGCCAGGACGATCAAGCGCTGCGCCGACGCCGCGCCCGAAACGCAGTGGACGCTGCAGTACAGTCCGGAGACATTTACCGGCACGGAACTCGAGTTTGCGAAGGACGTTTGCGACGCCGTGTTCGACGTCTGGCAGCCGACCCCCGAGCGCAAGTGCATCGTGAACCTGCCCGCCACGGTGGAGATCGGCACGCCGAACTATTACGCCGACCAGATCGAGTGGATGCACCGCAACCTCGCACGTCGCGATTCGCTGATTCTGTCCGTGCACCCGCACAACGATCGCGGCACGGCGGTGGCGGCCGCCGAACTCGCCGTGATGGCAGGCGCAGATCGTATCGAAGGCTGCCTCTTCGGTAACGGCGAGCGTACCGGTAACGTCGATCTCGTCACCCTGGCGCTGAACCTCTATACACAAGGCGTGGACCCGGGCCTGGACTTCTCGAACATCAACGACATTGCCCGCACGTCGGAAGAATGCACGCAGTTGCCGGTGCATCCGCGGCATCCGTACGTCGGCGACCTGGTGTTCACCGCGTTCTCCGGCTCGCACCAGGATGCCATCAAGAAGGGCCTTGCCGCGCAAAAGGCCGACGCGATCTGGGAAGTGCCGTATCTGCCGATCGACCCGAGCGATCTCGGCCGCACCTACGACTCGATCATTCGCGTGAACAGCCAGTCGGGCAAGGGCGGCATTGCGTACCTGCTCGAGCAGGCCTACGGCGTGCAAATGCCGCGCCGTCTGCAAGTCGACTTCAGCTCGGCCGTACAGCGCTACACCGACGAGACCGGCGCCGAAGTCACCGCCTCGCAGATCTGGCAACTGTTCCAGAAGGAATACGTGAGCGCGGCCGAGCCGGTCGCCTACATCGGTCACACCCTCTCGGAGCGCGATGGGCGCCAGCATATCGCCGTGACGGTCGACATCCATGGCCAGCGCACGACGGTGTCGGGTGCGGGCAACGGTCCGCTCGACGCGCTGATGAATGCGATGCGCACGCCGGTGCGCGTGCAGCACTACGAAGAGCGCGCGCTCACCCAAGGCGCGGATGCGCGCGCCATCGCCATCGCCGAAATGGCGGGCGAGGCGATTGTGGGCAGTGCGTTCGGTGTCGGGATCGACGCGAACCTGACCACGGCGTCGATCCGCGCGGTCATCAGCGGCATCAACCGCGCCTATGCCCGCAGCGATGCGCAGGCGCAGGCCGGATTCTTCGGTGGTGTGATGCGCGACGTCGCCAAGGCGGTCTGAGCGCCGGAAGCTTCAGAGCAGGAGAGTGCAGGAGACATTGGGCAGACGAGTCCCGCGCCGCACCGATCGTGCGGGCGGGACCTCGGGTGCGGCAGGGTGGGACTTATCCGGTTCCACATGCGCGCCCGGCCCGAAGACATCGGCGGGGAATACGGGCGTACGGGGCGTACGAACGTACGCGCGTTACACCGCTTCGATGGCGATAGCGATGCCTTGGCCGACCCCAATGCACATCGTACACAGCGCGAAGCGGCCACCGGAACGCTTGAGCTGATACATCGCCGTCGTGACCAGACGTGCGCCGCTCATGCCGAGCGGATGGCCCAGCGCAATGGCGCCGCCGTTCGGATTGACGCGCAGGTCGTCGTCGGCCACGCCGAGCTGTCGCAGCACGGCAAGGCCCTGGCTCGCGAATGCCTCGTTGAGTTCGATGACGTCGAACTGATCGAGCGACATACCGAGCCGCGCGAGCAGTTTTTGTGTTGCGGGAGCCGGACCGATGCCCATGATGCGCGGTGCCACGCCTGCCGTCGCCATGCCCAGGATCCGGGCGCGCGGCGTCAGGCCGAAGCGCGCCGCGCTCGCCTCGTCTGCCAACAGCAGTGCGCAGGCGCCGTCGTTGACGCCAGAAGCGTTGCCGGCGGTCACGGTCCCATCAGGGCGTACCACGCCCTTGAGTCTGGCAAGCGCTTCCATGCTCGTGGCGCGCGGGTGTTCGTCGCGATCAACGATGATCGCCTCGCCCTTTTTCTGGGCGATGGACACCGGCGTGATTTCCTCGGCCAGCGTGCCGTTCGCTTGCGCGCGCGCCGCCTTTTCCTGCGAGCGCACGGCGAAGCGGTCCTGATCCTCGCGACTGATGCCGAACTCGGTCGCCACGTTCTCGCCCGTCTCGGGCATCGAATCCACGCCGTACTGCGCCTTCATGAGCGAATTGACGAAACGCCACCCGATGGTCGTGTCGTAGATTTCCGCCTGGCGCGAAAACGCGCTTGCCGCCTTGCCCATCACGAACGGGGCGCGGCTCATGCTCTCCACGCCGCCGGCGATCATCAGTCCGGCTTCGCCCGCCTTGATGGCGCGCGCCGCGGTGCCGATGGCATCCATGCCCGAGCCGCAGAGGCGGTTGAGGGTGGCGCCCGGCACGTCCTGCGGCAATCCCGCGAGCAGCGACGACATGCGCGCCACGTTGCGGTTGTCTTCGCCGGCCTGATTGGCGCAGCCGAAGATCACGTCGTCGATCCGCGTCCAGTCCACGTTCGCATTGCGCGCCATGAGCGCCTTCAGGGGAATGGCGCCGAGGTCGTCGGCACGTACGGAAGACAGCGCGCCGCCGTAGCGGCCGATCGGGGTGCGAATCGCGTCGCAGATAAAGACTTCACTCATGCTGGAACCTCATCGGATGGAAAATCGCCGGGTCGCATCGAAAGGATGGCCCGGCGAGGGTGTCGTGAGAAGTATCAGGCAACGGCCGGCGAGGGCAGCAGCGTCACACCGGTGATTCGCTGCAGCTCGTCGAAGGAGAGGCCCTCGACCATGTCGATGACGCGCAGGCCTTCGGGTGTCACGTCGATCACGGCGAGATCGGTATAGATGCGCGTGACGCAGCCCACCCCCGTGAGCGGATACGTGCACTGCTCGACGATCTTGCTCTCGCCCTGCTTCGTCTGGTGCTCCATCATGACGAACACCTGTTTGGCGCCGCTTGCGAGATCCATCGCACCGCCCACGGCGGGTATCGCATCGGGCGCGCCCGTATGCCAGTTGGCGAGATCGCCGGTCTTCGAGACCTGGAACGCACCCAGCACGCAGAAGTCGAGGTGTCCGCCTCGCATCATCGCGAACGAGTCCGCGTGGTGGAAGAACGCGCCGCCCGGCTTGAGCGTGACGGGTTGCTTGCCGGCGTTGATGAGGTCCTCGTCCTCTTCGCCCTTGGCCGGGGCGGGGCCCATGCCGATCACGCCGTTCTCGCTCTGGAGAATGATCTCCTTCTCAGCGGGCAGGTGGTTGGCGACGGCCGTCGGCAAGCCGATGCCGAGGTTCACGTAGGCGCCGTCGGGGATGTCCTGGGCGACGCGGGCGGCCATCTGGTCGCGGGTCAGTCGGTTCATGTCTTGCTCCGGTTCAGATGGGGATCAGGCGCGCGCGGCCGGCGGCACCGCCACCACGCGCTGCACGAAGATGCCGGGCGTCACCACGGCCTCCGGATCGAGCTCGCCAAGCTCGACGACTTCGCTCACCTGAACGATGGCGCATTTGGCCGCCGTGGCCATGATCGGGCCGAAATTGCGGGCGGTCTTGCGATACACGAGGTTGCCCCAGCGGTCGCCCTTGAGTGCCTTGATCAACGCGAAGTCGGCGTGAATCGGCAGCTCGAAAACATACGGCTTGCCGTCGATCACGCGCGTTTCCTTGCCTTCGGCGAGCAGCGTGCCGTAGCCGGTTGGCGTGAAGAAGCCGCCGATGCCGGCGCCCGCCGCGCGAATGCGCTCGGCCAGATTGCCTTGCGGCACCAGCTCGAGCTCGATCTTGCCTGCGCGATACAGCGCGTCGAAGACCTGCGAATCGGTCTGGCGCGGAAACGAGCAGATGATCTTGCGTACGCGTCCGGCCTTGAGCAGCGCGGCAAGACCGGTCTCGCCGTTGCCGGCGTTGTTGTTGACGATGGTCAGGTCGCGCGCGCCCTGTTCGATCAGCGCGTCGATGAGCGCCGAGGGCATGCCGGCATTGCCGAAGCCGCCAATCATGATCGTGGCGCCGTCGTGGACGTCGGCAACCGCGCTGGCGAGCGAGTCGTAAATCTTGTTGATCACACGTGCCTCCTGGGCAGTTCCATGGCCCGGCGGGTGAGGTTCGCGATACGCGTGATGCGCGCATCTTTCGCGTCGTTCGCGATGTGCCTCTTTCGCCCCGGCCCCGGTGGGGTGTCGCCCGACACGAACGTCTTGTCAGGCGGCATCGTCTGGGTCACAATGTTCTTATAGCGAACAAATATTCGCTATAAGAACAGCGTAAGCCTTCCATTGTCGGGCGTCAAGCGAGGGGATGCCCGGCGGGCCGACCCGAGGGCGTGTGCTGTACGGTAGAACCGGCGGCGCAAATCCATTACGCTTGCCGTTCACCGCCCGCCAGCCTTTCCAAACGGACTCCAGCATCTCCCATGACCTTTGTGCCGAACGACGCTCCCGAACCGACCGACAAGAAGCCCGGCGACTCCTACGTGCAGTCGTTCGCGCGCGGGCTGGCGGTGGTCAAGGCGTTCAATGCCGCGCGCCCGGCGCAAACGCTCTCGGAAGTCGCGCAGGCGTCGGGGCTCACGCGCGCGGGCGCGCGCCGCATTCTGCTCACGCTCGAAGCGCTCGGCTACGTGCGAAGCGAGGGTCGTCTGTTCCGCCTTACGCCGCGGATTCTCGACCTGGGGTTCTCCTATCTGACGTCGATGCCGCTGTGGAATCTGGCCGAGCCGTTCATGGAGGCGCTTGTCCAGCAGGTGCAGGAGAGCAGCTCGGCCTCGGTGCTCGACGGCGACGACATCGTCTACGTGCTTCGCGTGCCGGTGCGCAAGGTGATGTCGATCAACCTGTCGATCGGCAGCCGTCTGCCGGCCTGGTGCACGTCGATGGGACGCGTCATGCTCTCGGCGTTGCCGGACGACGAACTCGAGGCCGCCTTGCGGCGTGCCGACATTCGTGCGCACACGCGCCGCACGGTGACGGACATCGATGCATTGCGTGAACGGATTCTCGCCGTGCGTGCGCAAGGGTGGGCGTTGGTCGACCAGGAACTGGAGGAGGGGTTGATCTCGATTGCCGCACCGATTCGCAACCGGGCGGGTCAGGTGATTGCGGCGATGAATGTGAGCGGTCAGGCCAACCGGACGTCGGCGGCGGAGATGGAGAAGAAGTTTCTCGCGCCGTTGCAGCAGGCCGCGCAAAAGATCTCGCAGATGGTGGTCGTGTAACGCATTTTCCTGCGCTCGCGCCGCGTGCGCGGCGTCGTCAGGCGGCTGGATTGGCGGCGCTGCCCAGCGCGCCCGCACGTGCCAGTCGGATGGCGGAGATCAGCGTCTCCTGGTCGCCGATCTGGTTGGCGAGCAGCAGAATCAGTTGCGCGTTGGCGGCCTGGCTCTGCGCGTCGTCGAGATCGCGATGCATGTCGATCAGGGCTTCATAGAAGTCGTCGGGATGCGTGAGGCGCGGTTGGGTATCGAGGGCCATGAATCTCTCCTTGCTGCGAATACGGTGTGATCTGAACGATGGCAAGCGCTGACCGAAGGCGCGGCATCAGGCCGCGCATTGCATTGGCGCGAGCTCCGGGGCCGTACGGCCGATGGCGCGTTCGCGCGCGGCGGCGATCGCTGCGGCGTCGACATTGCGCCAACGGGCGCACACATGCTGGTCCGGGCGAATCAGGTAGACCGTACCGGGCGCCGCATCGTAGCGCTGGGCGGCCAGCCCCTGGGCGTCGTGCCAGACACTGTATTCGTCGTGCGTGTCCTCGCCGGCTTCGGCGTCGGGCGTGACGAATACCGGCACGACCGGCACGCTGTCGCGGGCGAGCGCGTCCAACGCGGCGAGGGCGGACGCGTCGAGCGATGACGGCGCACCGAACACGAGCGCGACGAAGCGCCCGCCCAGGCGCGGCAGCAGCCAGCCGTCCCGCCCCTGACGCGAGAGCGGTGCATCGACGCAGGCCGTGCCCGGCACCATGCGTGCGGCGAACGCATCGCATTCGGCGGTGTTGAGCGTGGAGTCGTGCAACACGGCGGGCACCGACAGGCGACCGCTGTTGACCAACTGGCGCGCGAAGGCGTGATCGCGAGCGAGCGTGAGCACGGCGTCGCGGAATACCCGGGACACGGGACTCTTCGGTGTGATGAAATCGGTGGAGCGCGTCGAATTGCGAATGTTCTCGTCGGCCGCGTATTCCCGCTCGCGCGCGTAAGTGTCGAGCAGGGCATCGGGCGCGTGGCCGGCGAGCACCAGGGCGAGCTTCCATGCGAGATTCTCGGCATCCTGCACACCGCTGTTCGCGCCGCGCGCACCGAACGGCGACACCCCGTGCGCCGAGTCGCCGGCAAACAGCACATGGCCGTGACGGAAGTCGTCCATGCGCAGGCACGAGAACGTGTACACGCTGACCCACTCGAGCGTGAACTTGGCGTTCGGGCCGAGCAGCGCCTGCACGCGCGGGATCACCCGCTCGGGGGCCTTTTCCGCGACGGGATCGGCGTCCCAACCCAGTTGGAAGTCGATGCGCCAGACGTCGTCCGGCTGGCGATGCAGCAACACCGATTGATTCGGATGGAACGGCGGATCGAACCAGAACCAGCGCTCGGTCGGGAAGTCGGCCGTCATCTTCACGTCGGCGATGAGGAAGCGGTCCTTGAACGTGCGGCCGTGGCTGTCCACGCCGATGAGCTTGCGCACGGGACTGCGCGAGCCGTCGGCGGCGACCACGTAGCGCGCCGTCGTCCGGTATTCGCCGTCGGGCGTCTCGACCGTGAGCGTCACGCGCGCGTCAGGCGTGCCCGGCGTGCCTTGCTGCTCGAGACCGACGACCTTGTTCTTCCAGCGAATCTCGATGTTGGGCAACTCGCGCGCGCGATCGAACAGGTAACCCTCCACGTAATACTGCTGAAGGTTGATGAAGGCGGGACGATGGTGGCCGGCCTCGGGCAGCAGATCGAAGTTGTAGACCTCCTGATCGCGCAGGAACACACGACCGACGTTCCAGCGCACGCCCTTTTGCACCATGCGCTCGCCGCAGCCCAGACGATCGAAGATGTCGAGCGTGCGCTTGGCGAAACAGATGGCGCGCGAGCCGGTGGACAGCGTGCAGTCGTCGTCGAGGACGACCACGGACACGCCCTGCTGCGCGAGGTCGATGGCGGTGGCCAGCCCGATCGGGCCTGCGCCGACCACGATGACCGGATGCGTGACCTGCGCGCCGCTATTGCTCTGTTCCGCGCACGGGCGATAGTCGAACGTCAGGCGCTGGTAATCGATGCTGCTCATGCAATGTCTCCATCGTCGACACCGCGCCGGCGCTCGGGCGCCGGCGGGTTCCGTTTATTGTTATTGCGATTTGCAACGGGTGCCGCAATGACTGCCGCACCCGGGAACGACGTGTCGCGCTCAGTCCTGCAGCGCGGCCCACATTTCCTTGTCGCGCTGCGCCGTCCAGATGCGCGGGTGCGTAATGCCGCTGGCCTCGTCGAACGCGCGCGTCACGTCGAACGGCAGGCAGTGTTCGTAAATGAACACGTGGCCAAACTTCGGATCCATCTGGCTGCGCGTGAGTGCCATGGCGCCCTTCAGGTCGAGCTTCTGTTCGACGGCCTGTTTGCCCGCTTCGAACAGCGTCGTCACGAAGTCCTTGGTGTAGGCGAGGCCCTTGGCGACTTCGTCCGGCGTGGTCAGGGCGGGGCCGCGTCCGGGCACGAGCTTCTCCGCGCCCAGGGCCGCGAGCGCATCGAGCGTGGCAGGCCATTCGGCGAGCTGCGCGTCGCCGGTGTAGCAGGCGGCGTCGTACTCGACGAGGTCGCCCGAGAACAGCACTTTCTGCGACGGCAGCCACACCACGGTATCGCCCTTCGTGTGACCCGAGCCGAGGTGCGCGATCTTCACTTCGAGCTTGCCGAGGAACAGCGTGATTTCCTTGTCGAAGACGAGCGTCGGCCACGTGAGGCCGGGCACCGTTTCCACGCCGGCGAACAGACGCGGGAAGCGCTCGATCTCCGACTTCATGTCGGCCTCGCCGCGCTCGACGATCATCTCGTAGGTGCCGCGGCTCGCGATGATCTGCTGGGCGCCTTCGGCGAAGTAGGCGGACGCACCCAGCACGCGCACGGCGTGGTAGTGCGAGAGCACCACATACTTGATCGGCTTGTCGGTAATCGTGCGGATCTTCGCGATCAGGTCTTGCGCCATGGCCGGCGTAGCCGTGGTGTCGACGATCATCACACCGTCGTCGCCGATGATGACGCCGGAGTTCGGATCGCCCTCGGCGGTGTAGGCCCAGGCGTTTTCCGACAATTGGGTGAACGTGACCTTCTTGGCTTCCAGGTCGGCTTGCGAGGCGAATGCTTTGGCCATGCTTGTCTCTCTCTTTATCTCGTCTGCGGGGAAGGATGCTGCGGATGAAGGCATCTTACGAAACGCCTTAATTATTTGTCAATGACAAATCTTATTGTTATTTGCTAATGTTGCGACGGGATTGATCGACGCGTGTTTTGTGCGGGTCGAGGTGCCGGGTTTACCCTGCGGCAATACCGGGTTGGCGCAACCGGCGCGACGCCGACATGTTTAGAATCTAGGCCATTTTCATTGGGGAGCCTGTCTCCCGAAATCGCATGAACCGAATTCCGAAGGACGGCGCTGCCGACGTGGGTGGCCAACCGGGCCGGGCCTCGCGCGGCGTGCAGAGCGTGGATGTCGCCGCGCGTGTGCTCCAGGCGATGGCGCAGGCGCGCCGGCCGCTTGGGCCGGGGGACCTGGCCGCGCTCGCGGGACTGCCACCCGCCCAGGCGCATCCGTATCTGGTGAGTCTGACGCGGCTGGGCCTGCTCAAGCGCGACCCGATGTCGGGGGACTACGCGCCGGGCCCCATGACGTTGCGTCTTGCACTGCTGCATCTCGAAAACGATCCGGCATATCGGGCGGCAGTGCCGCGCGTCGTCGCGCTGGCGCGCGAGACCGGCTTCTGCGTGGCGATCTGCGCGCCGGCGCCGCAAGGCCCGCTCGTGGTTCATTTCGAGCGGGCGGCATTCCCGTTGCATGTGAACCTGCATGTGGGGTCGGTGATGTCGCTCACGACCACGTCGACCGGGCGCGCGTTCTGTGCCTTCACCCCCGACGCGCAATGGCCGCGGGCCTGGCGCGAACAGATGCCGGCTGTTGCCGACGAGCGTGCGCGATTCGACGCGTTGCTCGATGAAACGCGCAGGCACGGGATGGCGCGCAGCGTGAACACGCCGAGCCCGTCGGTGAGCAGTCTGTGCGCGCCGGTGTTCGATGCGAGCGGGCGCCTGCGCCTTGGGCTCACCGCCATCGGCCCGACGGCGGCGCTCGACGTGGCTTGGGAGGGCGAGGCCGCTACCGCGTTGCGAGCGACGGCGAGCGGCATCGCCGCGCAGGTGAATGCGGACGAAGGCCGCGGCAGGGAAGGAGAGCACGCATGAGCGCGACGCGACATCGCACCGAAGACGCGACGGCAGCCGGGATGATGCCGGACGACGCGGGCACCACGGCCAGGCCGCAGCGCGGCATACAGGCGCTCGAGAGTACCGGCGCATTGCTCGAGGCGCTGGTGAGCGCGGGGCGCTCGCTGCCATTGAACGCACTTGCGCGCGAAGCGGGCATGGCGCCGGCAAAGGCCCATCCCCACCTTGTGAGTCTCCAGCGCGCGGGCCTGCTCGCGCGCGACGCGAACGGCAATTTCGAGGCGGGTGTCCTCGGCCTGGAGCTTGGGCTGATGGCGCTGCAACGGCTTTCCCCGACGGGAGAGGCGGAGCCGGAAATCCTCGCGCTCGCGCAGGCGACCGGCCTCTCGGCGGCGATGTCGGTACTCGGCCCCGTGGGACCGACCGTGGTCCGCCTGGAGGAGGCGATGCGACCGCAGCACGTGAGTTTGCGCATCGGCACGGTGCTTTCGCTGGTGAACACCGCGATTGGACGCACGTTCGCCGCTTTCCTGCCCGAGGCGGTGCTGGACGGCATGCTCGCGCAGGAACCCGTGCGAATGGCTGGCATGGGGGCGGAAGGGCGCGCATCGACGCCGCCTTCGGACTATGCCGCCCGCCTTCGAACGATTCGCGAGCAGCAGTTCGACACGGCGCTGAGCAATCCCGTGCCCGGTATCGATACGGTGGCCGTGCCGGTGTTCGACCATACGGGGGAAGTCACGCTGGTGCTGGCGCTCATGGGGTCGGCGGGCAGCTTTGATACGGCGTCCGACGCCGCACCCGCGCAGGCGCTCGTGGCCGCGGCACACCGATTGTCGTGGCGCTTCGGCGCGATCGGTCGCGCACCGACGGCTGCCTCGCAAGCCGCATAAGTCGCATATGCCGCATAAGCTGCATGAGCTGCATGAGCTGCGCGATTACGGGCGTATCCGGGGCCGTGCACGCATGGACTCGCCGGTGCGCGCCGCGCGATGCGTTAGCGCCCTGGCGGCGCCTCGTCTTGGGGATGTCGGACGCGCACGGTAAGATGGATGTCGATGCCGTCTCCCGGCGTCCCCCGCCGTCTCCGTCACCCCGACCTGCCCATGACATTTGCCATGCTCCGCGTGATGACCTGTAGAACCGTTCGCTCCCGCATCGCCGCGCTCGCCATGCGAGCGTGCCTGACGCCTCTGTTGCCCGCGCAACACATTCGACCTGGGCGACGCGGCATGCGATGGCGGGCTTGCGCGGCGACGCTTGCCGTGGCCGGCGTACTGAGTGCTTGCACGACGGCCACGCCGCCCGCGCCGGGCGCGGCGAAGCCGCCGGAGTCGGCCGCGCGCATCGACGGCATGCCCGCCGACTGGACCCTGGTCTCGACGGTGATCGTGAGCCGGCACGGCGTGCGCTCGCCAACGCACGCGCATCCTCCGCTGGACAAACTGACGCCTGATGCCTGGCCGGGCTGGCCCGTGCCTGCCGGCTACCTGACGGCGCGCGGTGGCTCGCTGGCCGAGCGCATGGGTCGCTACTATGGCGACTGGTTGCGCGCACGTCGTGTGTTGCCCGACAACGCTTGCCCCGCACCGGGCACGGTGTACGGATGGGCGGACATCGACCAGCGCACGCGCGAGACGGGCAACGCGCTGCTGCAGGGCATGGCGCCGGGATGCGAGATGCGTACGGCGCACCAGGCGGATCTCACGACCTATGACGCGGTCTTCTCGCCGATGGCCGCGGGCGATTGCCCGCTGGATCCGGGGGCGGCGCGCGGCGCGATCGAGGCGCGGCTCGCACCCGACGGCGTTTCCGGGCTCAACAAGCGCTATGCCGCGACGCTCGCCCGCATGAGCGAAGTGCTCGACTACGGACGGAGTCCGGCGTGCGGTGCGCAAGGCGGATGCAAGCTCGAAGACGAGCCGACCCGGCTGCGCGTGGAGGGCGACGGCAGCGGCGTGACGCTGCGCGGCGCGCTGGGCAGTGCCGCGACGGCCGCGGAAGTCTTCCTGCTGCAATATGGGGAGGGCTTGCCCGACAACGACGTGGCGTGGGGACGGATTCGCGACGAAAAGGACTGGGCGCTCCTGCTTGAAGCCCGCAATGCACGACGGGACCTGCTCAATCGCACGCCTTATCTCGCGGCGACCAACGGCACGCCGTTGCTTGCCGTGGTACTCGACGCCCTGACGCGCGCCGAGCAGCAAACGGGGGCGCCGCCGCCCGCGCCGGTCCGTGGACCGGTGTTGCCGGTGGGCAATCGCGTCTACGTGCTCACCGGTCATGACACGAACGTCGCCAATCTGGCTGGCATGCTCAAGCTCGACTGGCAGTTGCCCGATCAGCCCGACAACACGCCGCCCGACGGCGCGCTCGTCTTCAGTCTGTGGCGTAGCCCGGCGGGCGAGCCGTTCGTGCGGGTCGAGTTCGTCTACCAGTCGATGCATCAGATGCGCCATCTCACCACGCTCTCGCTCGACGAGCCCGCCCGGCGCGTGACGCTTTCCGTTCCCGAATGCACTGACGGTCCGGATGCCAAAGCCTGCCGCTGGCCTGCTTTCGCGCGGCGCGCGCGGGCGGCCCTCTTGCCGGCGTGTCTGGACGGTGTTCGATAGGCATCAGGCCTCGAACGCGAACCCATGCGTGGCGCGCCGGGACGGGTCGACCCGCCCTGAGCGCCACGCCATCCACCCTCGCTTCCCCGCGCTCGTAGCGCGCCTCTAATTTATTTCGTGCGCGAAATAAATTTGCGAATATACTTCGCGTACGAAATAAATTCCGAAACTGTCTAACCGACAGGTGCCGTGCATCTTCCTTTGGGAGGGCGAGCGCCGGGGAGTTGTGTCATGTCGTCGTTTGCCGTCGAAATTCCAGCGGTCGACGGGTATCCGCTGGGGGGCCACGTCTGGTATCCCGAATCGTTACCAGCCCTTGGCGTCGTGCTCGTGCATCCGGCTACCGCCGTTCCCGAGCGCCTCTACTTCGCGTTCGCGCAACACATCGCGCGGCGGGGCCTGATCGCCGTCACTTACAGTTATCGTGGCGTCGACGGATCGCGACCGCCCAGACTGCGCGGCTTTCGGGCGCGTATGCGCGATTGGGCCGATCTGGACGTGGAAGGCGTGACACGCTGGGCGACATCGGCCTATCCGTCGTTGCCTTGCTACGCGGTCGGCCATAGTTTCGGCGGCCACGCGATCGGGTTGTGCGAGAGTTCGAACCGGCTGGTCGCCGCGGTACAGGTCGCGTCGCATGTCGGGGCGATGCGCGTGGTGAGTCATCGCCCCGAGCGACGACGCATCACGCTCCTGATGCACTGGATCGCGCCACTGCTCGCACGCCTTGCCGGGTACATGCCGGGCAGCAAGTTGGGGATCGGTGAGGACCTGCCCGCAGGGGTTCTGCTCGAGTGGAGTCGCTGGACCCGCCTGCCGAACTATTTTTTCGACGACCCGACGTTAGACGCGGATGCGCGCTTTGCTCGCGTGCGCACGCCGATCCTGTCGCTCGGTTTCGACGACGATCTCTGGGCCACGCCGATGGGCATCGAACTGCTGGTGTCGCGGTTCCGGAATGCGCCCGTGACGCGCCGCGAAATCTCGGCGGTTCGTTCGGATTCCGGATCGATCGGGCATATGGGATACTTCAGGCAACATTCCGGCGGGTTCCTTTGGCCCGAAACCATCGACTGGTTGTTGTCGGCGGGGTCGGCGCAAACCCGGGTGAGCCCACCCCACGCCGGCATGCCGGGGACTTCGTGGTCACCCACGTCGGCCGACCCGGCTGCGGCGATGCGACCTGCCGCCACAATGAAATCACCACGATCCGACCAGACCGAATGCCAAAACGCCAACCTTCCGCCGCCCCTGCTGAGCGCGCCATGAGCGCCGTGAGCGCCGTGAGCGCCGTGAGCGCCGGAGATCCCGGCAAGGGCAAAGTCAGTGAGGAGGCTGCCGATCGCCGGCTGTACTTCCTGCTCACCGTTGGTCAGCGCCGCGTGCAACGGTGGATCGATGCCCGCGCAGGCGACTCAGCCAGCGTGAGCGCCGCGCAGGCAGGCGTGCTGTTCTACCTGCTGCGTCACGAAGATGCCCTGGTGGGGGAAGTGGGGGCGGCATTGCAACTGTCGCCGTCGTCGATGACGGGGCTGGCCAATCGCATGGTCGGCGCCGGGCTGCTGGCGCGACGCGCCGACGCGGAGGACGGGCGTGCCACCCGATTGCGGATCACGGCAGCGGGGCACAAGGCGGTGGCCCGCGCCCGCGACATTCTCGCCGAGCTCAACGCGTTGCTGCACGACGACTTCACCGAAGCCGAATTGAAAATCGTCGCGCGCTGGCTCTCCAACTTGCAGAACCGCTTCCCGGCCGATCTCTGAATCGACCTGGCGCGGGGTGGCGCTCAGTGAATCGCCAGTGCGTTGGCCTGAGCGTTGGCGACGCCTGCCACCACGTTCACCCCGATATTGCCCGATGCGCCCATCAACGCGCGCTCGCCGAGCGATGCGCTGGTCGCGCCCGTCACGCTCGCCGCGTTGCGAATCGTCTGACGGGTGTCGACGCTCACATGCGATGCGGTTGCCAGCACGAGCTGGTTCGACTGCATATTGAGCGCACCGGCGGCCACGTTCGCACCGAAGTTGCCGTGGGCATTGCGCAAGGCGTCGTTGCCGAGGGTGGCGACGGGCGCGCCGCCGAACACGGCGGTGCCGGTCGCGACTTGACGGGTGGAGAGTCGAACGACGGTGGCGTCATTCGGTTGGCCGGCGAAGGCCGATGCGCTGACGGCAGCCAGCACGAGAGAACTCAGCAGAGCAATGCGCGGCATAGGGGAGGATCTCCAGACGGTCCGTTGGGACGGATATCTGGTTAACGGCGCCTGAGGCGCTCGGGTTGAATGATTTTTCGTGTGTCGCGCACGCATCAGGCGATGTCGGTCTGCCCCCGCCCCGACGCATCGCTTCACCGAAAGCCGCCGTCTTTCCCATGACGGCCGCGGCGCGAATTCTCTCACGGCGGCGCCCCCTTTGCGCCGCCGTGCGATCGCTACTGCGCTTACGGATTCAGACGGTCTTGACGCGCGAGATCACGCCGGTTCTCCCGCGCCATTGGCGAATTGCGCCGGGGTGTCGCGTGATTGCGCCGCTGCCTGCTGCTGTACCGTGGCCGACTTCTTGTGGTCGATGAGCAACACGGCGATCACGGCGACGACCGCCGGAATGGCGATCGCCATAAAGTTTTGCTGCAACGGCAGCGACATGCTCACCAGCACACCGATCACGATGGGCGCAAGAATGGCGCCGCTGCGTCCCACGCCCGAGGCCCAGCCGATGCCGGTGCCGCGCGCGGCCATCGGATAGAACTGACCGGCGTAGGCATAGGTGACGATCTGCGTGCCGATGGTCGATGCCCCGGCCAGCCCGACCAGCACGAACAGCACCGGTGTGGGCACCTTCACCCCAAGCAGGGTGATCGACACGGCAGCGAGGGCGTACATGCCGACGAGCACGTATTTGATGTTGAAGCGGTCGGCGAGCCACCCACCGCCAATGGCACCGAGCATCGCGCCGAAGTTCAGTACCAGCACGAAGGTGAGTGCGGAGCCGAGACTGTAGCCCGCGCTCGCCATGAGCTTGGTGAGCCACGAACTGAGCGCATACACCATGAACAGGCACATGAAGAAGGCCACCCACAGCATGACCGTGCTGAAGCCGCGGCCGTCCTGGAACAGGCGTGAAAGCGGCGCGGCCTGTTTGCGGTCCGTTGCGGGCAGGGCGAACTGGTCGCCGGGCTGCGCGGCGTAGGTGGGTGCGAGTCGGGCGAGCACCTGCTTAAGGGCGTCGTGGCGACCGGTGCGAATCAGGAACGGCATCGACTCCGGTAACGCCTTCATCGCAAACGGCACGAGCAGTGCCGGCAATGCGGCCGCGAAGAAGACGGATTGCCATCCGTACGACTCGATCAATCCCTTGCCCAGCAGTGCGGCGAGCATGCCGCCGACCGAATAGCCCGAGAACATCAGCGTGACGAGCGTGCCGCGCAGCTTGCGCGGCGAGTACTCCGTCATCTGGGCGACCACGATCGGCATCACGCCGCCGATGCCGACACCGGCGAAAAAACGGGTGACGGAGAAGCTGATTGGCTCGTGTGTGAGGCCGGCCGCCGCAGTGAAGAGCGAGAACATCAGCACGCAGATCGCAATGGCTTTGCGTCGCCCGATGCTGTCCGCGACCATGCCCATGACGATGGCACCGAACATCATGCCGAACAGCGCCGAGCTGACCATGAAGCCGGCACTCGTGGCGTCGACGTTCATCGCCTTCATGATCGACGGCAAGGCAATGCCAGCGACCGCGAGGTCATAGCCGTCAACGATGATGATGAGCGCGCACCAGAGCAGAATGCGGCCGTGATAGCCGTTGAAGCGCGCTTCGTCGGCCAGATGATGTACGTCGATGTGTCGCATGCGGAGTCTCCATAACGTATCCGCCCTCCGTCGAAACGCGGAGAGTCTTGGGATGTCTTGACCGACACCGGCGGCACTTGGCCGAGCCTCACGGGCGGGCTCTGCGGCCGCGTCCCATGAAACCCACCTCCGCTTTCCGGTTGGAAGGGGGTTATTTATGCAATATTGTGCATGCAGTAAACGCGAAATGATCGTCGACTGCAAGCGCAAATTGCGGGTGCTAGGGTTTTACATGAGAAAACACGTCACGTAAGTGACTGTTTAATTGGGGGGATTCCGGCGTGAGGAAGAGGGTGTGCGGCGACCGAACGCCGCCGCACGCTTCAGGCAGGGGTGCAACTTATTGCTTGGCAACCGAATAGGGCGGGAGTTGATAACTCCATGTCTCGCTGACGGCCTTGCCGCCGGAGATCAGTGCGGCACGCAACTCGGTGACCTTGGCCGGATCCTTGACCATCACGCGCAGGTTCAGGCGCAGGCCGTGTGTCACGGGGTTGGGCTGCAGCGTCTGCTCGAGGATCGTGGCGTTGTCGCTCACGCTCACCTGGGGGGTGACCGATCCGGCCGGCAGCGACGCCAGCGGACCGCCGTCGAAGTCCACGATGAGGCCGGTGCTGCCGTCAAAGTGTCGGATGAGATTGGCTTGCGTAATCTCGCCGGCGGTGCGCAGCGTCTGCTTCACCCATGCCAGTTGTCGGTCGATGATGCCGCGCTCGTTCATGGTCCAGCGAATCGAATAGTCGGCCTTGAGCGGCGTGCCCTTGGGCGGCAACTGATCGGGCGTCCAGAACGCGGCGATGTTGTCGTTGGTTTCGTCGGGCGACGGAATCTCCACGAGTTCGACGTGCCCCTTGCCCCAGTCGCCTTGCGGCTCGATCCACGCGCTCGGGCGCAGGTCGTAGCGGTCCTTCAGGTCTTCGAATTTCGAGAAGTCGCGTCCGCGCTGGAGCAGGCCGAAGCCGCGCGGATTCGTCACCTGGAACTGGCTGATGGCGAGATTGCGCGGATTGTTCAGCGGGCGCCAGATCCATTCGCCGTTGCCCGCGTGAATCGCCAGGCCGTTCGAGTCGTGCAGCGCCGGACGGAAGTTGTAAGGATCGCGCTGCTGGTTCGGTCCGAAGAGGAACATGCTGGTGAGCGGTGCGATGCCCAGCTTGGTCACCTTGTCGCGCATGAACACGCGCGCCTGCACTTGCAGCACCGAGTCCTCGCCGGGCGTGAGATCGAAGCGATAGGCGCCCGTGGCGCGCTTCGAGTCGAGCAGGGCGTAGAAGACCAGGTGTTTGTCGCCCGCGTTCGGGCGTTCGATCCAGAACTCGCGAAACGCCGGGAATTCCTCCGCGATCGGCAGGCCCGTGTCGATCGCCAGGCCGCGCGCCGACAGACCGTAGACCTGGCCCTTGCCGATCACGCGGAAGTAGCTCGCGCCAAGCACACTCATGATTTCGTCGAGCTTGCCGGGTTCGTTGATCGGATACAGCACGCGAAAGCCGGCATAGCCGAGATTCTGCGTGGCACTGCGGTCGAGCTTGAGGTCGCCGAAGTCGAAGCGATGACTGTCGTACTTGATTTCGTCGATTTTCGCGTTGCCGCCGCTGCCGACGATTTCGTTGATCTTCACGGGCGTGCTGAACTGCATGCCCTGATGATAGAAGCCGAGCTTGAACGCCGTGGGCTGATCGTTCCATTCGAACGCGTCGCGCCGCGGCTGGATCTTGATGTAATCCCCAAACTGCATCTTCGCGAAGGCGGGGGTGAGGTTGCTCACCGGCGCGGCGTAGGGTTTGTCGGCGAGCGCCCTGGCGCGAGCGGTGACGTCGTCCAGGGAAAAGGCGTTGGCATGCGCGGCGCCCAGCAGGGCGACGCCCGCCACGAGTGCGGGGGCCAGGGCGCGCACGCGTCGATGCCACGATGCAGCGAGAGGAGCAACTGAAAGCGAAACCACAAATCTCTCCAAAAATGAGGGGACGCAGCAGGTTTGAGATACGGTTTGTTGCACTTTTGGCGCGCGAATTCCGCAAGCGCCCCCGACGCATTGTGGCAAAGTATCGCATTTCGCGTCGTTCACCTGGCGAATGCCCGCGTGCTCGGCACCAATCGACATGACGGCGGGGCAGGCCGGTCGAAACAAGCCGTATTTTCCATGCCCGTCGTCGCGCCACATTGGATCGCTATCCCATGAGAATGTTCTCTGCACTGGCCGTCGCCGCCAGCCTCGCCTGTCTGAGTGCCGCTTCGGCCTTCGCCGCCACCGATGGCGCGGGCAACGGCAAACCGGCCGTGGCCATGCCCTCCGCATCCGCCAAGCAGGCCTTCATCGACAACCTCATCCGGCGCATGACGCTCGACGAGAAGATCGGGCAACTGCGATTGATCAGCATCGGGGCCGACATGCCTGCGCCGAAGCTCATGGAGGAGATCGCCGCGGGCCGTGTGGGGGGAACCTTCAACTCGGTCACGCGGGCCGACAACCGTCCGCTGCAGGACGCTGCGGTGAAACACAGCCGCCTGAAGATTCCGATCTTCTTCGCCTACGACATCGTGCACGGTCACCGCACCGTGTTCCCGATCAGCCTGGGCCTGGCGTCGAGCTGGGACATGTCGGTCGTGAAACAGGCCGCCCGAGTGGCCGCCAAGGAAGCCAGCGCCGACGGCCTGGACGCCACGTTCGCACCGATGGTGGACATCTCGCGCGATCCGCGCTGGGGGCGCACGTCGGAGGGGTTTGGTGAGGACCCCTATCTGGTTTCGCAGAGCGCTCGCGCCAGCGTGCAGGGATTTCAGGGCTCGTCGCCGGCCAACCCTGACAGCCTGATGGCGTTCGTGAAGCACTTTGCGCTATACGGCGCCGTGGAGGGCGGGCGCGATTACAACGTGGTCGACATGAGTCCGATGCGCATGTACCAGGACTACCTGCCACCGTATCGCGCCGGGATCGACGCCGGTGCGGGGGGCGTGATGATCGCGCTCAATTCGATCAACGGCACGCCGGCCACGTCCAACAAATGGTTGCTGCGCGATCTGCTGCGCGGCGAATGGGGATTCAAGGGCGTGACGGTGAGCGACCACGGCGCGATCGAGGAACTGATGCGTCATGGCGTGGCCAGGGACGGTCGCGAGGCGGCGAAGCTGGCCATCGAGGCGGGCGTGGACATGAGCATGGCCGACGTGCAGTACCTCAAGCAGTTGCCGGATCTCGTGAAGTCGGGCGAGGTGCCGATGCGCGACATCGACGGCGCCGTGCGGGAGGTGCTCGGCGCGAAGTACGACATGGGGCTGTTCGCCGACCCGTATCGCCGCATCGGCGCCGCCGCGCAAGACCCGAAGGATGTGAATGCCGAGAGTCGTCTGCATCGCGATGCCGCGCGCGACGCCGCGCGCAAGTCCATCGTGCTGCTCGAAAACCGGCACGACACGCTGCCGCTCGCGAAGACGGGCAAGGTCGCCGTGATCGGTCCGCTGGCGGACGCGAAGATCGACATCATGGGCAGCTGGTCGGCCGCGGGCGTGGCGGGGCAGGCGGTCACCCTGCTGCAAGGCGTGCGCGACGCGCTCGGCGCGAATGCTCAGGTCACGTACGCGCGCGGCGCGAACATTACCGACGACCCGCGCGTGGTCGAGTACCTCAACTTCCTCGACTGGGACAATCCGGAGGTCGTGCAGGACAAGCGCACCCCGCAGCAGATGATCGACGAGGCGGTGCAGGTCGCCAGGGGCGCCGACACACTCGTGGTTGCCGTGGGCGAGTCGCGCGGCATGTCGCACGAGGCGTCGAGCCGCACGAGCCTGTCGCTGCCGGGCAGCCAACTGGCGCTGCTGCAGGCGCTCAAGGCCACGGGCAAGCCGCTGGTCGTGGTGCTCATGAACGGTCGCCCGCTCGATCTGAACTGGCCCAAGGCCAATGCCGACGCCATGCTCGAGACCTGGTACACCGGCACGGAAGGCGGCCATGCGATCGCGGACGTGCTGTTTGGCGACTACAACCCGTCGGGCAAGTTGCCGATCTCGTTTCCGCGCTCCATCGGCCAGATTCCCACGTACTACAACCAGTTGCGCATCGGCCGTCCGTTCACGCCGGGCAAACCGCCGAACTACACCTCGCAATATTTCGAAGAGGACTCCGGCCCGTTGTATGCGTTCGGTTACGGCCTGAGCTACACCACATTCGACGTCTCGAAGGTCAACCTGTCGGCCGGCACGCTCGCACGCGGCGGCAAGCTCGATGCGAGCGTGATCGTGCGCAACACCGGCAAGCGCGAGGGGGAAACCGTGGTGCAGTTGTATTTGCAGGACGTGGCGGCCTCGATCGTTCGGCCGGTCAAGGAACTCAAGGGTTTCCGGAAGATTGCGCTCAAACCGGGCGAGTCGCGCACCGTGCACTTCACCATCGACGAGGGCCTGCTGAAGTTCTACAACGCCAAGCTGCAATACGTGGCCGAACCCGGCGATTTCAACGTGCAGATCGGACTCGACTCGCAGAACGTCGGCCAGGCGACGTTCACGCTGAAGTAAGCGGCAAGCGATTTCGCCGCGATCCCCACGGCGCTCGCGGCGAAATCGGGCATGGCGCGCCCCTGTGCCATCGGCCGCGTCACGCCTGCGTTCGGAATTCCCCCGCGAGGAATTCCACGCAGGCGCGCACCTTCGCCGATGCCGCCACACGAGACGGGTACACCGCCCAGACGTTGGCCGGCTGGGTGACGTCGGGCAACACCTGTATCAGGTCTCCGCGCGCGATTAGCGCGCCCACATCCCACATCGAGCGCAACACGATGCCCTGCCCGTCGAGCGCCCACTGCACGGCCACTTCCCCGTGATTGGTCGACAGCGGCCCCGTCACCTTGAGCGAGACGGCCTCGCCGCGCTGTTGCAGGCGCCACATGCCGAACGGGTGATCGCGTTCCTTGATGACGATGCACGCATGCCCGGCGAGATCGCTCAACTGACGCGGCGTGCCGTGCGCGTCGAGATACGCCGCCGACGCGCAGAGTACGCGATGGTTGTCGGCAAGCTTGCGTGCAATCAGATGCGGCGCGATGTCGTCGCCGATGCGCACGTCGAGGTCGTAGCCTTCGGCCACCACGTCGACGATCCGGTCGAACAGATCGAGCCGCACGTTGAGCTGCGGATGCAGCGCGCGCAGGCGCGACATGGCCGGCGCCACCACGTGCCGCCCGAATCCGAAGCTGCTCGACACGCGCAACGTGCCGCGCGGCACCTGCCGCGTGCTGGAGACGTCTTCGATCAGATGGTTCACGTCGTCGAGGATCTTCTCCGCCCAGGCGTAGACGCGCTCCCCCGCGTCGGTGATGGCCACGCGGCGGGTCGAGCGATGCAGCAGCCGCGTGCCGAGATCGGCCTCGAGCATGCCGACGCGCTTGCTCACATACGCGGGCGAGACCCCCAGCGCCTCGGCCGCCGCCGAAAAGCTGGCGCGGCGCGCCACCTGGCAAAACACGCGCAGGTCGTCGAGATTCGGATTGACGGGCAGGGGTTTGTTCACGATTCGTGGATAGTCGATTAACCAAATAGGGGATTTTATCCGCGATGGAATGGAATAACCTAGGGGCACGATTGGCAATGCCCCCAAACCAGGAGAGACTCACCATGACCGACACGTCCCAGCGCCCTCAGCGTCCGTTCAAGATCGCCGTGATTCCCGGCGACGGCATTGGCAAGGAGGTGATGCCCGAAGGCCTGCGGGTGCTCGACGCGGCCGGCAAGCGCTTCGGCATTCCCCTCGAGTACCGTCACATCGAATGGGCGAGCTGCGACTACTACGCCAAGCACGGCCAGATGATGCCGGATGACTGGAAGCAGCAGCTCGACGGCGTGGACGCGATTCTGTTCGGTGCCGTGGGTTGGCCCGAGACGGTGCCCGATCATATTTCGCTGTGGGGCTCGTTGCTGAAATTCCGTCGTGAGTTCGACCAGTACATCAATCTGCGTCCGGCGCGCCTGTTCGACGGCGTGCCGTCGCCGCTGGCGGGCCGCGCGGCGGGCGACATCGATTTCCTGATCGTGCGCGAGAACACGGAAGGCGAATACTCGTCGGTCGGCGGGGTGATGTTCGAGGGCACGGAGCGCGAGTTCGTCGTGCAGGAGTCGATTTTCACGCGTCACGGGACCGAGCGCGTGCTGAAATTCGCCTTCGACCTGGCGCAGCAGCGCGCGCGCAAGCACGTGACGGTGGCCACGAAGAGCAACGGCATTTCGATCTCGATGCCGTGGTGGGACAAGCGCGCCGCCGAGACGGCCGCGAAGTACCCGGACATCACCTGGGACAAGCAGCACATCGACATTCTGTGCGCGCGCTTCGTGCTCAATCCGGATCGCTTCGACGTGGTGGTCGCGTCGAATCTGTTCGGCGACATCCTGTCGGACCTCGGCCCCGCGTGCACGGGCACCATTGGTATCGCGCCGTCGGGCAACCTCAATCCGGAAGGACGGTTTCCTTCATTGTTCGAGCCGGTGCACGGCTCGGCACCGGACATCGCGGGCAAGAACATCGCCAATCCGATCGGCATGATCTGGACCGCCGCGATGATGCTCGACTTCCTCGGCAAGGGGGAGGGGCGTGTCCGCGAAGCGCATGACGCGATCCTCGCGGCGATCACGCAGGTGATCAAGGACGGTCCGCGCACCGGCGACATGGGCGGGCGCGCGAACACGACCGAAGTGGGTCAGGCGATCGCCGCCGTGGTTGCCGGCAACTGAGCGCGATCGAGGCGACGCAGGGGGAGGCGCGCCTCAGGCGCGGGCGCGTTGCAGCACGCGCTCGCCGCCGAACGCTCGCGGGCGCGGCGCGTCCACACGCTCGCGCAGCAGCGCAACGGCACGCTGCGCCCGAGCCGAGAGCGGCCATTCCGCGCGGTGAATCAACCACAGCGTATCGACCACCGGCGGGCCGCAGTCGACCACGCGAATCGCATCCTGCGACGCAAAGGCCTGTCGCGCGTATTGCGGAATGATGGTGAATCCGAGCCCGCGTGCGACGTATTCGAGCACCAGACTGATCTGATTCGTACACCCCTTGCCCGGGAGACTGCGCACGCCCGGATTGCCGGGAAACCGGCGGCTCAGCAGCCGCGTCGACATTGCTTCGCCGTCGGGATGGTCGATGAACCCGATGCGCTTCAGGTCCTCCCACCTGTGCACGTCTTCGCCTGCCGGCACCACAAGTTCGAGCGGCTCCTGCGTGAACGGGCTGGCGCTCAGCCGCGCGTCTTCAGGGCGCAATGTCACGAGGCCAAGCTCGAAGTGATTCTGCAACACGCCTTCGAGCACCTCGCGATCGGGCGCGAAGCGATGCTTCACGACCATGGCCGGATTGGCCTGCTGCATGTCGAGCAGAATGGGGCACAGGTACAGGCCGATGCTGCCGGGCGTGATGAGCGTCACCTCGCCGCACTCGTCGTCGGCATCGTCCAGTCGCGAGCGCAGATGCCGTGCCGCACACTCCACTTCTCGGCAGTACGTGAGCAGCGCCTGCCCCCCGGGAGTGAGCTCGATGGCGCGCGGCCGACGCACCAGCAACGGACCGAACTCCTCCTCCAGATGCTTGACGTGCTGACTCACGGCAGCCTGCGTGAGGCCCAGGCGATCGGCCGTACGGGTGAAGTTGCCGAGCTCCGCGAGCGTGGCGAACGATTTGAGCCACTGAGGATTGACCATAACGAAGTGTTATCAAATTGATAATGTGCAGGTGGTTTTTATTATAGCGATATGCGGCTACCATGGCTTGCGTCGACCCTGTCCGGTCGAGGCGCCGCCGGAGCCGAGGGCTTGCCGCGGCGAGCGCCGCATTCACTGACACCACCGAGATTTCTTCATGTCCGCCTTGTTTTCCCCCTTTGAACTGAAACGCGTCAAGCTGCGCAACCGCGTGGCGATTCCCCCCATGTGCCAGTACAGCGCCGTCGACGGCGTGACCAACGACTGGCATCTCGCCCACTACAGCGGGCTCGCGCGCGGTGGCGCCGGGCTGGTCATCGTCGAGGCGACCGCCGTCTCGCCGGAGGGGCGCATTTCGCCGGGATGCACCGGTCTGTGGAGCGACGTGCAGGCGGCCGGCATGGCGCGCATCGCATCGGCCATCAAGGCGCATGGCGCCGTGCCCGGCATTCAGATCGCCCATGCGGGACGCAAGGCGAGCGCCAACCGTCCGTGGGAGGGCGACGACCATATCGCCGAGGACGATCCGCGCGGTTGGCCGACGATTTCGCCGTCGGCCGTGGCGTTCGGCAAACACCTGGGCAAGATGCCCAGGGCCATGACGCTCGACGACATCGCTCGCGTGAAGGCCGACTTCGTGGCGGCGGCGCGTCGTGCGCTGGCCGCCGGTTTCGAGTGGCTGGAGTTGCACTTCGCCCACGGCTATCTGGCGCAGAGCTTCTTCTCGGTGCATGCGAATCACCGCGAGGACGCCTACGGCGGGGACGCCGCAGGTCGTGGCCGCTTCCTGCTCGAGACGCTCGCGGCGGTACGCGAAGTGTGGCCCGAGCATCTGCCGCTGACCGCGCGTTTCGGTGTAATCGAGTACGACGGCCGTGACGAGCAGACTCTCGCCGAGTCGATTGCGCTGACGCGTCAGATGCGCGAGGGAGGCCTCGATCTGCTCAACGTGAGCGTGGGCTTTTCGACGCCTGACGCCAAGATTCCCTGGGGCTCCGCGTTTCTCGCGCCGATCGCCGAGCGTGTGAAGCGCGAGGCCGGCATTGCCGTGGCGTCGTCGTGGGGGATCGACGATCCGCACGCGGCCGAGCGCGTGGTGGCGGACGGCCAGATGGACCTCGTAATGGTCGGACGTGCGCTGCTCGCCAATCCGCACTGGCCGTATCACGCCGCGCGCGAACTCGATGTGGCGCGTCCGTCGTGGGTGCTGCCGGCGCCATACGCGCACTGGCTCGAACGTTACCAGGTGCAGCGCGCCGCCTGAGCGGCGGCAACGCGCGTCGTGCTGCCGCTCTCAGGCGGCAGCATTTCGCGCGCTACCAGTTGATGTCGACGCAGAGCACGTGCAGCCCTTGCTTCGCAGGCGACGCAATCGACGCCGTCACGCACAGGTGCGCTTCGTTGATGGAGAGATAGGGCGGGGTGAAATGCACTTCGCCGGGCGCGCGCATGGCCTCGATGAAGTACGGCCGTCGCGCCCAGTTCGCGCCTTCCGAATGCAGCAGCGGGCGAAAGCGCTTGGCACGCTGCGACGAATGGCTGTGTGGCAGCACGTTGTCGCCGATCTGCCGTCCGGCGGCGTCGAGCAGGAAGCACCGTGCCGCGTCGGGCAGTGCCAGCAGCTCGTGCGTGGCGGTGCGCAGATCCTGGCCCTGTGCCATACGGGCGGCGGCGGCCTCGATGCCGGCCACGTACGGCGCCAGGCGCGCATGCTCGGCGCGCTCGCGCTCGACCAGCTGCGTGCGCAGCGACGACGAGAGGGCGTCCATGCGCTCGGCGGCGACCTTGGGCGGCACCGGGTCGACGTCAGGCGCCGCGAAATATTGCCCCTGCACGAAGTCGACGTTGCACTCCAGCGCGATCAGCGCTTCGCGATCGGACGTGAGGCCGCCCATCATCACGAGTTGCCCCGATTCGTGCAGCAGCGACACGAGCCCGGGCAGTACCCGCGCCAGATGTGTCTGCTCCGCGGCCTGGGCGAGAATGCCCCGGTCGAGCACCACGATATCCGGACGCAGATCCCACACCCGGTCGATGTTGGAATGCTTCGCCCCGAAACCGCCCAGCGCGATCAGGAATCCCGCCTTGCGCAGACTGCCCACGATGGCGCCGAAGCGCGGTGTGTCGCCACCGGCCTGCTCCGGCACTTCGAGCACCACGCGCTGCGGCGACAGACCCGTGGCCTTGAGCGTGGCGATGAGCGCGTCGCCGTAGACGGTATCCATCAGCGCGGCCGGATGCAGGTTCAGGAAGAGCCACGCGTCGCGGCTGTCGAATTCGTGGAAGTTGCCCAGATGCAGCGATTCGGCGAGCCGGCCCAGCTCCAGCATGTCGCCGTGACGCGCCGCCAGCGTGAACACTTCGTGAGACGGCACGTGTCGGCCCTCGGCGTCGTGCGCGCGCAGCGAGGCGTGATAGCCGATGGCGCGCCGGTGCGACACCGAGAATACGGGCTGAAAGACGCTGCAAATCGTGAAGTCGCCGTAGATGACGATGCGCCGGCCGTCGTCGGCCGCCGTCATGCGGGGGGGCAGCAGGCCAGGGGCGTCGAGATCTGTCATGTGCATGGTGGAAGCGGGCGCGGGGGCGTCAGTGTTATGTACAGAATAGGTGAGCAAGAACCGTGCTCAAAGGCGTCCGGCGACGCCCGCGCTATTGTCCGCGATTTTTCGCCGGTGTTGTGACGCATCGCACCACACCGCGGCGCGAGCGCACCAAGGTGGGGCCTGGCGCCGCCCTCCGCGCCTTCATGCCCGTGGGGCGTAGTACCGCGGCTTGCGTGGCACCGTCCGCATCGCTCGTGGGCGCCCGTGGGCGCCCATCATCGCCGGGCGTCCGATCAGGGTGCGAGCATCTGTGCGCGTCGTGCCACGCGAGCCAGCGCGAGCGCGCAGGCGACATTGAAGACGTGCAGCCCGCCGGGGCCGAGCAGGGTCACGAATACCGACGCGATCATCGGCCCGAGGATGCCGCCGACCGAGAACAGGATGAGCAGCGTGGCGCTGACCGCCACGCGCCGTTCAGGCTCGGTCCGGTCGTTCACGTGCGAGACGATCAACCCGTACTGTGTGAAGTTGGCGGCGGAGAAGAGAAACATGAGCACGAACACGAGCCAATGCGCCTGAATGACGATCAACGGCACGCAGAACGCCGCGGCCGCGAGCGCCAGCCGGCGCGACAGGGTGCGCCGGTCCATGCGATCCGACAGGCGTCCCACTGGCCATTGCATGAGCAGCGCGCCGAACAGGGCGACGCCCATCAGCGTCGACAGGCTGCCGATGGAAAAGCCGATGCGGGTGAGGTAGATCGGCATGATCGCGTAGAAGGCGCTGTACAGGAACCCCGCCAGAATGCAGCCTGGGATGGCGATCGGCGTGGCACGCGCCATCTCCGCAACGCTGTCGAACAGGCTGACGGCGGGCTGCTTGACGAGCCGTTCGTCGGCCACGCGCGTGGGCCAGCCTTGCATGAGCGTGATGGGCAGAATGGCCGCGACGAACAGACCCGCAACGAGCAGGAGCTGGCCCTCGCTGCCCGCCTCGCCCACGTTGAGCAGAAACTGACCGGCGCTCACGGCGAGGTAGTTGATCGTCAGGTAGGAGCCGAACACGCGCCCGCGCATGGTATTGGGCACCGAGCCGTTGAGCCAGCTCTCGACCGTGGTGTACATGCCCATGAGGGCAAAGCCGGTGCCCAGCCGAAGCAGACACAGCATCGGCACTGATTCGCTCACTGCGAATCCCATCACGAACAGCGCCGCGAGGGCGGTGAACGCCACGAAGGCCCGATGCTGGCCGATGCGCTCGATGAGCGTACGGTTGTAGAACGCGCCGAGCAGGAAGCCGCCGTAGTAGCACGACTGGATCACGCCGATGGACAGTGTCGATGCGCCGAACTTCAGTGCATGGAAGGGCACGGCGGTGACGAACAGGCCGTTGCCGACCACGAGTACGCCATAGGCCAGCAGAATCCCCAGGAGCGCCGGGTAGATGCTGATGGGCAGCGGCACGGCATCGGCGGGCGCCGGACCGGGCGGCGTGGGCGGTGCGCCCAGCAGCGACGCCTCGGAGAGTGGGCCGGGACGGTCGGGTTCGTCCTCGGCCGGGCCGATCGTCGTGGCCGGGGCGGCCAACGTTTCCAAAATGTCGTCGGGCGACGGATCTCGCTGCATGCTGTCCTGCGGGCCGGAGAGTGGGGGGCAATGGCGTTCACACGTGCCACAGGTGCCGCAATGCTATGCACTGCAAAGCAACCGCGCTCGCGGCACACGTGAACCCCGTATCTTCGCACGAGATCGACCATGGGCACGGCAAAGGACAAATGACAAAGGGCGTGTCCCGTTACAGGACACGCCCTTTACGCGTTGGTGGCTTTCGTGCTTCGTGCTTCGCGCCGATGCCTCACATCTCACGGGCGCTCATCGACGGCTCACGAGTGCTCCGTCGCGCCGGCGCCATGCCACACCTGCTGCCGGCGCTTGCGGCTGCCGATCCACGCGGCGGATAGCGCGCTGACAAGACCCGAGCAGAGCACGTAGATGCAGATCATCCAGGGGTCGCCGCCGTTCTTCTGCAGCAAATAGGTGGCGATCACCGGCGTGAGGCCACTCGCGAAGATGCCCGAGAACTGGTAGACGAACGAGATGCCGGTGTAGCGCACCTTGGCGTCGAACAGCTCGGCGAAGAGCGCCGCTTCCGGGCCATAGATCGACGCGTAGATGACGCCCAGCGGAATCACGATGGACAGCCAGACGAGCATCACGCTGCCCCCGCTCGCCTTCATCAGCCAGAACCCGGCGAACGACGACAGACCGGTCGCGAGCGAGCCCCAGAAGTAGATGCGCGTGCGTCCGATGCGATCCGAGAGCTTGCCGAAGAAGGGGATCGTGAAGATCATCACGAACGCGGCGGCCATCACGCCGGTGAGCGCTTCCGTTCGCGAGAGATTGAGCGTCTGGGTGAGATACGCGATCGAGAACACGCCGAAGATGTTGAAGAACACGCCGTCGATGAAGCGCGCGCCCATGCCGGCGAGCACGTTGCCCGTGTTGCGCGTGAGCACCTCCGCGATCGGCATCTTGATTTCGGCGCCGGCCTTCTTGATCTTCGAGAATTCAGGCGTCTCCATCACGTTCAGGCGGATGTACATGCCGATGGCCACGAGCGCGACCGACAGGAAGAACGCCGCACGCCAGCCCCACGCCAGGAATTGCGCATTGGTCAGGGTGTAAGAGAGCACCGCGACGACGCCCGAGGCGAGACACAGGCCGAGGGCGAGGCCGACTTGCGGGATGCTCGCGTAGTAGCCGCGCTTTTCCTTCGGCGCGAATTCGAACGCCATGAGCACGGCGCCGCCCCATTCCCCGCCGAGCCCGATGCCCTGCAGCACGCGAAGCAGGAGCAGCAGCACCGGCGCCCAGATGCCGATCTGCGCGTAGGTGGGCACCAGGCCAATGAGCATCGTGGCGATCCCCATGATGGTGAGTGTCATCACGAGCATGCTCTTGCGTCCGAGCTTGTCGCCGAAGTGCCCGAATATCACGCCGCCCAGCGGCCGGCTAAGAAAGCCCACGGCGAACGTGCCGTAGGCGAGCATCGTCGAGATGAGCGGGTCGCCCGACGGGAAGTACAGCTTGTTGAAGACGATGCCGGCGACAACGCCGTAGAGGAAAAAGTCGTACCACTCGATGGTGGCGCCGATGAGGCTGGCGACGACGACACGGCGCATCTGCCGCGCGTCGGTCTGGGTCGATGCATTCATGGAAGTCTCCGGATCTTGTAATGGTGTTGGGCTGACGCGAACATTCCTGGCTAAACCGTTACCGCAACGTTTGCCACCTCCGCCGGCGCCTCCTCGCTGCCGCGGATTTCCTGCATGCCCGACGCCTGTTTTCTGTCTTCGAGAATCATGTCGGCCGCTTTCTCGGCAATCATGATGGTCGGTGCATTGGTGTTGCCCGACACTAGCTCGGGCATGATCGATGCGTCCACGACGCGCAGCCCCGCGAGACCGTGAACGCGCAGGCGGTCGTCCACCACCGCCATGGCGTCATGCCCCATCTTGCAGGTGCCCGCCGGGTGGTAGATCGACTGGCTGAACTGCCGCGCCGCCGCAAGCAGTTCGTCGTCGCTCTGGTACTGCGCGCCAGGGATGAACTCGCTCGTGATATGGGGCGCCAGCGACGGCGCGGCAGCGATGCGGCGCGCGACCTTGATGCCGTCGATCACCACGCGGTGGTCGCGTTCGTCGGACAGATAGTTGGCGTGAATCGCCGGGTATTGCAGCGGATCGTTCGAGACGATTTCCACGCTGCCACGGCTGAAAGGGCGCAACTGACACACGGACGACGTGAATGCCGAGAAGCGATGCGCGCCCTGGCCCGGCTTGTCGGCCGAGAGCGGCTGCATGTGGAACTGGATGTCTGGGCGCGTCAGACCGGGGCGCGAACGCGTGAAGATCGTCACCTGGCTCGCGGCCAGCGTGAGGGGGCCGGTGCGAAACAGCGCGTATTGCAGTCCGATGAGCGCTTTGCGCAGCGGATTGTTGACCTCGTCGTTGAGCGTGCGCTCGCGCGTCTTGAACACCAGGCGCACTTGCAGGTGGTCCTGCAGGTTCATCCCGACGCCGGGCAGCGCGTGACGCAGCGCCACGCCAGCCTTGGCCAGCACGGTGGTCGGGCCCACGCCGGAGTTCTGCAACAACTGCGGCGACCCGATGGCGCCTGCCGCGAGAATCACTTCGACGCGGGCGCGGGCCTTCTTGCGCTGACCGTTCTGCAGATACTCGATACCCACGGCGCGCCTGCCCTCGAACAACACGCGGCAGGTCTGCGCGCGGGTCTCGACAATCAGGTTGCGGCGATCGCGCACGGGCTTCAGGAAGCCTTTGGCGGTGCTCCAGCGAAAGCCCCTGAAGGCCGTTTGCTGGAAGTAGCCCACGCCTTCCTGCGTCGCGCCGTTGTAGTCCGGGTTGAAGGGAATGCCGATGTCCTTCGCGGCGGCAATGAAATGCTCCGCGATGGGACGGCGCAGCCGCAGGTCGGAGACCTTGAGCGGGCCGCCGACCCCGTGGTATTCGCTCTCGCCGTGCTCCTGATCCTCCGACTTGCGGAAGTACGGCAGCACGTCGGCGTAGCGCCAGCCGTGGTTGCCGAGCGCGGCCCAGTGATCGTAGTCCTCGCGTTGGCCGCGCACATACAGCAGGCCGTTGAGCGAACTGGAACCGCCGAGCACCTTGCCGCGCGGCCAGTCGATACGGCGGCCCGCGACGTTCGCGTCCGCTTCGGTGCGATAGCACCAGTCCAGCGCCGGGTCGTGCATCGTCTTGAAATAGCCGACCGGAACGTGAATCCATGGATTGCTATCGGCGCCGCCGGCTTCGAGCAGCAGCACCCGGTTCGCGGGATCCGCGCTCAGGCGGTTGGCAAGCACACAGCCTGCCGAGCCCGCACCGACGATCAGATAGTCGACCTCATGTTCCATACCGCCTGCCTCCTGCCTCGTACTTCGTCGAATGGATGAAACGATTCGTTTCGGATTGTTTCGATCCAATGTCGACGAGCACCGCAAAAATGCCAAGGAAAATTCGGCGAGCGCGGGCGAATTGAAACGGATTTCGCGCTTGCTGTCTCAGAAAAAGGCAATTGCTGCGCCGCATCTGCGGGGTTTTACTAGGGTGGCGAAGCCGATGCGACAACCCTCGTAGCGGGCGTCGGACGCGCGCTGTCCGCGCTCGTCGCGGGTTATCCCGAGGCTGATGATTGTTAAAAAATTGGTATATTTTGTTTCTTTTATTGCGTGCGACGGTGTTTGGGCGACGGGCCTGGGAGGCGCTATGCGCGAGACGGTGACGCTGGACGACGGGGATTTGCGGGCGAGCGAGGAGGCGCGCAATTTGCGCGCGCTCGCCGTCATCGAGCGATTGGCGATGGCCGGGCAACCGTACACCCTGTCGCAACTCGCCACTCGCTTGTCGATTCCGAAGGCCACGCTCATGCGTCTGATCGAGGCGCTCGAAGTTTGCGGTTACGTTTCGCACGTGCCGGATTCGCGTGGCTCCGAACGCGGTCTGTCGCTCGGGCCGCGCGCCGCGCGGCTGGCGCTCGTCACGCTCGCCAACAACAATTTCACCCGTGCCGCGCGCTCACTGTTGCGCGCACTGGTTGACCGGGTGGGAGAGACCGTCAATCTGACGGCCCTCGACGGCGACGAAATTCTCTACATCGAGCGTGTGGAGACCAACGAACCGCTGCGCATGCAGATGCACCCGGGCATGCGCGTGCCGTTGCACTGCACGGCGAGCGGCAAACTGTTCCTCTCGCAAATGCCGGCGGCCGAGCGACGCGCGGTGCTCTCGCGACTGACGCTCAAGCGCATGACGCCGCGCACAATCACCGACGTGAGCTTGCTCGAAGCCGAGCTGGATCGGCTGGCGGCGCGAGGCATCGGCATCGACAACGAGGAGTTCGTGCGCGGCATGGTGGCCGTGGGCGTTCCCGTGCGGGCGCCGGAAGACGGCCACATTCGCGCGGTGCTCGCCGTGCATGGGCCGACGGCGCGCGTCACGCTGGAGCAACTGCTGGGTATGGTGCCGACGTTGCGCGAGACCGCAACGGCGCTCGCACCGCTGCTCGACTGGCAGCGGGCAAGCAAGATCGAGGCGCTGGCGAAGAAGGCGGAAGCGGAGCGGGAGAAAGAGAAGGCCTGACGCGTCAGAACGTTCCGGCCAGTTCCTTCGCGGCTTCCTGCAGGCGCGGCACGAATTCCATCGCCTTGGACAACGAGGTGCGCGAGACCGGCGCATGCACGGCCACGGCGGCAATGCAGGTGCCGTCTTCCTTGAGGACGGGCGCTGCCACGCAGGCGATGCCCAGCACGAACTCCTCGTTGTCGACCGCAATGCCCTTATGCGCAATGCGATCGAGTTCGCTCTCCAGCAATTCCGGATCGGTCAGCGTGTTCGGCGTGAAGCGCTGCAGCTTCATGGCGCGCAACAGGGCGCCGCGCTGCTCGCGCGGCATCATCGCGAGCAACAGCTTGCCGCTCGCGCTGCTGTGCGCCGGTACGTGGGAACCGGGCTTCAGATCGAGACGCAACGGCCACGGCGCTTCCATGCGGTCGAGGTAAAGCACCTCGGTTTCGTGAAGCATCGTGAGATTGCAGGTCTCGCCGAGATCGGCCACGAGGCGTCCGAGAATCGCATGTCGCATGCGGCGTGCGCCTGCCTGCATCATCACGCCCAGGCTCAACTGCGCCAGGCGCGGACCGATCACATAGGCATTCTTCTGGCCGGGCTCGCGAATCACCAGCCCGCCGGCTTCGAGCGAGCCAAGCATGCGATGCAGCGATGCCTTCGGCATCTGAATGTCGTGGGCCATGTCCGCGAGCGAGACGGGAGCGTCGGCGGCGACGAGATATTCGAGCAGCGCGAAGGCCCGCAGGGTCGGGGTGTCCGCCTTGTTGTCGGCCGGGTTGTCGTGCTGAGTCGCTGCGTCGTTCATATGCGCCGTTCCGGAAAATGGATCAGCGGTATTGTACCCAAACGGGTTCTCGAACGGCATGGGCAAGGTTCCAATGCGTTTCAGTTCGCCTGAATGTAGACGAGCGTCCCGGCATCGTCAATCAGTGTTTTAATTATTCGGAACGAATTGTTTCTAAAAATGGTTAACGTTATGATGCCTTGAAACCGCATTTGAACCAGGAGAGGGACGTGATGGAGACCGCCACCCAACAACCGGATCGCACGGTCGACGCCCGCGCCGTATTCGGCATCGATACCGACCTGCAGGTCCCGGCGTTCAGCGAGCGCGACGATCACGTGCCCGAGATCGACACGGCCTACCGCTTCAACCACGATGTGACGCTGGCGATTCTGGCCGGCTTCATGAACAACCGGCGCGTGATGGTGCAGGGCATGCACGGCACGGGAAAATCCACGCACATCGAACAGGTCGCCGCACGGCTGAACTGGCCGTGCGTGCGCGTGAATCTCGATGGCCATATCAGCCGGCTCGATCTGGTGGGCAAGGACGCGATCGTCGTGCGCGATGGTCATCAGGTCACCGAATTCCAGGAAGGGATCGTGCCGTGGGCGTTGCAGCGCCCGGTGGCGCTGATCTTCGACGAGTACGACGCGGGGCGTCCCGACGTGATGTTTGTGATTCAGCGCATTCTGGAGCGCGACGGCAAGTTCACGCTCCTCGACCAGAATCGCGTGATACATCCGCACCCCGGATTCCGCATGTTTGCCACGACGAACACGGTGGGCCTGGGCAATCTCAACGGCCTGTACCACGGCACCCAGGTGCTCAACCATGCGCAGATCGACCGCTGGAACGTGGTGGCTACCCTCAACTATCTCTCGCGCGAGGACGAGGCCGGGATCGTATTGGCACGCGTGCCTGCGCTCGACGACGAGGCGGGTCGCACACTGATCGATTCGATGGTGAGCGTGGCGGAACTCACGCGCAAGGGCTTCGCCACGGGCGATCTGTCCACGCTCATGTCGCCGCGCACGGTCATCAACTGGGCGGAGAACGTGGGCATCTTCCGAGATGCCGGACTCGCCTTCCGTCTCACCTTCCTGAACAAATGCGACGAAGCGGAGCGCGCGGTGGTGGCGGAGTACTACCAGCGGGCGTTCGGCCACGAGCTGCCGGCGAGCGAGGGCGGGCGCTCGCTGCTGGCCGATGCGTCATGACGATCTCCGAGCGCGAGGCGGCCCGGCGCGCCGCACGTGGCGAGGCGCTGTGCGCCGCGACCGTGCGCGCGCTGACGGGCGACGCCGCGCTGCATTACAGCGGCGCGCGCCTGTGCCGGAACATGCGTCCGCTGCCGTTGCATGCCCCGCATTTGCAAACATTGCCCGGACCATCCGATCCGTTGGCGACGCTGCGCGGTGCCGCCGACGGTGCGGCGCTCCGATTGCGCCACAGCGACGCCGGACTGCATCGCCGCCTGCAGCCGGAGGCGCCGCTGGAGCGGTTGCTTTTCGAGTGGCTCGAGCAGTTGCGATGCGAGACGTTCATTCCGCCCGGCATGCCGGGCGTTGCGCGCAATCTGCGCGAGCGCTTCGAGGCGTGGTCGCGCGCGATGCATGTCACGGGCGTGGCCGACAGCCATGTGGGGCTGTTGCTCTACACCGTCGCGCAGATGAGTTGGTCGCGGCTCACGGGCCATCCGGTGGTCGAGGACACGGAAGGGCTCATCGAGGCGACCCGCATGACGATCGCCCCGCGCATCGGCAGCGCGCTGGCGGGCATGCGCCGCACGCGCGCCGACCAGGCCGCTTATGCAGTCCACGCGCGCGAGCTGGCCGCCGACATCGCGGGGCTGATTCGTGCGGCGGGCGGTGAACAGGCACACGAGGCGTCTCGGGACGAGGAAGACGAGAAGGCCGTGCGCAACGCCTTTTCGTTGTTCCTCGACTTCGACGAGCAGGAAGACGACGGCATCACGCTTGCCCACTCCGGCGACAGCCGAGTGCTGAAAGCTTCGGCCCAGGGATATCGCGTTTTCACGACTCGCTACGACCGCGAGTTGTATGCGGGCACGCTCGTGCGGCGCGCGCTGCTGACCGAGTTCCGCGAACGGCTCGACGAGCGCATCGTCGCGCAGGCGATCAACGTGCCGAGGCTGGCGCGTGCGCTCAAGGCCGCACTGGCCGTGCCGCAGCGAGACGGATGGTCGTTCGGCGAGGAGCACGGACGTATCGACGGCCGCCGGCTGGCCCAACTGGTCAGTTCGCCCGCGGAGCGGCGCCTGTTCCGGCTCGAGAAGCACACGCTGATCGCCGAGTCCATGGTCACGTTCCTGATCGACTGCTCCGGTTCGATGAAGGCGCAGATCGAAGCCGTGGCAATGATGGTCGATGTGTTGTCCCGGGCGCTCGATGCGGCCGGCGTGACCAACGAGATCCTCGGCTTCACCACGGGGGCCTGGAACGGCGGGCGTGCCCGCACCGACTGGCTTGCGCGCGGCAGGCCGCCATACCCCGGTCGTCTGAACGAAGTCACGCACCTCGTTTTCAAGGACGCCGTGACCAGTTGGCGTCGCGCGCGAACCGATATCGCGTCGCTGTTCAAGGCCGACCTGTTCCGTGAAGGCGTGGACGGCGAGGCGGTGGTGTGGGCGTGCGATCGCCTGCGTTCGCGCACGGCCAACCGCCGTTTGCTGATCGTGATTTCCGACGGCAGTCCCATGGACGCCGCCACCAACCAGGTCAACGATGCACATTACCTGGATCATCATTTGCGTGAGGTCGTGGCACAGCAGCAGGCGGTGGGCGACGTGGAGGTGCTGGGGCTCGGCGTGGGACTCGATCTGAGCCCGTACTATCGCAACTCGCTCGCGCTGGACCTGACGTCGCCGCCCGACATGACCTTGTTTTCGCGGCTGGTCGACTGGATCGGCAGTGGCGGGCGTCGCGGGCGCTGACACCCGCGCGGTGTCACAGCATTTCCAGCAGCGCGTTCACGATCAGGTGGGCGCCGAGCAGCATGAGGGTCACGAAGGCCAGGCGCCGCGTGGTCACACCGGAGAGCGGCGGCGGGTGGCGACGTGCGAAGAGCGTGGCGAACGTCACGACCGGAAGCGCGACCGCCGCCTGCCACCACATCGCCGCCGGCAACTGGCCGGCGAATGCGCTGTACGCCGTGCGGATCGATGCCGTGACGGCGAACAGCAGGATCAGCGCGCAGCGAATCTGCGCCATCGTGAGCGGTTGCCGATAGAAATAGAAGATCAGCGGCGGGCCCGAGATGCCGAACATCCCACTGAGCAGTCCGCCGAAGATCCCGCTGAGGAAAAATCCCGTGTCGCCCGATCGCTCGGCCTTGGGCGCCGGGCGCAGGGCCGAGCCGATGCCGCCGTACAGCACCACGGCGCCAAGCAGCAGATGGAGCACATTCGACGCGGTACCGTTCAGATAATCGAACAGCAGTACGCCAACGACCACGGACGGCACGATGCCGAGCGTCGCCGCGCGCACGGCGCGCCAGTCGATCTGGTCGAGCGTGCCCGGTAGTGCGAGCGCGCTGTTCACGAGCGTGACCAGGCTGACGAGAATGGCCACGCTCGCCACGGGGGCGAGACCGAACCCGCTGGCCCCGCCCAGAACGATCATGCCGAGCCCGAATCCCGTCACCGTCTGAAAATACGTGGCGAAGCCGAGCAGCAGCATCAACGGCAGATAGCCCTGAACCACCTGCAGGGTCATGGCCGCATGGCCGGCGGCGGGGTTCCGGTGAGCTTCGCGCGTGCGGCCTGTGCCTGAACACAGGTCACGCCGATCACGTAGTAGATGTCGTCGGCACTGCAACCGCGCGACAGGTCATTGGCAGGGCGATTCAGTCCTTGCAGAAGGGGCCCGATGGCCTTGGCCCCACCGATGCGCTCGGCGAGCTTGTAGCCGATGTTGCCGGCGTCGAGGCTCGGAAATATCAGCGTGTTGGCGTGTCCTTCGACCTGCGAATGCACGACCTTGCGCTGTGCGATCTCGGAGACGATGGCGGCGTCGAGTTGCACGTCGCCGTCAATGGCGAGTTGCGGACGCGCCTCCTTGACGAGCCGGGTCGCTTCCACGACCTTGTCGACGGCGGCGTGTTTCGCGCTGCCGCTCGTCGAGAACGACAGCATGGCCACGCGCGGCGGCTCCATGAGCAGCGCGGCGGCGCTGTCGGCCGCGGCCAGTGCAATCTGCGCCAGTTGGGCGGCGTCGGGATCGACGACGAGGGCGCAGTCGGAGAAGATCAGGCCGCCCTTCATCGTATGGAACGGTTCGCAGAGCATCATCAGGAAGAAGCTCGACACGAGCTGGAACGACGGTTCGATGCCGATGATCTGGATGGCCATGCGCACCACGTCGGCCGTGGTGTTGACCGCGCCGGCGACCGAGCCGTCCGCGTGCCCGAGCCGCACCATCATGTTGGCGAAGCCCAGCGGCATGCGCATTTCCTCGCCTGCCTGGGCACGTGTCATGCCTTTCCTGGCGCGCATCGAATACCACATTTCCGCGAAGGCGTCGGTCATGTCCGAGGTGGCGGGGTCGACCAGTTCCATGCCGGTCAGGTCGACGCTGGCCGTGTCGGCGGCGCGTTGCGTCTTGCCGATATCGCCCACGAGCACGATGCGCGCGATGCCGTCGCGCGTCGCGCGAGCGGCTGCGTGCAGCACCCGCTCGTCTTCGGACTCGCACAGCACGATGCGCATCGGTGCGCGGCGCGCGGTATCGATGATGCGATTGATGGCTTTCATGATGTTGAAAAAGAAAAAAGCGCCCCCGGCACCCACAGAGCCGGGAGCGCTGTCACACGACTGACGTCAGGCGCTCAGACGTAATCCTTGTACTTGTCGAGCATGCGCACCGGCTTGGAGAGTGCGTCGCGGCGGAACGGATCGCCCAGTTCGCGGGTGCACATGATCTCGATGATGGTCGTCTTGCCGTGGTTCATCTGCAGGTCGATGGCCTTCTTGAGCGCGGGACCGACGTCTTCCAGACGATCGACCACGATGCCCTCGGCGCCCATCGCGCGGGCGATGTTGGCGAAGCTCGGGCTGTCGAGTTCGCCGGCGACGAAGCGACGGTTGTAGAAGTCCACCTGGTTCTTCTTCTCGGCGCCCCATTGACGGTTGTGGAACACCACGGCCGTGACCGGAATGTTGTGACGCACGCAGGTCAGCGTTTCCATCAGGCTCATGCCCCAGGCGCCGTCGCCGGCGTACGAGATGGCCGGACGGTGCGGTGCGGCCACCTTGGCGCCGATGATCGTCGGGAAGGCGTAGCCACAGTTGCCCCAGCTCATTGCCGCGAAGAAGCTGCGCGGCTTGTTGAAGCGCAGGTAGCTGTTGGCGACCGAGTTGATGTTGCCGATGTCGGTGGAGACCATGACGTCCTCCGGCATCGCTTTTTCCAGCTCGCGCAGCACCTGACGCGGGTGCAGGTACTCACCCCCGTTGAAGGTCTTCTCGTGCTTCTGCTCCTCGATCATGTCGAGGCTGTACGGGTCGCGCTCGTGGGTCCACTCGTCGAGTTCCTTCTCCCAGGCGGCCTTTTCCGAGGCGATCTGGTCGGCACGCGCGGCGCGCGTGGCGTCGCAGGCGAGGGTGCGTTCGGCCAGGCGTTGCGACAGCGCGATGGCGGCAGCCTTCGCGTCGCCGCAGATGCCCACCGAGATCTTCTTCACGAGGCCGAGCATCTTGTGATCGGCGTCGATCTGGATGATCTTGGCTTGCTTCGGCCAGTAGTCCATCCCATGCTGCGGCAGCGTGCCGAACGGTCCGAGACGCGAGCCGAGCGCGACGACCACATCGGCCTGCGACAGCAGCTTCATGGCGGCCTTCGAGCCTTGATAGCCGAGCGGGCCGCACCACAGCGGATGATTGGCGGGGAACGAGTCGTTGTGCAGGTAGCTGTTGACGACCGGTGCGCCCAGGCGTTCGGCGAGGGCCTTGCATTCCTCGACGGCGTCGGCCATGACCACGCCGCCGCCAGAGATGATGACCGGGAACTTGGCGTTGGCGAGCAGCTCCGCGGCTTCGTTCAGGCGCTCTTCACCGCCCGCGCCGCGATCCAGGCGCTGCGGACGCGGAATCTCGGCCTTGATCTGGCCGTAGAAGTAATCGCGCGGAATGTTGAGTTGCGTCGGGCCCATTTCGGCCATGGCGCGGTCGAAGCAACGGCCCGTGAATTCGGCCATGCGGGCCGGGTGAGTCACATGGCCCTGATACTTCGTGAATTCCTGGAACATCGGCAGCTGCTTGGCTTCCTGGAAGCCGCCCAGACCGATGCCCATCGTGCCGGCTTCGGGCGTCACGATCACGACCGGGCTGTGCGCCCAGTACGCAGCCGCAATGGCCGTCACGCAGTTGCTGATGCCGGGGCCGTTCTGGCCGATCACGACACCGTGGCGGCCCGACACGCGGGCGTAGCCGTCGGCCATGTGACCCGCGCCCTGCTCGTGAACCACCGGAATCAGACGAATGCCGGCCGGTGCGAAGATGTCCATCGCGTCCATGAAGGCCGAGCCCATGATCCCGAACATTTCGCTCACGCCGTTGGCGACCATCGTTTCAACGAACGCCTCCGAGGGCGTCATCGTTTGCGGACCGGCGTCGGACGCGGTCATTTGCTGGGTGGCCGTAGCCGGATCTTTGGCGTTCATGGGTGTCTCCAGGAAAAATTAAACGGAACAAATTATTCCGATTTCGTTGCTTAAGTGGAAATCTAGGCGATCTAACCGTCGTGGTCAATCAGTATTTTTATTATTTGGTACGTTTTGTATTAAAAAATGAGATTGACCGTCGCCGGGCCGGATTTCCACGACAGGTCGGGGGGATCAGAACGCCGGACGGTCCTTTCGAAATGCGTTCTTCACTTCGATCTTGCCGTCGCGCAGCGTGAAGACGTCTACCATGCGGGCTTCCACGCGTGAACCATCGGCCTTGGTGCCCCGGAAGGTCGACTCGGAGACGCCGCGATCGCCGGTGACGAAATGCACGCCCTCCGTCCACGAGGCGTCGGGGAAGTTCTCCCAGGCCGACTGGAAGGCCGCGCGTACGGCGTCGCGGCCTTCGAAGGTGCGCCCGAGCATGTCGGGCCCGGCCACCGCATGGAACACGCAGGTGTCGGTCATGCAGGCCATGAGGGCGTCGATGTCGTGACGATTCCAGGCGTCGTTGAAGGTCTTGAGCAACTGGAGATCGGCGGATTCGTTCTGAGTCGTCATTGCAGTTTCCGGATAAGGCAAGGGAGAAATAGGGCTCAACGCGCTTCGTCCTGCGCGTGGTACCGCTGGTAGAGGAAGCGTTGGCCGATGCGGCGGAACGGGGCGAAGCCCTGCCACTGCACGGCGCCGAACACGTTCGGGTATTGGAGTGCCGAGTCGTAGATCGGCAAGTTCCACGACGGATCGCGTTGACCGGCGATGCGCTGGGCGAGGCGGCGCCCGGCGTGCGCGGAAAACGACACGCCGTTGCCGCCGTAGCCCACCGCATAGAACAGGTTCTGGCGCGGATCGGGTTGCGTCACGCGCGGCATCATGTCGTGGCTCACGTCGACCCATCCCCACCACGAGTAGTCGATGCGAATGCCCTTGAGGGCGGGGAATTTGCGATGCAGCCCTTCGACGAGCACGGCCATGTGTTTCGGATTTTGCGCATCGGCGCCCGTGATCGAGCTGCGGCTGCCGATCTGCAGGCGGTTATCGGGCAGCAGCCGGTAGTAGTAGCGCAACGTGCGCGTATCCGTAATGACTTCGTGGGTGCGGAAGTTCGTCGCGGCGATCTCGTCGGGGGTGAGCACGCGCGTGACGAGCGAGTTCGACAGGATCGGCATGATCTTGGCGCGCAGGGCTTTGGTGACATCGTTGCGCGTATACCCGCCCGTGGCGAACGCGACCGCCTTGGCGCGCACCACGCCGCGCGGCGTGCGCACGTGATGCACGCCATTGATCGTCTCGACGCTCAGGACCGGCGTGGACGGATGCACGCGGGCACCGAGCGCGCGCGCCATGCGCAGGTAGCCGAACGCGAGCTTGAGCGGATGCACGCCGATGCCATCGGGCTCGTGCAGCGCGCCGCAGTTCTCCTGATCGTCGACGTACTGTTCGCTCACGTCGGCGCGCGAGAGGATGCGAGCGTCGTAGCCGAACACGTCGCGCATGACCTTGGCTTCGTTGCGCAGGAACTCCATCTTGCGTTCGCGATGCGCGATGTACAGGTGGCCGCCCGGCTGCGGTTCGCACTCGGGGACTTCCGCGATGAGCGACTTGAACGTGTTGAAGCCCTCGCGGATCTCGGCGTCCAGGCGAAGCGCGGTTTCCTTGCCCCAGCGCGCGATCCATTGCGAGCGATACAGGCGCCCGCTCGCGTTCTGCCCCTGACCGCCGTTGCGGCTGGTACATCCCCAGCAGGTGCGGTTGGCCTCGAGCACGGTGGCGCGAATGCCGTGCTCCCGGGCAAGGAAGAGTGCGGTGGACAATCCGGTGAAACCGGCGCCGACGATGACCACGTCGACATCGGCGTCGCCGACGAGCGGACCGTCGTCTTCCGGCGGTTCCCCGGCGGTAGCGACCCAGTAGGTGGGCGCATAGTCCATCCCGAGACCGGGACCGGACGAGACAAGCGGATCGTAAAGCGGATCGTATGGCGCGGCTTCGGCGCGACGATCCAGCGTGAAGGATTCAATCGTACCCACGGTAGGCTCCCTGACGGAAATGAGCCAATACTGCCAAGAACATTTTCCGGGGATTAGTACCACCGCCGCTTTGTGATGGTGCCAGCAGGAGACGGCCCCGCAGTGGCCTTTGCGCAGGGGGGCGTCCTCATTGCTGGCACCAAAGTTTTCTGCCATGTGGCTCTAAACGGCACGATTTTTGGCCGGGGATACTGGGCCAGACAACCGACCCCGCACGTGCGTCACGCCGATGGGTCTCGCGGGCACTGGCGCCGTGCACCCCCGCACGTCGAACCACGACTCGCGAAACGGAGACAGGACATGCTCAGATTGTTGATTGGCCTTGGGGTGCCGTATCTCGGCGTCGTCGGACTGCTGCCCTGGGCGGCGTCCGTCGAGCGCTACATCCTCGGCGTGCCGTTCATCTACGGCTGGATATTTCTGTGGTTCGTGCTCACGTCCGGCTGCCTGTGGCTGTGCTGGACGCTCTTCGACCGGCACACCGCCGAGGAACCCGCCTGACGGTCCGCGGCCGTCTTCGCGCGGCGAATTCCCGGCACACGCCGACCGGCGTGATGTCGCCGATGGCGCGCCCGACCGCAATCGAGCGCGCCCCGTTCCGAGATTCCGGAGATTGCGTCAATGGCAACCCTCATCTTTGCCGGCTTCATTCTGTTGTCGGTCTATCTTGCTTTGCGTGCGCGCGGTGGACGCGGTCCGCAAAGCGTCCATGACTTTTTCGTGGCGTCGCGCCAGTTCGGCGCGTGGCTGGTGTTCTTCCTCGCGGCCGGCGAAATCTACAGCATCGGCACCATGGTCGGCTTCCCTGGCGGCATCTATGCCAAGGGGCCGACCTATGGCGTATGGTTCCTCGGCTACATTCTGCTGGCGTACCCGGTCGGCTACTTCCTCGGCCCGAAGATATGGGACGCGGGCAAGCGCTACAACGCCATCACGCTGCCCGATCTGTTCAAGGGGCACTTCAACAACCGCTTCCTCGAACTGGTCGTGGCGATCACGGCGATCGTGTTCCTGCTGCCGTGGGGCCAGTTGCAGTTCACCGGCCTGGTCGCCGCGCTCAAGGGGTTGGGGTGGAATTTCCAGCCGTTGTGGCTGATCTGCTTCTCCGCCATGCTGGCGTTCGTCTATATCGCGATTGCCGGGGTGCGGGCATCGGCCTATATCGCGGTGCTCAAGGACGTGCTGATGGTCGCGGCGATCGTCATCACCGGCGTGGCCGTGGCGTGGGAGTCGGGCGTGACGCCGGTATTCCAGGCCGCGAGCCAGCACGTGAGCAACGCGATGAGCACGCAGCAGCTCACGTTTGCCATGACGACCATCGTGTTCCAGTCGCTGGGCATGTACGTGATGCCTTTCGGCGTGCAGAACTTCTTCACGGCCAAAAGCGCTTCGACGATCCGTCGCACGCAGATCGCCATGCCCCTCTACATGCTGATGTATCCGTTCCTCGTGCTCGCGTCGTACTACGCGATCGCGCAGAACATTACGCTCGCTTCGCCAAACGAAGCGTTCTTCGCCGCCGTGACGCAGCTGTTGCCGTCGTGGCTGGTCGGACTCGTTGCCGCCGGTGCGGCGCTGTCGGGCCTGCTGGTGCTTGCGGGCATCTGCCTCGCGCTGGGGCCCATCGTCACGCGAAACATCCTGTCCGGCATGCCCGAGCACCGTCAGAAGGCCAGCTCGAAGGTGGTGATCGTGCTGTATCTGCTCGGCTCGATCGTGCTGACGCTGCTCACGCCGAATCTCATGCTCACGCTCATCAACATGGCGTACTACGGGGTGACGCAGTTCCTGCCCGGCGTGATCGCGGTGGTCTTCCGCATGCGCGTGCGGGCGACGGCCGTCGCGGCGGGCGTGCTGGCCGGGCAGGGGCTTGCGCTCGTGCTCTACTACAAGAATCCGGACCTCGGCGGGGTGAACCTCGGGCTGATCTGCCTGGTGGTCAACGTCGTGGTGATGTCGGTGCTCAACGTGATCCTCGGCGGCCGCCGCGCCGAATCGATGGACGCTCGCGTGGGCACGCTTTCCACCTACAAGAAGTGAAGATGACAGACAGAGCAGACAGAGACGCCGGCGCAGCGCAGGACGTCACGGCGAGCCGAGACGATATCCGCGTCTACGTGGCGCGCAAGATCCTGACGATGAACCCTGCGCAGCCCGTCGCGACGCACGTGGCCGTGCGCGACGGTCGCATCCTCGCCGTGGGCGGATTGCAGGAAATGCGTCGCTGGACCGACGCCGCGCCCATCGAGACGCTGCACGACAAGGTGCTGATGCCGGGTCTGGTCGAGGGCCATTGCCATTTGATGGAAGGCGCGATGTGGGACGCGGTTTATGTCGGCTACTACGACCGGCGCGGCCCCGATGGGCATCTCTGGGAGGGGCTGAAGACGCCCGTGGCGGTGCTCGACCGCCTCAGGGCGGCGCTGCAACGCATGACCGATGACCACAAGCCGTTGCTCGCCTGGGGTTACGATCCGATCTTCTTCGAAGACACGCCACTGGTCGCGCGCGATCTCGATGGCGTGTCGGTCACGCGTCCGATCGCGATCCTGCATGCCAGCGTGCATTTGATGAACGTCAACACGGCAATGCTCGAGCTCGCGGGCATCGACGGCGACACTGACGTCGAGGGCGTCGTGATGGGGGAGGACGGCGAGCCGACCGGCGAGCTTCAGGAGTTCGCCGCCATGTTCCCGGTGTATCGCGTGATCGGCGAGGGGTTGTCGATTGCGGCGAGCGAGAGCACGCGCGCCATCTGGAACTTCGGGCGCGTGGCGCAGCTCGCCGGCGTGACGACCGCGACCGATCTGGTCAACGATCTCACGCCCACGGGTAACGCCAACCTGCACGAAGTCACCCGCGACCCGGCGTTCCCGATCCGCATCGTGCCCGCGTTCGCGCCGCAGCGCTGTCCGGAGGGCGGACCGCAACGGGTGCTGGAAGCCCGCGAGACCAACACCGACAAACTGCATTACGGCCCGGTGAAGTTCATCGTCGACGGATCGATCCAGGGATTCACGGCGAGGTTGCGATGGCCCGGCTATCACAACGGCAAGCCCAATGGCCTGTGGCTGATCCCGCCGTCGCAACTCGTCGAGACATTCATGCCGTTTCATGCGGCAGGCCTGCAATTGCACATCCACACGAATGGCGACGAGGCGACGGAAGTCGTGCTCGATGCGCTCGAAAAGTTGCTCGCGCTGCATCCGCGCACCGATCATCGCCACACGTTGCAGCACTGCCAGATGGCGGACCTGGCGCAGCTCACCCGTGCGCAACGCCTCGGCTTGTGCGTGAACTTCTTCGCGAACCACGTCTACTATTGGGGCGATGCTCACTACCAGCAGACGATGGGACCGGACCGTGCGAACCGCATGGACGCGGCAGAGATCGCCCGCCGGATCGGTTTGCCCTTCGCATTGCATTCCGACGCACCGATCACGCAGCTCAGCCCGCTGTTCACCGCGTGGTGCGCGGCAAAGCGCGAGACGTCGTCGGGCCGCGTGCTCGGCGAATCGCTGCGGCTGCCGGTCGACGACGCGTTGCGCGCCATCACCATGGGTGCGGCGTTTTCGTTGGGAATGGACCATCTGATCGGCAGCATCGAAGTCGGGAAATATGCGGACTTCGCGGTGCTCGACGCCGATCCTTACGAAGTTCCGCTCGACGACCTGCGACAGATGCCCGTATGGGGCACCGTGCTCGGCGGCGAGATCTTCCGCGCGCCGGCGTGAGGCCGATGCGACACGATGACCGTGCGGGGATGGCGTCGGCGGCCGCGAAACAGGCCGCCGATCCGGGAGCGAGGGCCCCGCGCCCGCCCATTCCGATGATCGTGCTGGGCGGCTATCTTGGCGCGGGCAAGACGACAATCGTCAATGCACTGCTGCGCAACGCCGACGGCTTGCGCGTGACGGTGCTCGTGAACGACTTCGGCGCGATCAACATCGATGCCTCGCTGATTCGTGAGCGCGGCGACGACGTGATCGGTCTCGAGAACGGCTGTGTCTGCTGCACCATCGGCGGACGCCTCGTCGAAACGCTGATCGCGCTTGGCGAGCGCGAGGTGCGCCCCGATCTGCTCGTGATCGAGGCGAGCGGCGTGTCCGACCCGATGCGTATTGCGCAGGTGGGGTTGCTCGATCGCGCCTTTCGCCTGCACGGCATTGTCGTGGCCGTGGATGCGAGCGGCATTGACGACACGCTCGACGACCGTTATGTGGGCGATATCGCGCGCAGGCAGATCGCGGCGGCGAGTACGCTCGTGCTGACCAAGGCCGATCTCGTCACGCCGGACGATCAGCAGCGAGTGAGGGCGCGACTGTCATCGCTCGGGGCGACGCAGATCGTCGTGACGGCGGACAATGGCGTGGTCTCGCCCGCGATTCTGTTTCCGGACGACGCGCTCACGATACCTGGTCTGCTCACCCCACGGCCATTGCGCCGGTCCCGCGACGCGCTGCCCGAGGGATTGCGCGCCTTCGACTGGCAGACGGACGGCCTGATCGACCGCGAGCGATTGAAGGCGGCGCTGGCGTTGTGCCCGGGCAAGCTCCTGCGGGCCAAGGGGTTCGTGGCGCTCCCTGGCGAGCGCATGAGCGAGATGCATGCGGTCGGCGCCCGCGTGGCGTTCACACGACGACCGGAGATGTCGCGCCGCCCGTCGCATATCGTCGTCATCGGCGTGCTGACCGACGAGGAGATCGTGCAATTGCGATCGGCATTTCGGGCGTCGACACTTCCCGGCGACGCCGCCGCCTGACGAACCGCCTGCGGTGAGTTCGGTTGGGGGAAATCGCAGACGTTGCCGGATCATTCCTGCAATCGGTCCTTCGGCATCCGGCAGAGACTGGACATCTCCCGCTCTCCCGAGGATCTCCGCATGATCAATGCCGACGTACAGTCCGTCTCGACGTTCCCGTTTCAGGGCTACCCCGCGTCCCAGCTGAGCGCGCGCCGTCTCGCGGTGCTCGATGAGTTCGACGCGGCAATGGATACCGGCGCGGCACCCCGCCACGCGATCGAAACCTTTCTGAAGTCGTTCACGTCCATGGGGCCATGGGACAGCTTCAAGGACTGGTTCGCGCACGGCGGTACGAAGCAGGACGTCCTCGTGGCCGTTGCCCGATGCCACGTGGCATCGTTCGAGGAGGGACAATGCTTCTTTGCGGGAGGCGACGATCGCGATAGCGTCAACGTGGATTCGCTCACGGTGTTGCGCGAACTGAACCCGGACGTCAGAAGCGCCATTCTGGCGAGTCCCACGCTGGGGGTGAACCAGCAGATTCACTTCTTCCTGCCGGGCACGTCGTTGTGCGTGCCGCTCGGCACGGCCTGTCTGGGCGACGGTGACGGCGCGCTCACCCGCGCGGAAGCCGTGGGTGTTCTCACGCAAGGTGTCGAAGACGCCGGGCCGCTGCTTGCGCAGTTCATCGCCAGCGAGCGAAGCAGCAGGTTCCTGACCGTATGGCGCGATCTGCTCGAACGAGCGCGGCACGAGAATGGCTGGAAAGAAGCCATGACGCCAGAGAATGTCGAGCGCGTCGGCTTCGTCTGCGAGCATATCGCCAGCCAGGCCGAATCGTCGGCACTGGGCGCCTTGTGGTACCGACACGCCGCCGAGGCGTTCTGCGAGGCGGACAGCCACGAGAACGCGGCGCGCGCGTTCGTCAATGCGGCGAGCGTGTTCAGCGGAGCGCACGACGAGAAATCGGCCAAAACGGCATCGCGCAACGCGGGCTACGCGTTCACGCGTCAGTTCGACGAGATGGATGGCGGCCAGACCGATCGCGGCATACGAGTGCTGCGCGATGCCTTCAACGCATTCGATTACGCCGGCGCATATGACTCGGCGCTCTGGACAGGGATGACACTGCATCGTCATCTCTGCGACGGCGGGCAAGCGGAAGCGGCGGCGGAAGTCGCCAGGCGGATCGCTGCCGTCATGCGCCGCAACGGACTCCCGGGGCAGGCTGTCGGTTGGGAAGCCATGGGGGCGGAGCCCTCGAACGCCGGGCAAGTGGCGCGGAACGAATAGCCTGCGCACCCGATGTAGAGCGGGCCGTGCGAACCCGCGTCGGGCCACGTTGGCAGCGCCGTCCCGACGCCGTAGCGCGCCTGCTGCGTCTTCGCACCCAATGCGCATCCTCTGCGCAACCTCCACGTCTTCGAACCGAACGCCCATGCCATCGATCACGTCGACGACTGCCACGAATTTTCCACTGGTGGCCTATCCCGCGCAGCGTCTTAGCGAGCGGCGCCTGGCAGCGCTCTCAGCCTTCGAGCAGCGCATGACGTCCGCCGCGGCGCCCGTACCCGACGAGGTGTTTCGGACATTCGTCCGGGAATTCACCAGCATGGGGTGCCGGGACAGTGCACTCGACGGTCTTGCGCGAGGGGGCGGAAAACGCATCAGTCTCCTGGCCGCGGCGCAGTCCCACATCGCGTCGTATACCGCCGGACAGGCCTATCTGCTTCGCGATCCCGATCGACGCTTCGATGCGTCGCGCTATCTCCTCGATCAACTCGGCAGCGAAGCACGCTGCGCGATGCTGGCGAACCCGGCGTTGTCCGAGAGCGGGCGGGTCGTACTCTGCTTTCCTGATTCATGCCTGCGGCTTGCGCTGGATGCAACGTGTTTCGGCACGGGGGACGGGGCCATCACGAGCGAAGAAGCGCTCGCCTTGCTGCAAACGCGCGATGACACACTGCAAACGTTGATCGGTCGACTCGTCACGCTGATGCCGGAGAATTCCGGCGATCTGCCGGGCAAGCAGAATTTCCGCGATTGGCGCGCGCTGCTCGAGGCGGCGCAAGCGGCCAGCCATCGGGACAAGGAACACGGGGCGGAGGTCGGGTTCGATACATTCGATATCGACGCGGACCTCGCGAGCGGCTTCCTGCATCTGTCGAAAATGGCGGATTGCCAGGACGATGCCAAGCGCATGCTGGTCGCCTGTGCCCGCCAGCACACCGATTCCGGATCACCGCGCAAAGCCGCGCAGGCCTGGTGTCGCCTTGGTGAATTTCTCGAAACGTGGCGGACCGATCCGGGGTTGCAGGAACCTGCCCCACGTGCCTGGCAGGCGTCGCTGTCCTCGGCGTCAAAAGTCGTTGTGCGTGGTGTCGCGGGCGAAGCGGGGAGGGGCGCGGGCGCATGCCGTGAACTGCGGGAGCAATTGCGACGCGAGACGGCCGACGCGTTTCTACAGGCGGCCAATCTTCTCCTGCAATGTGGGGAAACGGAGGATGTCCGCGCGTGCCTCGGCCGCGTGCGCATTTTGTTCGATGGCGCGATGACGAGCGCCAACTGGTTGTCCGCCGCGCATATCGGCGCAACGCTCTACGCGCAATACCGGACCGCCGGATGGCCTGACCAGGCGCAGGCGATCGCGCGGCAGATGATCGCGCCACACCACGTGTTGGGGAACGGCGACGAGACCCGGAAATGGGAGCGTCGCGCGATTTCGCCCGAGTGACCACGATGCCCGCCATTGCCCCTACTGCCCCCATCGCCCACCCCAATTTCCCCGTTGCCGATTACCCCGGCGCGTGCCTGAGCGAGCGTCGGCTGAGCCGACTCGACGAGTTGGACCGGGCGCTTGCCGACAATGCGGCTCCTTCCGACACGATTTTCAACGCATTTCTCGACAAGTTTCGGTACATGGGTCCACTGGACATCTTCTATGACAAGTTCTGTCGAGGGGGCGTCAAGGCGGATCTTCTGACGTGTGCGGCGTACTGCCACGTGGGATCGTACCGTTCAGGCCGCGCGTATCTGGCGGCGCAGAAACTGATCAAGCGCGTGAGCGGAGATGCGTTGTCGCTGATCGCCGCGATTGCGCCCGAGGCCCGGCAGGTGATTCTCGATACGGCCGTACTTGGTGATGGCGGACAGATCGTGCTGATCGTTCCGCTGTCGGGCTTGCGCGTGCCGATCGGCGCGGCATGTTTCGGCGACGGCAAGGGGGCGATCAGCGCGGCCGAAGCCGCGAGATTGCTGCTGCACTGCGACACTGAAGGGCGAACCTTGCTCAATCGCTTCGTCGTCGAGCTCAGGGGGATTCCGTACGATCCGGACGCTGCCCTCGTCCTGCCGTCTTGGTATGCGCTGCTGCGGCGAGGCAGAGACGGCCTCTCCGGGCAGGATCTGGCACACATCCACGCGCATCTGACCGACATGGGGGCGGCCTTCCGCGAACTGGCGCAAGGCGCGCTGGCAAATCCGCGGCGCCGTACGCTGCCGCTGATTCCCGCGTTGACGGCGAGCGCGACGGCCTACCATTCCGCCCGGGGCTTCGCGAGTGAGGCGCAGATGTGGCGGGAAGTCGCCAGACATCATCGGGCTGCCGGCGACTTCGACGCGGCGCGTGTCGCGCAAGGTTGCGCGGGCGCGGCGTTCGTTGCGGCGGCCAACGAGGCGGCGGACCCCGCATACAGCGCCGAGATGCATTTGCTCGCCTCGGCGTTCGACGCCTTCGCGGCGGCGCCCGATCCCTCGGCGATGGTGACGACGGGACGCGCGCTACTCCGGCACTATGCGCGGCGCGCCATGGTGCCGGAAGCGATGCGAATCGCTCAGGCGACGGGGCTCGATTTGCCGATGGAGCTCCGTCGCCAGGTTCAACCGCCTTCCGTCAAATCTCGAATCCCGGATCAGGCGAGCGCAACTTGCGCCAGATCGAACGAACCGTGAACGCCACGAGCAATACCGTCAGGCTGACCACGCCCAGGGCAAGCGGCGTGCGTTGGTCGGGGATGAACGCCATCGCGCCGACGATCGACAGCATGCCGATGATTGCGACCCACGTGAGATACGGAAAGCCCCACATGCGCACCTTGAGCTTGCCCGGCGCTTCGCGCTCCAGCCGCTTGCGCAGCTTCAATTGCGAAAAGGCGATCAGCACGTATACGAAAATCGCTACCGTCCCATAGGAATTCACGAGAAAGGCGAACACCGTATCCGGCGACACGTACGACATCACCACTGCCGCGTAGCCGAACAGCGTGCCCACGAGAATGGCGCGAACCGGCACGCCGCGCGCGTTGAGCTTGGCGAGCGAGCGGGGGGCGTCGCCCCGGCGCGTGAGCGCGAACAGCATGCGCGACGACGCGTACAGACCCGAATTCAACGCCGAGAGTACCGCCGTGAGTACCACGGCATTCATGATGTGCGCTGCAGCCGGTATGCGCATCGCTTCGAGTGCGCTCACGTACGGCGTGGCCATGCTTGCCGAATTCCAGGGCACGAGCATCACCACCAGCAGGATCGAGCCGATGTAGAAGAACAGCACGCGGCCGATGACCGAGTTGGTTGCCCGTGCCACGGCCTGCTGCGGTTCGGCGGCTTCGGCGGCGGCGATCGTCACGATTTCCGCGCCAAAGTAGAAGCCGGTGGCGGCCACCGCCCCCGCCATGACCGGACCGATGCCGTTGGGCATGAATCCACCGTGCGAGAGCAGATGCCCCGTGCTCGCGACCGCGCCCGGCCACATGCCGAACACGAAGAGCGCGCCGAGGAACAGGAACACCACGATGGCGGCAACCTTGATCGAGGCGAACCAGAACTCGAATTCGCCGTACGATGCCACCGACACCAGATTCGTCAGCGTGAGCACGACCAGCAGCGTCAGGCTGATGGCCCACGCGGGGATGTCCGGCAGCCAGAACTGGATCAGGTTGGCGCCCGCGACGGCCTCGACGGCCACCACGATCACCCAGAAGTACCAATACATCCATCCGGTCAAAAAGCCGGCGAGCTCGCCGCCCACGGGCTTGTCGTTCCACGCCAGACGCGCATACTCGTAAAACGACCCGACGGCCGGCAGGGCGCAGGCCATCTCGCCGAGCATGCGCATGACGAGCACCACCAGCGCCCCGGTGATCAGAAACGACAGCACGGCAGCGGGGCCTGCCGCATGCACCACCACGCCGCTCCCGACGAATAGACCCGCACCGATCACGCCGCCCAGCGCGATCATGCTCATGTGCCGCTGCTTGAGGCTCGACTGGAGATGGGCGCCGCTGTCACGACTGGTCATGGCGACCTCCGGTGATGAGCGTCGCCGTGGCGCGCAATGCGTCGATGACGCGGTGCAAGCGGGGGGACGAAACGATAGGGGGGAAAATACGCGGGAAAGTGCGCGTGGAAATGCGCGGGATTACAACGCTTGTCTCGACTACCACACAACCTCCTGAATGCCTTGTTTGACGTCAGGTGCGGCCGGGGGAAGCCGCCCTGCGTCTCTTGTGATGACCAACGGACCGCGACTGCCTTGTCAGACCTTGCCTTTCCAGGGCACCAGCACGCGCTCGAGATAGCGCATGATCAGATCGAACCCGAAGGCGAAGAAGCCGATCACGATGATCCCCATGATCACGATGTCCGACGCGAGGAACTCCGCCGCGTTGAGCACCATGAAGCCGAGGCCGCTCGAAGCCGCGACCATTTCGGCGGCCACCAGCGTGGTCCAGCCCACGCCGATGCCAATTCGCATGCCGGTGAAGATCTCCGGCAGTGCGGACTTGACGATCACGTGCATCACGATCTGGCGCGGGGATGCGCCCATCGAGTACGCCGCGTGAATCTGTTCCATCGATACCGAGCGAACGCCGGCGCGCGCCGCGATCGCCAGCGGTGCGAAGATGGCCAGGTAAATCAGGAAGACTTTCGAGAACTCGCCAATGCCGAACCAGATGATCACGAGCGGCAGGTAAGCCAGCGGCGGCAGCGGACGATAGAACTCGATGGGCGGATCGAATACGCCGCGCGCAATGCGCGACACGCCCATCAGAATGCCGACCGGAATGGCGGTGACGCAGGCGAGCGCAAACGCGCCGAACACACGGTACAGACTCGCGAGCGTGTGTTGCCACAGCGTCGAACCCGCGAAGCCTTCCGTCGAGACCTGCAGGAATTTCTCGACGATCGCGCGCGGTCCCGGCAGGAACAGCGGCTTGATCATGCCCGACGAGGTGATGGCGATCCACAGGAGCAGGAGCGCGGCAACCGTCACGATGCTGATGACGAGGCTCGGACCCTGGCCGGGCGCGCCGAACGATTCGCCCGCCTTGACCGGGCGCGGGGCGAACATTCGGGCGAACAGGCCGCGCTGGCGCGGCGGCCGGGGCGATTGGGGCGACAGCGACGCCGGGCGTTGCACGCCGGTGCCGGGGGTGGTGACAGGTTTGGTCATCATGATGGCAACGTCTCCGAATCAGGCCGCAACCGCGCTGGCGCCAGACGTCGCCGTCTGTCCCGCGCGCTCGTCGCCGTAGATGATGCTGAGCACGGTCTCGCGCATGGCGATGAAATCGGGACTCGACTTGATCGCGCGTGCATCGCGGCACTCGAGGTAGCGCTTGTTGAAGTCGAGTTCGTAGGTGTGCGTGATCCGGCCCGGGCGCGGCGACATCACGATCAGCCGGCTCGCCAGGAAGAGCGCTTCTTCCACGCTGTGGGTGATGAAGAAAATCATCTTCTGCGTCTCGCGCCACACGTCGAGCAGCAGCTCCTGGATGGTCTCGCGCGTGAGGGCATCGAGCGCGGCCATCGGCTCGTCCATGAGCAGCATCGACGGATTGCACGTGAGTGCGCGTGCAATCCCCACGCGCTGCTGCATGCCGCCGGAGAGCTGGTAGATCATGTGGTTGTGGAAGTCCTGCAGCCCGACGAGCGCCAGGTTGCGCGCCGCGCGCTCGCGACGCGCTGTCTTCGGCACGCCTTGCAGCTTGAGGCCGAATTCGGTGTTCTCCATCACGCTCAGCCACGGCAGCAGCGCATGCTTCTGGAACACCACGCCGCGGTCGGCGCCGGGGCCTTCGATGGGCGCGTTGCCGAGCAGCAGTTCCCCCGACGTGGGTGCGATGAAGCCGGCCATCAGACTGAGCAGCGTGGTCTTGCCGCAGCCCGAGGCACCGAGCGCCACGACGAAATCGCCGGGTGCGATGGTCAGATCGACGTGCGCGAGCGCCTGCACCTGCTCGCCGGGCCGCCGGCCGGGATATACGACGCTGACGTCGTTGACGATGAGTTGTTCCATGAAGCCCTTCTCCTGTCGATCGAGCGATCGGGGAGGGGCCGTCGCGCCGAACCCTGTCGGCGCCACGGCCCCGATACGGCTTACTTCAGTTTGAGAGCGGCGTCGACATAGCGCGACGTGACGTACGGGGTGTAATCCGCCTTGACGGCGTTGATCTTCTGCTGGCCCTTGAGGAACTCGGCCGTGTCCTTGGCCTTCTTCATGCCCACGACCAGATGCACCGGCCGGTCCCGCCAGCCCTCCAGCACGGTGGCCAGCGCGCCGCCGCCGCCGGGAGGGTGGCCGCCGTCCAGGTACAGCTCCCACCCGGCCGGCAGCATCGCCGCCAGCCGGCCGGGCAGGCGCTG
>OFTX01000081.1_pt1 | contig 58020 bp, 55 predicted proteins | sample 1775051 | NCBI WGS metagenome assembly OFTX01 (sample SAMN08195772, study PRJEB24354) | sludge metagenome | isolation source: sludge from phenol fed wastewater aerobic bioreactor A | place: India: Nagpur | collected 2016-09-15 | reverse complement strand
GGCGGTCGGCGTCGGGGCCGGCGCGGGAGTGGGCCGGCTCATCGAGATCTGACGGACCGGCGCAGGGGCGGGCGCGGGAGCCGGCGCGGCGGCGGCCGTCGGGCGATGATAGACGGGGATCAACACGCGGTCGCCCGGGCCGGGCGTGCGGCCGGCGGGGATGGCGTTGGTCTGACGAATCGCGGCGATCGGCACGCCGTAGCGGTTCGACAGCGTGTCGATGGTCTCGCCCTGGCGCATGGTCACCCAGGTTCCGCCCTGGGGGCTCCAGCCGCCGGCGGCGGCGACCTGGGGATAGGCGGGCGCCGGTTCGGCCGGACGGGCGGCGTCGGCGAGCGGGCTCGCGATGGTGTCGGCATAGGCACCCGAGGGCGGTGGCGTCAGATCGGAGCGGCTGACGGCGGCCGAACCGGGCTCGATCGAGCCGGTGGTGTCGACGTTCGACCAGCTGCGCTCGGGAACGCGGCCGTAGGAGGGCGAGGCGCTGTAGGCGTTGCCGCCGTAGCGGGCCGCCTCGCCGCCGCTCGGGCCGAGGATGGCGCGCTGATTGGGGGTCGAGCCCGTGTAGATCGGATCCGAGAACCGACCGGTGTCGCTCGAGCATCCGCCGAGAAGGGCGGCGGCGGCGACCAGGATCGCAACACGGGACACATTGCTGGAACGCAGTTTCTGGGTCGTCGGACGCATCGCAACACTCACGCCGTTTTGACGAAAATCTCGTCGTTCACGTGCACCCATTCAAAACATCGTAACGTTGACGAAGGCTTAAGCGCGCGACGAATTCACCATGTTTCGATACCCGCGCGGCGGGCGAAACCGACCCGCGCGGCCGGCGAAACGGGGGTGTCAGAGGGCGGTGGCGCGGCCGGAAATCAAGGCGACGCGACGGGTCGGGCCGATCTTCTCGACGTCGAAACCCTTCTCGCGGCGGATCCATCGCATCGAGGTCTGCGGGCCGCGCGCCGGCCCGATCGCCGCCACCAGGATGCCCTGGGGGGCGAGTTGCTCGAGCAGCCCGCGGGGCACCTCCTCCACCGCCCCGGCGAGCAGGATCCGGTGGAACGGCGCGTGGCGCGCAAAGCCCTCGAGGCCGTCGTGGACGGAGGGGACGACATTGTCGATGGCGAGCGCGGAGAAGCGCTCGAAGGCGAGATCGGCCAGGGTGCGGAAGCGCTCGACCGTGTAGACCTTGGTGCAGAGGCCGGCGAGGAGCGCGGTGCCCCAACCCGACCCGGTGCCGATCTCCAGCACCCGGTGTTCGGGCAGAAGCTCGGCCGCCTGAAGCGCGAGCGCGATCACCGAGGGTGCGTCGGCGGTCTGGCCGCATTCGATCGGGATCGGACGATCCTCGAGCGAGCGGGCGCGGTGGGCGCTCGCCACGAACAGGCTGCGCGGCAGCGTCTCGACGGCGCCGAGGATGCGGCGGTCGTGCAGGCCCTTGGTGGAGAGCGTCAGCGCGAGACGGGCCAGAGCCATGCGTTCGTCGTCGTCGATGTGGCAATCGGCATGGCGCAGAAGAGTGGCGTGGCGGCCGGCCATGGCGAAGACTCCGAGAACGACGAGACGACTCGCTCGCATATCCGGAATTGGTTTATTTTTCCGTACCGGCCGGTGTGCACCGCAAAATCAGGCGGAGAATCGTTCCTTCAGCCGCTCCTGGGCGGCGTGATCGGTCAGATCGAGTCGGAGCGGGGTCACCGAGACGGCGCCGCGCGCCAGGGCCTCGAGGTCGGTGCCGTTGCCGGGGGTCGTCGTCTGCGGCCGGTAGTGGATCCAGAAATAGGGATTGCCGCGCCCGTCGATGCGCGGGTCGATGCCGATGGTGGCGTCGTTGCGGGCGCCCTGGGAGGTGATCGCGACGCCGGAGACGTCGTCGGGGGCACGGGCGGGGAAGTTGACGTTGATCAGCGTGCCCGGGGCGATCCCGGCCTCGATCAGGCGCGCCAGCACGGCGGGGCCGTGGACCTCGGCGCAGGACCAGTCGGGCTGAGCGTCGGTCGCCCAGGCATAGGCCTGCGACAGGGCGACGGAGGGAATGCCGAGGAGCGTCCCTTCCATGGCGGCGGCGATGGTGCCGGAATAGGTCACGTCGTCGGCGACGTTGGCGCCGCGATTGACGCCGGACAGCACGAGCGTCGGCTTGGCGGGCAGGATGTGGCGGACCCCCATGATGACACAGTCGGTCGGGGTGCCGCGAACCGCGAAATGGCGGTCGGAGATCTTGCGCAGGCGCAGCGGATCGGACAGCGACAGCGAATGCGCCTTGCCCGACTGATCGGTCTCGGGGGCGACCACCCAGACGTCGTCGGAGAGTTCGCGGGCGATGCGCTCGAGCACGCGCAGGCCCGTGGCATGGATGCCGTCGTCGTTGGTGATGAGGATTCGCATCGGGGGCCTCCGGCGGGCCTCCGGGTTACCATGGCGCCGGAAGACTGGGCAAGCCGAATGGATGGTCATCCACGCGTTCGGCGGGCCCCGGGCGGCGGCGCCTCGGGATCAGTGGCAGCGCATCCATTCGCGCGCCTGACGCTGCGCCTCGGCGACCTCGGCGGAGGTCATCTCGGCGGCCACTTCCTGGCGGCGGCGGGCGGCGTCGCGATTGCCGCGGGCGGCGGCGAGGTTGAACCACATGTGGGCGGCGACCATGTCGACGGCGCCGTTGCGGCCGATCGAATGATCGAGACCCATCTGGAAGAACACGTCGGCGGTGACGGCCTGCGCGCCCATGCCGGCGATTTCGGCGGAGTTCATCTCGAAGCGAGCCATGATGCGATCCCCATTACGCTTTGTCTTCTGCGGCGATGATCGATCTACTTTCTCGACCACCGTTCTTGGGGAAATACTCGCGTGTTCGATTAAAACTCGAGTTAAATGGATTGCTTAATCAGGACCGAACAGAATCGAAACGAAAGGTATATTTCACCGACGATTCACGATTTCGCGGCGATTTCCGCTTTCGAATCAAGGATGCTTCCGTGAGGTGAGCGGAACCGCGGAAAGATTCGATTCACCGCGATTCCGCCCGATCTCCGAGAGGCGCGAATTCTTCAGCGCGCGCGTTGACCGAAGAGGACCTTCTTGGCCTCTTCGTCGGTGGCGACGTCGCGGCGCAGCTCGCCGGCCACCGCCAGACCGCGCGCGACGGCGGGCCGGGCCAGCATGCGATCGAGCCAGGCGGCGAAGGCCGGGAACTCGGCGATGTCCATGCCCTGCCCTTCCCAGAGCTTGGCCCAACCGACGATCGCCATGTCGGCGATCGAATAGTCGCCGGCGACGAAGTCGCGATCCTTCAGGCGCTTGTCGAGCACGCCATAGAGACGGTGGGTCTCGTTGCGATAGCGGTCGATGGCGTAGGGGATCTTCTCGGGCGCGTATTTCGAGAAGTGGTGGTTCTGGCCGAGCATCGGGCCGAAGCCGCCCATCTGCCACATCAGCCACTGCTCGACCTCGACGCGGGCGCGCTCGCTCTGCGGATAGAACTTCCCGAACTTGCGGCCGAGATACATCAGGATGGCGCCGCTCTCGAAGACCGAGATCGGGGCGCCGTCGGGGCCGTTCGGATCGACCAGCGCCGGCATCTTGTTGTTGGGCGAGATCTCCAGGAAGGCGGGATCGAACTGGGCGCCCTTGCCGATGTCGACCGGGATCACCTCGTAGGGAACGCCCAGCTCCTCGAGCATGATCGTGATCTTCCAGCCGTTCGGGGTCGGCCAGTAATAGAGGCGAAGCGGTGCGAGATCGGTCATGAGGATCATCCGTCGTGGGAGGGGCGCCCGCCTTCGCGGGTCATACGAAGGTAGGGGGTGGCGCCCCTCATTTCCAGATCACGCGGTGGCGACGAGAAGCGCGGCCGGCGGCGCCCAGCCGGGCAGAGCCTCGAGGCGGGCGATCCAGGCGGTGATCGCCGGGCGCGTCGAAAGGTCGATCTGGGCGTCGCCGCAGTAGCGGACGGAGCCGTAGACGTCGACGTCGGCGATGGTCGGAGCGTCGCCGACGATCCAGTCGCGGCCGGTGAGACGCCCCTCGAGCAGGTCGAGCGCCATCGCCGCGAGGCCCTCGTAATGGGTGACGACCGCCGGATCCATCGGGCGGATGCCGAGGCGGGCGGTGCGGACCCGGTAGACCGACGAGGCGAGCCGGTCGAAGTCCCAATACATCCACGCGCGGACGTCGGCCCGGTCGGCCTCGCCGACGGCGCCGAAGCGGCCGGTCACGGAGGCGACGTATTCCAGGATCGAGGCGGATTGGGCGAGCGAGCGCCCGGCGTGTTCCAACACCGGCACCTGACCGAAGGGAGACTTGGCGAGGAACTCGGGCGTGCGCTGTTCGCCGGCCCGGAGATCGACGATGCGGCAGGCCGGCGTGATGCCGCAGAGCGCCAGCATCAGGCCGACCTTGTAGGACGGGCCCGAGAGCGGATTGACGTGGATCAGCCATTCGGCGGCGGCAGATGAGGTCATCGATGCGTCTCCCCGAGGAGGGATCGTTCGGGCCGTGCGCCGATCGCCGCCGCCTCGGTTCGTCCCTCGTCGCGCCCGAGACGATCACGCCGGCGCGAGCCTGTCCATCACGGCCCCGGCGCCGGTCCCCTCACATCGCCGTGACCGTCGCGCGCCCGTCCCGCGAGCCCCGGAAACGCGAACACCCCCGTGGGGTCGCACGGGGGTGTCGGGGGACGACCGCTCCCTCGCGGGATCAGTCGAAGGGTTTCGGGGGCATCGGTGGGGCTTCGTGGACGAGCAGGATGTCGATGCGGCGGTTGGCGGCGAGCATCGGCTCGTTGGGGAAGAGCGGGTCGGTGTCGGCCTTGCCGACCACCGAATCGAAGCGATCTGTCGGCACGCCGTAGCCCGCCAGGATCTCCTCCACCGCCACGGCGCGGCCGGAGGAGAGATCCCAGGCGGAGGGGCCGCGGCCCGACCAGCGGGTGCCGCCGGCGGTGTGGCCGGTGATGCGGATGCGGTGGGGCAGACGCGCCAACGGCGGCGCCAGTTTGGCGAGAATGGCGCGGGTGAACTCGTAGGGCTGCTTCGCCCCTTCGGCGAACATCGAGCGGCCGTCCTGATCGACCAGACGGATGTTGAGGCCCTCGTCGGTCTCCTCGAACAGGACGTGTTTGGAGACCTCGGTGATCTCGGGCATGTCCTGGAGCGCCTGACGCAGCGAGGCGGCGGCGGTGAGGAACTGACGCGGCTTCTCCTGCTTCGCCTGTTCGAAGTCGTGGGTGTTGCTCTCCGGGCCCTGGAGGGCGTGCTTGTCGTTGGAGAGCGCCGAAGTCTCCGCGTCGAGCTTCTGATCGACCGGGGCGCTCTGCTTGATGAAGCGGCGCACCGGCAGGCCGTCGCGCTCGATCATGCCGGCGGTGCGCGGGATCGGCTGGACGCCGAAGGCCTCCTTGAGCGAGCCGGAGGCGTCGGCGAGCTTCTGCTTGTCCTGGTTGGCGGAGGCCAGCATCATGACGAAGAAGGCCATCAACAGCGCCATCAGATCGGCGAAGGTGATGACCCAGGCTCCGCCGTGCCCGCCGCCGCCGCCGTGTCCCTTCTTCTTCGACATGGCCGATCCCCTCGCCTCCGATGCCTCAGGCCGCTTCCTGGAAGGAGGCGCGATGCTTGTTGGGCAGGTAGGAGATCAGCATGTCGCGGATCACCGCCGGGCTCTTGTTCTCGCGGATCATCATCACGCCGTCGATGACGAGCGTGTAGTTGATGTTCTCCTCGAGCGACTTCATCTGCAGCTTGTCGGCGATCGGCAGGGCGACGACGTTGGCCATGATCGCACCGTAGAGGGTGGTGAGCAGCGCCACCGCCATGCCGGGGCCGATCTTCTTGGGGTCGTCCATGTGGGCGAACATCGAGATGAGGCCGATGATGGTGCCGACCATGCCCATGCCCGGGGCGGCGTTGCCCATGAAGTTGAAGAGCTTGTTGGCGTCGTCGAGACGCTCGATGTGGAGATCGCGCTCGCGCTCGAGCGTCTCGCGGATGATGTGGAGATCGAAGCCGTCGGCGATCATCCGCATGCCCTTGGCGAGGAACTCGTCCTCGATCTCGACCGCCTCGAGGCCGAGCGGGCCCTGCTTGCGGACGATGTCGGCGAGTTCGGCGATCTTCTCGATCGTGTCGCGGGCGGAGACGTGATGATTGAAGGCGACGGCCTTGAGGCCCGTGGTCAGCGCGGCGACGAAGCCACCCATGGTGAAGCGGGCCATGGTGGTGGTGAGCGCCCCGCCGATGACGACGTTGGTGGCGAGCAGATCCATGAACATGGAGAGCTTGGAGCCCTCCAGGAACACGGCGAACACCAGAACGCCGAAGCCGCCGCCGATACCGAGGAAGGTCGCAATGTCCATGGTCACTCACACACACGCGTCGACCCCGAGCGGGGTCTTCTCGGCCGAGAGTGTCGTGGAACAAAGGTAAGGAAGGGTTACCGAGGGGGCGGCGACGTTGACCATGTTCGAGCCGAAGACGGGTGGTCCGCGACAAGGTGGCGAGCCATTCAGCGGCCAAAGAGCCGGTCGTCCCAGACGAGAGGCGACGGTGACGAAGCGCGCATCCGCGCGAAGTCCAAATGGTTTTGATCAATCACGAAGACATGGTCGCCGCCCGCCGCTACGGACGGAACGCGGAGAATCGCCGACGCATTGGACTCGAACCACGCATCGCCTACGGCTCGCGCAACATCGCGGTCGGTCGGATGATCCCAGCCAGCCGGGAGATCGGATGCCTCGAGGATCGTCATGGGTACGTCGTCGGGAATTTCGATCGAGATCCAGGCATGGCCGCGCGGGCGGCGAGCCCTTCCGATGTGCACCAGCATCTCCAGACGCGCGGCGGCGAGCGAAGCAGCCGCATAAATGGCGCTGAAGCCGGGGCTGTTCCAACGTCCACCGTTCGACATGGCGCCGTAGCCGTCGAACAGAGGATATTGGGAGGAGCCGATTCGATAGAGCCGCATGAGCAAATCACACCTCGTCGAGATGTGATTCTGAGCTTGCCCCACGTCCTCGGCCAGAGTCGGGATCAGCACATCGCGGCTATCTATCGGTTTTCCACAAGCAACACGCCTCTTTACGAGCGTCGAGCTCGTCGAGCTCCGTTCGCGACCGGCCGCCGACGGTGAATGATGCGCAACTCGATCATGCTGGCAAACCAAAGGCGATCGCGTTGAGGATCTCCTCCACCTCTCGGCCTCCGAGATCAGTGGCCGTGCTCTCGAGCGGAGTGCGGCCATGAAGGCGATCGTGTTTGGTCGTCATGAACTCGACAGCCCCTTCCGCATCACCGAAGACTTTCGTCGCCATCGCGAAGATCCTCGCGACGCGCCCGGCCCGCTCCCCTTCCGACCTCACGAGAACATCGTGACCGACACGAAGCCGCCGTCGCACCACGGCGCGAACCGGAGAGAGCTTCCGGCCAGCACTCGGAGGAAGTCGAGCTTCGAGAATATCGAGCGCACCGAGCGGCAGACCTGCGCGCAAAACCTCGTCGAGATCTCCGAGATCGCGTACGGCGCGTCCGAGCACGGCCGGACCGCCCAACACGTCGGCGATGTCCTTCGGTCTGACGAGCATGATACGCACCTCCGACCGTGATCTTCATTCACGATCGTGACGGCTGCAAGCTCAATCGAGCCCCAGCTTCGCCTTCAGGATTTCGTTGACGGCCTGGGGGTTGGCCTTGCCGCCGGTCTGTTTCATCACCTGACCGACGAACCAGCCGGCCATGGTCGGCTTCGCCTTGATCTGCTCGACCTTGTCGGGGTTCGCCGCGATCACCGCGTCGACCGCCGCCTCGATGGCGCCGGTGTCGGTCACCTGCTTCAGACCGCGCTTCTCGACCAGTTCCTTGGGGTCGCCGCCCTCGGTCCAGACGATCTCGAAGAGGTCCTTGGCGATCTTGCCGGAGATGGTGCCGTCGACGATCAGATCGACGATGCCGCCGAGCTGCGCCGCCGAGACCGGGCTCTCCTCGATGCTCTTGCCTTCCTTGTTGAGGCGGCCGAACAGCTCGTTGATCACCCAGTTGGCGGCGATCTTGGCGTCGCGGCCCTTCGCCACCGCCTCGTAGAAGTCGGCCGAGGCCTTCTCGAGCGTCAGCACCATCGCGTCGTAGGGCGTCACGCCGTATTCGGCGATGAAGCGCGCCTTCTTGGCGTCGGGAAGCTCGGGCAGGCCCGCCTTCAGCTCGTCGACCCAGGCCTGGGTGAACTCGAGCGGCAGCAGGTCGGGATCGGGGAAGTAGCGATAGTCGTGCGCCTCCTCCTTCGACCGCATCGAGCGGGTCTCGCCCTTGCCGGGGTCGAACAGGCGGGTCTCCTGACGGATCGCCCCGCCGTCCTCGATGATGCCGATCTGACGGCGCGCCTCGTAGTCGATCGCCTGACCGACGAAGCGAATCGAGTTGACGTTCTTGATCTCGCAGCGCGTGCCGAGCTCACCGCCGGGCTTGCGCACGGAGACGTTGACGTCGGCGCGCATGTTGCCCTTGTCCATGTCGCCGTCGCAGGTGCCGAGATAGCGCAGGATCGTCCTGAGCTTCGACAGATAGGCCTTGGCCTCGTCGCCGGAGCGCATGTCGGGCTTCGACACGATCTCCATCAGCGCCACGCCGGAGCGGTTGAGGTCGACGAAGGTGTGGTTCGGCGACTGGTCGTGGATCGACTTGCCGGCATCCTGCTCGAGGTGCAGACGCTCGACGCCGACCTCGACCACCTCGCCGTCGGGCATGTCGAGACGGACCGTGCCCTCGCCGACGATCGGGCTCTTGTACTGGGAGATCTGATAGCCCTGGGGCAGATCGGGATAGAAATAGTTCTTCCGATCGAACACCGACTTCAGATTGATCTGCGCCTCGAGGCCGAGGCCGGTGCGCACCGCCTGGGCGACGCATTCCTCGTTGATCACCGGCAGCATGCCGGGCATGGCCGCGTCGACCAGGGAGACGTGATCGTTGGGCGCGCCGCCGAAGGCGGTGGACGCGCCGGAGAAGAGCTTGGCGTTCGAGGCGACCTGGGCATGCACCTCCAGACCGATGATGACTTCCCAATCGCCGGTCGCGCCCTTGAGGTACTGCGACGGCTTGGCGGTGCGGAACGCGGTGAACATGCGATGCCTCGAACTTGCGACGGATAGCCTGCTCCCTGGGTAGAGCGGATCGCGCGAGGGTTCAAGACTCCCCGCGCGATCGGGCGGCGCGAGGCCGCCTCAGCGCGCCTTCTTCAGGTTCGGCAGGAACACGGTCAGGATGCCGATCGCCGGCAGGAAGGCACAGACCTCGTAGACGAAGCGGATCGAGGTGCGGTCGGCGAGTTCGCCGAGCGCGGCCGCGCCGAGACCGCCGAAGCCGAAGGCCATGCCGAAGAAGAGACCGGCGATCATCCCGACCCGGCCCGGCACCAGCTCTTGGGCGAAGACCAGGATCGCCGAGAAGGCCGAGGACAGGATCAGGCCGATCACCACCGACAGGACCGCCGTCATGCCGAGCCCGACATGGGGCAGCATCAGCGAGAACGGCAGCACGCCGAGGATCGACACCCAGATCACCGCCTTGCGGCCGATGCGGTCGCCGATCGGGCCGCCGACGAGGGTGCCGAGCGCCGCCGCGCCGAGGAACAGGAACAGGTAGATCTGCGCCTCCTTCACCGACACGTGGAACGTGTCGATCAGGTAGAACGTGTAGTAGCTCGACACGCTGGCGAGATAGACCTGCTTGGAGAAGACCAGTGCCATCAGCACGGTCACGGCGCGGATCACCACGGCGCGCGGCAGACCGGCGGTCGGGCGGACCTTCGGCGCCGGCCGGGTGCGGCGATGCTCGCGGCCCCACAGGCCGACCTTGGTCAGGAGCGTCATGCCGATCAGGGCGAGCACCGCGAACCACGCCACCGAGGTGCGCCCGTTGGGCAGCACCACGAAGGCGGCAAGGAGCGGTCCGATCGCCGTGCCGGAATTGCCGCCGACCTGGAACAGCGACTGGGCGAGGCCGTGGCGCCCGCCCGAGGCGAGGCGCGCCATGCGCGACGATTCGGGATGGAAGATCGAGGAGCCCGTGCCGATCAGGCCGACCGAGATCAGGAGGACCGCATAGGTCGGGGCCGAGGCGAGCAGGAGCAGGCCGATCAGCGTCGAGGCCATGCCGGCGGCGAGGCTGAAGGGCATCGGGTGGCGATCGGTGACGATGCCGACCACCGGCTGGAGCACCGAGGCGGTCACCTGGAAACACAGGGTGATCAGGCCGATCTGGCCGAAGTCGAGCGAGAAGCCCTCCTTCAGGATCGGATAGCTCGCCGCCACCAGCGACTGCATCGTGTCGTTCAGCATGTGCGACAGCGACAGCATGACGAGGATCGACCACGCGGTCCCCTCGGATGCGGAGGGGCGAACGGCGGCGGTATCCGTCACGGCGGTCATGGGTGTCTCCTCGATGCGCGCGCGCCGTCGGTCTCGGGCCGAGGTCGCGGCGAAGCTCGACACTCTGCGGGGCGCCGGGCGATCCGTAAAGATACGGTGACCGCAGGGGAGATGAGCGAAAGGCGCAGAGGACGGGCGGTTTCGCCTCACGGCTGCGACGGGTGGCCTGCCGAAGGGGAGAGCAGCGGAGGGGAAGAGATCCATGGAGCTCTTCGCTCGACCGAGAGGCCGATGGGCTCCCTTCCCTCGCATCGCTCGTCGGGAGCGGCGGCTAACGAAATCCCACCTGCACTTCGCCTCGCCTCGAAGTCCGGGATGAGATCTCGTGGCAAGAGTCTCCGTAAACGAGACTGAAAGGCAGGGCGGTGCCTCTTGATCGCTCAAGTCACAAAAATCATATGTAGCAAATTCATCTCGAAAATTCAGGAGATCTCATGTTCCCGAACTCTACGTCCGACTGGATCGCATTTGTCGGAATTTTGATTCCCCTGACAATCGCGTCAATAACCGCCGCGATTTTTGTCTTCAACCAATTGAGAGACAACCAATATCGAAATTACAAGAAATTTTTCGAAATAACAGACTCTATTGGGAGGAAGGACGGATCGATAGTTTCTAAAGTTGCAGCAATCCATGAATTGCGCAAATATAAACCATATAAAGACGTCATTATCAGAATTTGTAACGGCGTCGAAGTTGACGGCGACGCAAAATCAGCAGAACTTCTTCGACAGGAACTACAGATGACCAGGGATTATTTCAAGAGTATATAACGCCCCTCACCGCGGCAGGTCGTCGCCCGCCCTGCCCTGCCAGCGCTTCACGATCTCGGCGTCGCTCGCCTCGGCGACGCATTGGCCGGTGACGAAGAGCGCCTTCTCGATCAGGGCGTGATGGTCCTTGTCGCGACCGCCGGTCAGGATCTGGACCGGGCGTCCCCCCGCCTTCTCGAGCGCCGTCACGAAGGGGGCCTGGAACTTCGCCGGCACCGCCCGATCCTGCGGATCGGTCAGCACGAAGAGCCGCGAGCCGCCGTCGCCGGCGATCTTCGGGGCGATACGGCCGACGTCGGCCATCGGGTCGTAATGGGCGCGGGCACCGCCGGTCCGGAAGGTGATGCCGTAGGCGCGGGTGAAGGCGCGGAAATCGAGCGGGCCGGAGGCGATCACGGCGCAGCCGACATCGTCGCGGGCGGCGAGCAGCGCCGGCACCAGCATCGCCCCTCCCGATTGCCCGACGAGGTGATAGCCGGTCGCCCCCTCCTTGGCGGCGATGGCGTCGAGCGCCTTCCGCGTCACCTCGACCTCGAGCGCGGTGCGGCGGTCGCCGTGCCAGCCCGACGAGCCGTTGAGCCCCATGCGGCCGAAGAAGATCATCGGCGCCTTCAGCCGCTCCGACCAGATCTTCGAGGCGATGTCGATATATTCGGGCGCCTGGGTCAGATAGCCGGGCTCGACCTCGCGCCGGCCCTTCTCGTCGAGGCCCAGCACGTCGCCGGTGAAGAAGACGATCGACGCCTGTCCGCGCAACGTGCCGGAAGCGTAGTAGCGGATGCAGATGCCCTGGCCGAAGGCCTCGACGAAGACGGTGCGCGGGGTCCGCGCGCAGACCTCGCGAGAGACCTTCGTTCCCTCGATCACGTCCTTGGCGGAAAAGGTCTTCACGCCCTGCGGCGCGCCTTGCGCGGCGGCGGTGCCGACGCCCGCGAGGGCGGCGGCGAGGCCGAGGACGAGAGCGCGCACGCGGCTCACCACCACTTCGCCGGGGTGAAGCGACCGGCGGCCTGCTCGATCACCTCGCCGACCTGGAACAGCGTCTCCTCCTCGAAGGGACGGCCGATCAGCTGGAGGCCGAGCGGCAGGCCCTTGGCATCGAGACCGCCGGGCACCACCATGCCGGGGAGGCCGGCCATGTTCACCGTCACGGTGAAGATGTCGTTCAGGTACATCTCGACCGGATCGCCGCCCGACTTCTCGCCGATGCCGAAGGCGGACGACGGGGTCGCCGGCGTCAGCACCGCGTCGACGCCGGCCTGGAAGGCGAGGTCGAAGTCGCGCTTGATGAGCGTGCGGACCTTCTGGGCGCGGACGTAATAGGCGTCGTAATAGCCGGCCGACAGCACATAGGTGCCGATCATGATGCGGCGCCGCACTTCCGAGCCGAAGCCGGCGGCGCGGGTCAGCTCGTAGGTGTCGGTGATGTCGTCGCCGGTGACGCGCAGGCCGTAGCGGATGCCGTCGTAGCGGGCGAGGTTCGAGGAGGCCTCGGCGGGCGCCACGATGTAATAGGCCGGCAGGGCGTATTTCGTGTGCGGCAACGAGATCTCGCGGATCTCGGCGCCGGCGGCGCGCAGCCAGTCGATGCCTTGGCTCCACAGCGTCTCGATCTCGGCCGGCATGCCGTCGACGCGGTATTCCTTGGGAATGCCGATGACCTTGCCCTTGATCGACGTGCCGACCGCCGCCTCGTAGTCCGGCACCGGCAGATCGACCGAGGTGGTGTCCTTGGGGTCGACCGAGGCGAAGGACTTCAGGAGGATCGCGGCGTCGCGGACGGTGCGGGCGAAGGGGCCGGCCTGATCGAGCGAGGAGGCGAAGGCGACGATGCCCCAGCGCGAGCAGCGGCCGTAGGTCGGCTTGATGCCGACGGTGCCGGTGAAGGCGGCGGGCTGGCGGATCGAGCCGCCGGTGTCGGTGCCGGTGGCCCCGAGCGCGATATGGGCGGCGACCGCCGCCGAGGAGCCGCCGGACGAACCGCCGGGCACCAGCGGGGTCGGGTCGATCGAGCCGTCGGCGGCCTTCCGGCGCCACGGGTTGACGACCGGGCCGAAGCAGGAGGTCTCGTTGGACGAGCCCATGGCGAATTCGTCGTTGTTGAGCTTGCCCAACATCACCGCGCCGTCGGCCCAGAGGTTCGAGGTCACGGTCGATTCGTAGGGCGGGACGAAGTCGTCGAGGATCTTCGAGCAGGCGGTCGTGCGCACGCCCTCGGTGCAGTAGAGGTCCTTGACGCCGAGGGGGATGCCCTCGAGCGCGCCGACGGTGCCCGCCGCGCGGCGGGCATCGGAGGCGGCGGCCATGGCGCGGGCCTTCTCCGGCGTCTCCAGGACATAGGCGTTGAGCGCGCGCGCCTTCTCCATGGCGCCGAGATAGGCGTCGGTCAGCTCGACGGCGGTGAAGTCCTTCTTCGCGAGGGCGTCACGAGCCTCGGCGATGGTGAGGGCGGTCAGATCGGTCACTGTCGAAATCCATCAATTCGAGAACGCGGGAGGATCGAGGGCGCGGGCGCCCGATCACTCGACCACTTTGGGAACCACGAAGAAATCGTCCTCGGAGAGCGGCGCGTTGGCGGTCACCTTCTTCGGAATGCCGCCGTCGTTCACGACGTCGGCGCGCTTCTTCATGGAGATCGGAACGACCGAGGTCAGCGGCTCGACGTCGGTCACGTCCAGCTCGGCGAGTTGCTCGACGAAGCCGAGGATCGAATTGAGTTCGCCCTGGAGCTTGTCCACCTCCTCTTCGGCGACGCGGATGCGCGCGAGATGGGCGACGCGGACGACGGTCGAACGATCGACGGACATGGAAACCTCGGGTGGCCTTCGGGAGACGCGACGAATGCGAAAACGAGTGATCGGCGGCACGGCGTCCGCCGACCGCGATCACCCGTTTCTAGCACTCGGTCGAAAGGCTGCGCAATCGCGCCGGGGAGCGCGCGTGCGGCGACCCCACCCCGTCCGACCGCGCGGCGACGGCGCGCCCCTCTCGCTCACTCGAAATCGGCGGAGGTGGTGTCGGTCTTGCGATTGTAGTGGATGGTGATCCTGCCGACGGCGCACAGGTCGATCGCCGGCCACACCGCTTCGGAATCGTCGTCCTCGTAGACGACCTTCAGATCCCATTTGCAGGTCTTGGCGGCGCGGTGGAAGCGGATCTCCCAGGCCTCGCCGTCGTCGAGCGTGTCACGCCCGAGAACGTCCTCCTCCCAGTCGTCCGACTTGGTCGGCGAGACGTAGACCTCGGAGATGGTGTAGCCTGTCTTGTTGACGAGGACGAAATCCTGCCTGGCCTCTGCGGCCCGGGCGCCGCCGACGGCACCCCAGGTCACGGCGAGGGAGAGGAGAAGGGCGGAGACGATCGACTTGACCATATGTGACCTCGAAGCGGCGGAAGAACCGACCCCGAGGGGGCACGGACATTCGGTTTCAGGCCGACGGACGTCCATTTTTTTCTGAGAAGCACCCTGCCCCGGCGTCGATTCCGGCACTAGACGTCGGGTTCGACCTTGCGTCAATCATCTCGCCGCCGAATTCTTCGCCGTTCGACCTGAAACGAAGAAGAACGTCGGCGCGGATACTCCTTCACGACATCAATCCCTCAACCAATCCCACAGCGCCGCGTTCACCGCCTCGGGCGCCTCGAGCGGCGACAGGTGGCCGGCTCCGGGGATCTCGACGAGGCGCGCGCCCGGCACGAGCCCGGCCATCTCGGCCGCCATGTCGGGCGGCGTCAGCTGATCGTCGGCGCCGACCAGGACCATGGTCGGGCATCGAACCGCGCCGAGCGAGGGGCGGCTGTCGATCCGGGTCAGGATCGCCTTCTGCTGGCGGACGAAGGCGTCGGCGCCGGTGGCGTCGGCCATGGCGCGCACCACCCGTTGCAGATCGGCGTCGTCGGCGCGGGCGGGGGCGACGAGCTTCGGATATTGCAGGGCGGCGATCTTGGCGAAGCCGCCGCGCTCGGTGATCTCGATCAGTTGCCGGCGCACCTCGGCCGCCTCGGGCGTGTCGGCGCGCGCCTGGGTGTCGACGAGACAGAGACGGGCGACCCGCTCCGGCGCGACGCGCAGGATCTCCATCGCCACGTAACCGCCCATCGAGAGGCCGGCGAGCGCGAAGCGCGGCGGCGCCTCGGCGAGGATCGCGGCGGCGATCGCGGCGATGGTTTCGGCGCCGGCGTGATCGGCGACCATGACCGCGCGGCCGGCGCCGAGATCGGCGACCTGACCCGCCCACAGACGCGCCGTGCAGTTGAGGCCGGGGATCAGCAAAACCGGAATGGACGTCATCACGTTTACTCCAGGGATGGCTCCCGCCCGGATCGCAGGAGCGGGGTGTAGAGGGGCGAGCCGGCGCGTAGGACGCGTCGGCGCCATCGCGACGCCGCCACTATATTGGACGAATCCACTTGGCAAATCTCGGAGCCGTAATGATACGGCGGCGAATCACGTTGACTTTTTCCGCTTCTCGTCTACTTTGCCGGGCGAGATCTCGCATTGCACAAAAGATTCTGCCCGCCGGACCTCCCCACCCGTCGAGGCGTCCCGAAACGAGGACGTCGCGGGTCGCGAGCCTTCCGTTCCCGGGCCCGATGGGAAACATGACCTTCGCAAACCTCGGACTCTCCGACAAAGTCCTCGCGGCCGTCGAAGCGGCCGGCTATTCCCAGCCCACGCCGATCCAGGAACAGGCGATCCCGGTCGTCCTCGATTTCAAGGACGTCTGCGGCATCGCCCAGACCGGCACCGGCAAGACCGCCGCCTTCGTGCTGCCGATGTTGACCCGGCTCGAGAACGGCCGGGCGCGAGCGCGGATGCCGCGCACCCTGATCCTCGAACCGACGCGCGAACTCGCCGCTCAGGTCGAGGAGAACTTCGACAAGTACGGCATCAATCACAAACTCAACGTCGCGCTGCTGATCGGCGGCGTCTCGTTCGACGAACAGCTCAAGAAGCTCGATCGCGGCGTCGACGTGCTGATCGCCACGCCGGGGCGTCTGCTCGATCTCTTCGGCCGTGGACGTCTCCTGATGTCGGGCGTCGAGATCCTCGTCATCGACGAGGCCGACCGCATGCTCGACATGGGCTTCATCCCGGACATCGAGAAGATCTGCAAGCTGATCCCGCCGTCGCGCCAGACCATGATGTTCTCGGCGACGATGCCGCCGGAGATCCAGCGCCTCGCCGACATGTTCCTGCGCAATCCGATCCGCATCGAGGTGGCCAAGCCCGCCTCGACCGCCAAGACGGTGAGCCAGCACCTGATCGCCTCGGGACGCGAGGCGACCGACAAGCGCGAGGTGCTGCGCAAGCTCCTGCGTTCGGCCGAGGATCTGAAGAACGGCATCATCTTCTGCAATCGCAAGCGCGACGTGCAGGTGGTCTATCGCAGCCTCGAGAAGCACGGCTTCTCGGTCGGCGCGCTCCACGGCGACATGGAACAGCGGGCGCGCATGGCGATGCTCGACGGGTTCCGCGCCAACAAGCTGACGCTGCTGGTCGCCTCCGACGTGGCGGCGCGTGGCCTCGACATTCCCGACGTCAGCCACGTCTACAATTACGACGTGCCGGTCCATTCCGAGGACTATGTCCACCGGATCGGCCGCACCGGCCGCGCCGGCCGCTCGGGCGTCGCGGTCACCATCGTCACCGACCTCGATCTCAAGCATCTCGCCGCCATCGAAAAGCTGACCGGCGACGACATCTCGTGGATCGGGCCGCACATTTCCGAGCTGCCGCACGAGGATCGTCCGGCGCGCTCGCATTCCGGCGAAGGCCGCGAGCGCGGCGGCCGGGGTTCCGACCGTCGTCGCGGTTCCGGTCGCGACGGGCGCCGTCCCGAGGCTGCGGCTCCGGCCGAGCGCGAGGCCGCCGCTCCGCGTCCCGCTCCCGCCGCCGAGAAGCGGCGCGACGAGGGCCGGCCCGCCGATGCGCGCAAGGATCGCGGGCGCCGTCCGGCTCGCGCGGGTGAGGATCTGGCGCCGGTGCGCGCCGGCGATCGTCCGCCGCCGCGTCCGCGCCACGAGGAGGCCGAGGAGTCCTTCGTCGGTCTCGGCGATCACGTGCCCGCCTTCCTGCTGCGCCCGGTGCGCGGTGGACGCACCACCGGCTGACGGTCGATTGATCGCGACGCGATCGATCACACGAGGCGAGCGATCTCGATCGACTGCTCACATCAGGTGAGCAGCGGCGGGCGCGACGGGTTCCGCCGCGAAGTCCGTGACGAACCACGAGATTCTCGATTTCGGCAAAAGTCCTTTACCCGAGGTTAAGTCATTCCTGCGATTCTCCGACCATCCGGGAGGGAGACCGGCAGCGTGGATCGTGAGGTCCGCGTCGTGGGGTGGGGGACTGAGCGAGATGAGCGACAGGGACGATTTCAAGCGGACGATCGTCTACGGCGAGAACGCCGTCGGACACCTCCGCAAGAACGAGATTCCCGCGTATCCGCGCAACTATGAGCTGTGGTACACCTACGCCGCCGGCTTCAACCATGCCTTGAACAAGTCGATCAACGACGTGATCCGTGCCCGTGGCAAGATCTCGCCGAACGAACTCGACCGGGTCTATGAGCAATACATCGCCCCGACGCGGATCGGTGAACGCATCGACGAAGTCGGCGGGCGTCTGAGCCAGGAGATCAACGGCGTCGCCGGCCTGATCGAGACGCAGATGGCGTCGACCTCGATCTATTCGTCGTCGCTGGGTGACGCCAAGACGGCGCTCGCGGGGGCGAAGGACCCGGCCGCGATCGAATCGATCGTCTCCGGCCTGATGTCCGCGACCCACGAGACCGAGCGGGTCAATCACCAGCTCGAGCGCCAGCTCACCGAATCGCGCCGCCAGATCGCCGAGCTTCAGGAGAGCCTCGAGGCGATCCGCTACGAGAGCCTCGTCGACGATCTGACCACGCTCGCCAACCGCAAGCATTTCGATCAGTCGCTCGACCGCATCCTGGCCGAGACCGATCAGTCCGAGACGCCGTTCTCGCTGCTGTTCACCGACATCGACCATTTCAAGAAGTTCAACGACACGTTCGGTCACCAGACCGGCGATCAGGTGCTGCGCCTGGTGGCGCTGGCGGTGAAGCAGAACATCAAGGGCCAGGACATCGCCTTCCGCTACGGCGGCGAGGAGTTCGCGGTGATCCTGCCGCGTACCTCGCTGGAGCAGTCGGTGGTGGTGGCCGAGCACATCCGCGAGGCGGTGTTCTCCAAGGAGCTGGTGAAGCGGTCGACCGGGGAGAACCTCGGCCGGATCACCATTTCGATCGGCGTCTCCGAGTGGCGCCCCGGCGACACCGCGCAGTCGATCATCGAACGCGCCGACACCTGCCTCTACGCCGCCAAGAACGGCGGGCGCAATCAGGTGCGCTGGACGGTCGAGACGCCGACCAACGAGCACGGCTCCAAGGTCGCCTGAGCACCCTCGCCGCCTTCGAAACGCGAAACGCCCGGCCTCGCGGCCGGGCGTTCTCGTCTTCGCGCCCTCGCGGGCGATCACTTCACGTCGGCGGCGACCTGCAGCTTCACGATCACGTCGGGACCGTCGACCATGCCGTTGGCCTCCTTCGGCCCCTTCTTGATCTGGTCGACGAATTCCATGCCGGAGACGACCTGACCGAAGGCGGTGTAGTTGCCGTTCAGGAAGGCGCCGTCGGCGAACATGATGAAGAACTGCGAGTTGGCCGAGTTCGGGTTCGACGAGCGGGCCATGCCGAGCGTGCCGCGCTCGAAGGGCATCGGATTGAACTCGGCGCGCAGATCGGGCAGGTCCGAGCCGCCGGTGCCGTCGCCCTTGGGGTCGCCGGTCTGGGCCATGAAGCCGGCGATGACGCGATGGAACTTGAGCCCGTCGTAGAAGCCGCGACGCGCCAGCGTCTTGATGCGCTCGACGTGCTTGGGGGCGACGTCGGGACGCAGGCGGATCGTCACCGTCCCGGACTTCAGGGTGAGGATCAGCATGTTCTCGCGATCGTTCGCGGCGGGCGGCGCGGCCTCGGCCACGGCGATCAGCGGCAGGGAGGCGATGGCGGCGAGCACGGTTCTGCGAAGCAAGGGATGTCCTCCCGTTGGGGCCTCTCGGCCGGAATTCAGGTTCGGGCGGCGCGGCGCGCGGCCAGTCGCTCGGCGACGGCGGCGGGCACGAAGGAGCCGACCGCTCCGCCCATCACCGCGATCTGGCGCACCAGCGTGGCGGTGATGTGGCGCACGCCGGGCGAGGCCGGCAGAAACAGCGTGCGGACCTCCGGCGCCATGGCGCCGTTCATGCCGGCCATCTGCATTTCGTAGTCGAGATCGGTGCCGTCGCGCAGACCGCGCACGATGGCGACCGCGCCGGCGCGCCGGGCCGCCTCGACCACCAGATCGTCGAAGGCGACGACCTCGACGCGGGCCTGATCGACGCCGAGGGCCGCGACCGTCTCGCGGATCATCTCGACGCGCTCCTCGAAGGTGAACATCGGCTTCTTGCCGGGATGGACGCCGATGCCGATCACCAGCCGATCGGCGAGATCGAGCGCCTGGGCGATCACGTCGACATGGCCGTTGGTGACCGGGTCGAAGGAGCCCGAATAGAGCAGCGTCCGCGGGGTCTCTCCGGATGTCGCGCGTGTCGTGGACGTCATGGGCGTCTCGGCCCTCCCTGGCCTTCGCGGCGATTCGCCGAGGGTCGACGCGCCGTTTCGTTCCCGTCTTATACCAATCTCACGCACTTCGAACGCGTCCGAATTTCACGTGCCTCTCGGGCGGCCGACCGACTTCCGGTCGTGCTCGACGGCAGCGCGCGCCCTCCCCGCGCGCCTCACGCCTCGGTTTTGCGAGACTTCGCCGGCTTTGTTGCTTCGTCGGCGGTCCACGAAACACGATTTCGCTGCGGCGCAAAACTGTACACATGTCCCGACGTTAACTTCACTCTCGTCCGAAGGGACCGCCCATCCGCACCGACCGCCATCGGCCGGAGATGCGGAGAGTTCCGGGTTCTCCCGACCCGGAACTCTCGTCGGACCCGCGCCGCCCGTTTCCTCCTGGGGCGACGTCCTCCTTCCGCCCGGCCCACCGCGGAAGACGGCATTCGAAGCCGTTCGACCAGACGGCTTCTCACGGTCAGCGGCCTGCCATCCGGCCGCCACCTCGGAGGGCGTGTTCTCCCGACGAACACGCCCTCTCTTTTGTCTCAGGCCGCAAGGCCGCCCGAGACTGCGCAGCGCCTCCCACCGGCGACGCGCAGAGGGAGGGCGTGTTCTCCCGACACGACACGCCCTCCCGCCCTTCCTTCCCCTCCCCGGCCCGGCCCGGCCCGACGACGTCTCCCCCCGACGCCGCGCGCGCTGCCGGCGCCGGGGAGAGCTCACGAACGAAAGAGCCCGCTCCTCGGCAGGAGCGGGCTCTTTCCATTCGGGATGCCGTCGCGTGGCGATCAGACCTCGTCGGCCGCCTCGGCCTCGTCGCTCTCGTCCTCGCGGATGCGCTCGACCGAGACCACGCGCTCGTCGGCGGCGGTGTCGAAGACGATCACGCCCTGCGTCGAACGGCCGGCGATGCGGATGCCCTCGACCGGGCAGCGGATGAGCTGGCCGGCGTCGGTCACGAGCATGATCTGGTCGGCGTGCTCGACGGGGAAGGAGGCGACCAGCTGGCCGTTGCGCGGGCCGGTCGACATGGCGACGATGCCCTTGCCGCCGCGCCCTGTGGTCCGGTACTCGAAGGACGAGGTGCGCTTGCCGTAGCCGTTCTCCGAGACGGTCAGCACGAACTGCTCGGAGGCCGACATCAGAGCGTAGCGCTCCATGTCGAGCTGGCCGGCGGCCGGCTCCTCGTCGCCGCCCTCGATCACCGCCTCGGCGTCGGACTCGATCTCGCCGCGCATCAGACGCGACTGCTTGAGATAGAGCGAACGTTCCTCGGCTTCCGATTCGAAGTGGCGCAGGATCGCCATGGAGATGACGGTGTCGCCCTCGGCGAGCGCGATGCCGCGCACGCCCATGGAATCCCGGCCCTTGAAGACGCGCACGTCCGGCACGGGGAAGCGGATGCACTGGCCGAGCGCGGTCGTCAGCAACACGTCGTCGTCGACGGTGCAGGTGTCGACCCCGACGATGCCCTCGCCCTCCTCCAGCTTCATCGCGATCTTGCCGTTGCGATTGACCTGGGTGAAGTCGGAGAGCGCGTTGCGCCGGACGTTGCCGCCGGTGGTGGCGAACATCACGTCGAGCGCCGCCCACTCGCCCTCGTCCTCCGGCAACGGCAGGATCGAGGTGATGCGCTCGTCCTTCTCCAGCGGGAACATGTTGACCAGCGCCTTGCCGCGCGCCTGGGGCGCCGCCAAGGGCAGCCGCCACACCTTGGTCTTGTAGACCTGGCCGCGCGAGGAGAAGAACAGGATCGGCGCGTGGGTCGAGGCGACGAAGAGCCGGACCACGAAATCCTCGTCCTTGGTCGCCATGCCGGAGCGGCCCTTGCCGCCGCGCCGCTGGGCGCGATAGGTCGAGAGCGGCACCCGCTTGATCCAGCCGGCATGGGTCACGGTGACGACCATGTCCTCGCGGGCGATCAGATCCTCGTCGTCGACCTCGCCGTCGAAATCGAGGATCTCGGTCTTGCGCGGGGTGGCGAATTCGTCGCGGACCTCGGTCAGTTCCTGAACGATGATCGCCATGATGCGCTCGCGCGAGGCGAGGATCTCGAGATAGTCGGCGATCTCGAGGGCGAGTTTCTCCAACTCGCCGGCGATCTCGTCGCGGCCGAGGGCCGTCAGGCGCTGCAGGCGCAGATCGAGAATGGCGCGGGCCTGTTCCTCGGAGAGCGTGTAGGACCCGTCCTCGGCGAGCACGTGGCGCGGATCGGCGATCAGCTCGATCAGCGGCGCCATGTCCTTGGCCGGCCAGCGGCGCTCCATCAACTGGGCGCGGGCGGTGGCGGGATCCGGCGCGGCGCGGATCAGGCGGATGACCTCGTCGATGTTGGCGACCGCGATGGCGAGACCGACCAACACATGGGCGCGATCGCGCGCCTTGGCGAGCAGGAAGCGCGTGCGCCGGCCGATCACCTCCTCGCGGAAGGCGACGAAGGCGGTCAGCATCTCCTTCAGGTTCATCAGCTGAGGCCGGCCGGCGTTGAGCGCCACCATGTTGGCGCCGAAGGACGACTGCAGCTGCGTGAAGCGATAGAGCTGGTTCAGCACCACGTCGGACATGGCGTCGCGCTTCAGCTCGATGACGACGCGATAGCCGTCGCGATCGGACTCGTCGCGGACCTCGGCGATGCCCTCGATCTTCTTCTCGCGCACCAGTTCGCCGATGCGCTCCACCATCGAGGCCTTGTTCACCTGATAGGGAATGTCGGAGATGATCAGCGCCTCGCGACCGCCGCGCACCACCTCGGTGCGGACGCGACCGCGCATGGTGATCGAGCCGCGCCCGGTCGCGTAGGCCGAGCGGATGCCGGAGCGGCCGAGGATGATGCCGCCGGTCGGGAAGTCCGGGCCGGGGACGATCTCGGTCAGATCCTCGACGGTCATCTCCGGGCGGGCGATGAGGGCGATCGTCGCGTCGACGACCTCGCCGAGATTGTGCGGCGGGATGTTGGTCGCCATGCCGACGGCGATGCCGCCGGCGCCATTGACCAGGAGGTTCGGGAAGCGCGCCGGCAGGACGACCGGCTCGCGCTCGGTGTTGTCGTAGTTCGACTGGAAGTCGACCGTGTCCTCGTCGATGTTCTCGAGGAGCTTGTGGGCGGGCTTGGCGAGACGGACCTCGGTGTATCGCATGGCCGCGGCGCTGTCGCCGTCGACCGAGCCGAAGTTGCCCTGGCCGTCGACCAGCGGCAGGCGCATCGAGAAGTCCTGCGCCATGCGCACCAGCGCGTCGTAGACCGCCTGATCGCCGTGGGGGTGATATTTACCGATGACGTCGCCGACGACGCGGGCCGACTTGCGATAGGCCTTGTTCCAGTCGTAGCCGTTCTCGCTCATGGAGAAGAGAATGCGCCGATGCACGGGCTTGAGACCGTCGCGAACGTCCGGCAGCGCGCGGGAGACGATCACGCTCATGGCGTAATCGAGATAGCTGCGCTTCATCTCGTCGGCGATGGAAATCGGCTTGATGTCGAAGGGGCCTTCGCCCCCACGGATGGTATCGTCTCGGCCGGACAAAGGCGTCTCTTTCTTTCCACGAAACCGCTTGCGGCGTGATCCGTCTCCTTAGACGATTCCGTCCACGAAAGCCAATCGCAGGGCCGATTTTCCAAGGAAATCATGCCCGCGCGAGGGGTCGAGAGCGGCCCTTCCGCGAGCTTCGGCGAGGAACGAGGCGACCCCGTGACCGAGGCGTGATAGAGATCGCGGATTGAGGCGCGGGACCCTTCCGATCATGCTCGATTTTCTGCTCGAAGCCTTCGTGACCCTGTTCGTGACCGTCGATCCGCTGGGTCTGGCGCCGCTCTTCATCGGGCTGACCGCCGGGATGAGCGCGGCCGACCGGCGCCACGTCGCGTTGCGGGCCACCGCGATCGCCACCGTGGTCCTGGTCCTGTTCGCCCTCGTCGGCGCCAAGCTCCTGTCGCTGCTCGGTATTTCTCTGCCGGCTTTCCGCATCGCCGGCGGCCTTCTGCTCTTCTACACCGCCTTCCAGATGGTGTTCTCGCAGAAGGAGCCGCGCGACAAGTCCGACGCCGACCGCGCGGTGACGCTCGACCACATCCGCGACATCGCCGCCTTCCCGCTGGCGATCCCGCTGCTCGCCGGCCCGGGCGCGATCTCGGCGGCCATCCTCGCGGCCTCCAAGGCGCCGTCGCTGACCGCCTACGGCGCCTTCATCGGCCTGATCGTCGCGGTGATGGGGCTCGGTCTTCTCGTCTTCCTCGCCGCCGATCCGATCGATCGCCGCATCGGCGAGACCGGCCGCGTGGTGATCGGCCGGCTGCTCGGCCTCCTGCTCGCCGCGCTCGCGGTTCAGTTCGTCGCCGACGGGATCAAGGCGATCCTGATCGGCTGACGTCGACCGGGCGGAGCGCTCCTCCGAGCTCGGTCATCCGGCCCCGGCCCGGCGAGACCGGAAGCCGTCCGGCTCGTCTCGCAAAGCTCGGCCCGAGGCCGCACGAGACCGGCGCCCGATCGTACAGGCAGGCGCACCGCCGGCACGCCCGCCGTCGAGCGAGCGCCACGCTTCGCTTCGACCGGCGCTCGACCCCACAAGTCCGGGCCGGCCGGACCGCCGGCCACTCGTCGGCTCAGAACGGAATTTCGTCGTCCATGTCGGAGGCCGGAGGCGGCGCATAGCCGCCGGAACGGCCGCCGCCCGACGACGAACCGCCGCGCGACGCGCCACCCGAGCCGGCGCGCGGCGCGGCCGAGCGACCGCCGCCGTAGCCACCCGAACCGCCGCCGAAGTCGGAGCCGCCGCCGAAGTCGTCCGACGGCATGCCGCCACCGGCTCCACCGCGACCGCCGGGGCCGTCGAGCATGGTGAGGGTCGAATTGAAGCCCTGGAGGACGATCTCGGTGGAGTAGCGCTTCTGGCCCTGCTGGTCTTCCCACTCGCGGGTCTGGAGCTGACCCTCGATATAGACCTTGGCGCCCTTCTTCAGATACTGCTCGGCGACCTTGGCGAGGCCCTCGGAGAAGATCACCACGCGGTGCCACTCGGTGCGCTCGCGGCGCTCGCCGGAATTGCGATCGCGCCAGCTCTCGGAGGTGGCGATGCGCAGATTGACGATCGGACGGCCGTCCTGGGTGCGACGGATCTCCGGATCGGCGCCGAGATTGCCGACGAGAATGACCTTGTTGACGCTTCCGGACATGACACCCTCCTCGGCGGCCGCGACGGCGCACCCTCTCCGAGCCACGCCGATACAGCGGCGGACGCGCCCGGCGACCTCTTTCCTCAACCCTCTAGACCTTCCGGACGGCCGCGGCGACCCCCACGCGGCCGGCAGAGGCACCGGCCGACGGTTTTCCACAAGCGGTCCTCTCCCGAGGCCGGAGACGATGCCCCCTCGACGGGGACGGCGGCGCCGTGCTCTAAAATGCCGCCGCTCGATCCGGGCGAGACCTCTTGTCTTCGTTCTCATTCTGTTCTATCGATTTCCCGGAGCGAGCGCAAGGTGGAATCGAAGAGACGACGCGCCGGGACCAGGCACGGGTTTGCCCGGAACGAGGGCTGCGGGATCGAGCGAGCCCGCGCGGGAGACGAGATGAGCGAGCGGACCAGCAAGCAGCGACCGGCGAAGCGGAGCGCGAGCGAGTCGGCGCCGACCGGCGCGGCGGCGGAGCGCGAGGCGGCGGCGATCGCCACGAAACAGTTGTTCGATCATGCCCGCAAGACGATCTCGATCCGCGGCGCGCGCGAGCACAATCTGAAGAACGTCGATCTCGACCTGCCGCGCGACAGTCTGGTGGTGATGACCGGGCTCTCCGGCTCGGGCAAGTCGTCGCTCGCCTTCGACACGATCTATGCCGAGGGCCAGCGCCGCTACGTCGAGAGTCTCTCGGCCTATGCGCGCCAGTTCCTCGAGATGATGCAGAAGCCGGACGTCGACCAGATCGACGGCCTGTCGCCGGCGATCTCGATCGAGCAGAAGACGACGTCGAAGAACCCGCGCTCGACGGTCGGGACGGTCACCGAGATCTACGACTACATGCGCCTTCTCTTCGCGCGCATCGGCGTGCCCTATTCGCCGGCGACCGGCCTGCCGATCGAGAGCCAGACCATCAGCCAGATGGTCGACCGGGTGCTGGCGCTGCCGGAGGGATCGCGGCTCCTGCTGCTGGCGCCGGTGGTGCGCGGGCGCAAGGGCGAATATCGCAAGGAGTTGCTCGACTTCCAGAAGAAGGGCTTCCAGCGCGTCAAGATCGACGGCCAGTTGCTCGAGATCGGCGAGGCGCCGGCGCTCGACAAGAAGCTGAAGCACGACATCGAGGTGGTGGTCGACCGCATCGTGGTCCGGCCGGACATGGCGACCCGGCTCGCCGACAGTTTCCAGACCGCGCTGGCGCTCGCCGACGGCATCGCCTTCGTCGAATTCGCCGATCAGACCGACGACGCCGGCCAGCCGAAGCGGCTGGTCTTCTCCGAGAAGTTCGCCTGTCCGGTCTCCGGCTTCACCATCGCCGAGATCGAGCCGCGGCTCTTCTCCTTCAACAATCCGTTCGGTGCGTGCCCGACCTGCGGTGGCCTCGGCACGGAGCAGAAGATCGATCCGGATCTCGTCGTGCCGGATCCCTCGCTGTCGCTCGCCAAGGGGGCGCTCGCGCCCTGGGCGAAGTCGGCCTCGCCCTTCTACGGCCAGACGCTCGAGGCGCTCGCGACGCATTACGGGTTCTCGATGACGGCGCCGTGGCGCGATCTGCCGGAGGTCGCGCATCGGGCGATCCTCTACGGCACCGGGCGCGAGGCGGTGGAGTTCTCCTATGACGACGGGCTGCGCCACCACAAGACCCGCAAGACCTTCGAGGGGCTGATCCCGAATTTCGAACGGCGGTGGCGCGAGACCGAGTCGGAATGGTCGCGCGAGGAGATCGAGCGCTATTTCGCGACGACGCCGTGCCGCGACTGCGCCGGCCATCGGCTGAAGCCCGAGGCGCTCGCGGTCAAGATCGACGGGATCCACATCGGCGAGGTCTCGGCGATGTCGATCCGTGGCGCGCTGCCGTGGTTCCTCGGCCTGCCCGAGCGCCTGACGGCCAAGCAGAACGAGATCGCGGCGCGCATTCTCAAGGAGATCCGCGAGCGTCTGCAGTTCCTCGACGACGTCGGCCTCGACTATCTCACCCTCGCCCGCAATTCCGGCACGCTGTCGGGCGGCGAGAGCCAACGCATCCGGCTCGCCTCGCAGATCGGCTCGGGGCTGACCGGCGTGCTCTACGTGCTCGACGAGCCGTCGATCGGGCTGCATCAACGCGACAACGAGCGCCTGCTCGAGACGCTCAAGCACCTGCGCGATCTCGGCAACACCGTGATCGTGGTCGAGCACGACGAGGACGCTATTCTCGCCGCCGATTATGTGGTCGACGTCGGGCCCGGCGCGGGTGTGCACGGCGGCGAGATCGTCGCGCGCGGCACCCCGGCGGAGATCATGGCCGACCCGAAGTCGCTGACCGGGCGCTATCTTTCCGGCGACCTGATGGTGCCGGTGCCGAAGAAGCGGCGGCGGGTCGATCCGGGGCGGGCGATCAAGGTCGTCGGCGCGCGCGGCAACAATCTGAAGTCGGTCACCGCCGAGATTCCGATGGGGGTCTTCACCTGCGTCACCGGCGTCTCGGGCGGCGGCAAGTCGACCTTCCTGATCGACACCCTGTTCCGGGCGGTGGCGCGCAAGCTCAACGGCGCCAAGGAGAACCCGGCGCCGCACGATCGCATCGAGGGGCTCGAGCTGCTCGACAAGGTGATCGACATCGACCAGTCGCCGATCGGGCGGACGCCGCGCTCCAATCCGGCGACCTATACCGGCGCCTTCACACCGATCCGCGAGTGGTTCGCCGGCCTGCCGGAGGCCAAGGCGCGCGGCTACGAGCCGGGGCGGTTCTCGTTCAACGTCAAGGGCGGGCGCTGCGAAGCGTGCCAGGGCGACGGCGTCATCAAGATCGAGATGCACTTCCTGCCGGACGTCTACGTCACCTGCGACACCTGCAAGGGCAAGCGCTACAATCGCGAGACGCTGGAGGTGGTCTACAAGGGCAAGTCGATCGCCGACGTGCTCGACATGACGGTCGACGAGGGCGTCGCCTTCTTCGCGGCGATGCCGGGGATCCGCGACAAGCTCGAGACCCTGTCGCGGGTCGGGCTCGGCTACGTCCACATCGGCCAGCAGGCGACGACGCTGTCGGGCGGCGAGGCGCAGCGCGTCAAGCTCTCCAAGGAGCTGGCGCGCAAGTCGACCGGGCGCACGCTCTACATCCTCGACGAGCCGACCACCGGCCTTCATTTCCACGACGTCGCCAAGCTGCTCGAGGTGCTGCACGAACTGGTCGATCAGGGCAACACGGTGGTGGTGATCGAGCACAATCTCGAGGTGATCAAGACCGCCGACTGGATCGTCGATCTGGGACCGGAAGGCGGCGACGGCGGCGGTGAGATCGTCGCGGTCGGGCGCCCCGAGGACGTGGCGGCGGAACCGCGCAGCCATACCGGGCACTTCCTCGCCGAGTTGCTCGAACGGCGGCCGCCCCGCCGCACCCGCAGCTGAGGCTCGGCCTCGGGCGAGACGGGCGCCGACGGAAGATCGCTCGAGCGCCGCGACGGGATCGCGAGGCGTGGCCGGTTCCGCTTTCGCGGCCCGTCGGCGGCGGTGAGGCCGTGCGTGCCCGGGCCTTCGGGCTCGAGGCACGGAACCCGACGTCGAGACCGCTCGAGGCGGCGGTTTCGGAAGACCGGGCAGCGGAGCACGACCGCAGTCGTCCGCCTCATCCCCCCTGCCCGCGACGGATCGGGCGACCCGCGCGCCGACGACTTCGTCTTTGCAGGAGCCGGCGTGCAGGCGCGTCCGACCTCGGTCTCACGCGCCACGTCTGGCCGGGTGACCTCCCCTCGCCTCCGAATGCACGCCGATCTCTTCCCGCCGACGCCGTCCCGACCGTCCCGACCGTCCCGACCGTCCCGACCGTCCCGACCGTCCCGACCGTCCCGACCGTCCCGACCGTCCCGATTGAAACATGTCTCCAAAGTAGAGCTATGCGTATTCGCATGATCGACATGCGAACTCCGCTCTTATTGGGACAGGGAATCTGTCCTATCAAAGTGGGGACGAAACGTTCCGCCGGTCTCTTCCTCCCAGCCGACCGTCGCCTCGTTTCCGGACGCCTCGCGGCGTCTCGTCTCCGGATCGTCGCGTCCTCCTCCCTCGCGCGATCCGTCGGCCCGAACGAGCGCTCCTCCCTGCTCGGATCGGTGTATCGAGCGCCCGCCGGTTTCTCCTCCCTCCGGCGGGCGCCTCGATTCTCACGCCCCCCCCTTCTGCTCCACCCGACGCTCCCACCTGCGGTTCCGCCGTGGCCACGTCTGTGCGCGCCTCGTGAAAAAGGCGGGGCCCGTCGGCCCCGCCTCGTCGCATCCTCGCTGTGCGGCCTCGCTCAGGAGACCGGATCGACATAGGCGAGCGAGAACCAGGTCTCGAGCGGCATCACGTCGATCGGGTCGCCGCTGTCGCGCATCCAGCTGTCGGCGATCCAGTCGATGCCGGTGGTCTTGTCGGTCATCACCGCGGTGGCGTGGGCGTAGAGGAAGGCGCCGCGCGATTCCGGGCGCTGGACGTGATGATATTTGAGAAGCCCGTTGCGCTCGAGCCAGACCATCAGCGTCGTCGTGTTTGTGGCCTCGTCGAGGCAATCGGTCTGGCCGAGCTTGTGGGCGTCGCCGAGCTCGGACCCGCGCTTGTCGGGCGGGCCGCCGAGTTGCGGCGCGGCGAGCTTCTCCCACCACTGATCGGCGAGATCGATGGCGCGGCGCTCGGCCTCGGGCGATCCGCCGTTGCGGGCGAAGAGGCCGGCGACGGTCGCCAACTCCTCGGGACCCATGGCGATCGCCGTCTTGAACTCGCAGCCGAAGCCGTGACAATAGGGCAGTCGATTGCCGATCGGCAGGGCGGCGCCGCGCTCGCCGTACCATTGGCGCACGCCCGACTCGATCCGGAAGTCGCCGCGCGGCAGCGAGCCGGTGGCGATGTCGTCGGTCTCCTCGAGAAGAGCGGTCTTGGCCGGGGCCTCGTCGCCGCCGGTCTTGCAGCCCACCAGACCCGTGGCGAGGGCCAGCATCAGGGACAATCGGACGGCGCGCATCGGAACCCCTCATTCGAATCGATCGACGAATCAGCGAATTTCGACGTCCAATTAGGCGGGTTTTCCACAGCTCCGAAACAGGCAATATTTGCCCGGTGGCGGCCGGACTCTTCGGCTCTGGGCAGGCTCGTCGAGAGATGCTAGGTCGTCGTCATGATCAAAGATGAAGATGCTCTTCGCGCGGTCCATGTGATCGGTGGTGGACTGGCCGGTTCGGAAGCGGCCTGGGCTCTGGCGGCGCGCGGCGTGCCGGTCGTGCTGCACGAGATGCGGCCGGTGCGCGGCACCGAGGCGCACCAGACCGACAGGCTCGGCGAGTTGGTCTGTTCCAATTCTCTGCGCTCCGACGATCCCGAGACCAATGCGGTCGGCGTGCTCCATGCCGAGTTGCGCGCCTGCGGCTCGCTGATCATGCGGGCGGCCGACGCCCATCAGGTGCCGGCCGGCGGCGCGCTCGCGGTCGACCGCGAGGCCTTCGCCGCCGCCATCACGCAGGCGCTCGCGGAGCATCCGCTGATCGAGATCCGCCGCGAGGAGGTCGCGGGGCTTCCCGACCCCTCTTGGGACAGCGTGATCGTCGCGACCGGCCCCCTCACCTCGCCGGATCTGGCGGCGGCGGTCGGCGCGCTCACCGGCGAGGACCAGCTCGCCTTCTTCGACGCGATCGCGCCGATCGTCCATTTCGACAGCATCGACATGAGCCGCGCCTGGATGCAGTCGCGCTACGACAAGGCCGGCCCCGGCGGCACCGGCGCGGACTATCTCAACTGTCCCATGGACAAGGCGCAGTACGAGGCCTTCGTCGACGCGCTGATCACCGGCGAGAAGGTGTCGTTCAAGGACTGGGAGGCGTCGACGCCCTATTTCGACGGCTGTCTGCCGGTCGAGGTGATGGCGGAGCGCGGGCGCGAGACGCTCCGGCACGGGCCGATGAAGCCTGTCGGCCTCACCAACCCGCACCAGCCGGACATCAAGGCGCATGCCATCGTCCAGCTGCGCCAGGACAACGCCTTCGGCACGCTGTGGAACTTGGTGGGCTTCCAGACCAAGCTCAAACATGCCGAGCAGGTGCGGGTGTTCCGGATGATCCCCGGGCTCGAGAAGGCCGAATTCGCCCGTCTCGGCGGACTCCACCGCAACACCTATCTCAATTCGCCGCGCCTTCTCGATGCGACGCTGCGGCTGAAGGGCGAGACGCGGCTGCGTTTCGCCGGCCAGATCACCGGCTGCGAGGGCTATGTGGAGAGCGCGGCGATCGGCCATCTCGCCGGGCGCTTCGCCGCCGCCGAGCGGCTCGGGCGCGTGGCCGTGCCGCCGCCGCCGACCACGGCGATGGGAGCGCTGCTCGGCCACATCACCGGCGGGCACATCGCCGAAAGCGAGGCGGAGGCGACTGCGGGCAAGCCGCGCGCCTTCCAGCCGATGAACGTCAACTTCGGCCTCTTCCCGCCGATCGCCGCCCCCAAGGTCGACAAGGATGGGCGCCGGCTCAAGGGCACCGAGAAGACGGTGGAGAAGAAGCGCGCCATGGCCCACCGGGCGCGGGCCGATCTCGCCGCCTGGAACGCGGCCGAGGCCGGCACGGACTGAGGCGAGGGCCTCCCCGGCCTCGAAGCGCGGCGCGCCGAGCCGAAAAGGTGCGCGCGCCCTCTTTACATCAACTCGCCGCGCCGCCTCGCGGCGCGGCGGGCTCGGCGCGCGGAGCGCCACAGCCGCCAGTGCCGATGCCAGGGCGCCAGTTCGGTCGAGGTGTGGAAGGGATCGAAGTCGGGACGGTCCATCCGGTCGAGCCAGGGCTCGACCAGGGCGAGCGGCAGGAAGGCCGGCGCAGCGACGATCGGGATATGGGCGACGCGGCGGCGGGTCTCGACGAGCGCGTCGCGGGCATGGGCGCGCAGCGCCGCGTGGAGGGCGCGCAGGGCCGGCGTGGCGCGGCCGGCGAAGAGATCGGCGTGATCGACCCCGTGCGCCTCGACGAGGTCGGCGGGGAGGAAGATCTGCCCCCGTGAGGCGTGAAACGGCAAGGCCCGCAACAATCCGGTGACGCCCCAGGCGCGGCCGGCGGCGGTGACCGCGGCCTCGGTCGCGGGATCGTCACAGGCGCCGTCGAGGATGCGACAGGCGAGCCCGATCACGGTGCCGACGGTATCGTCGCAATAAGTGTCGAGATCGGCGAGCGTCGGCATGGGATCGTCGTAGAGATCGAAGATCCGCGCCTCGATCAGGCGTTCGAAGGGCTCCGGCGGCAGATCGAAACGACGGATCGTGTCGAGGAGCGCGGCGGCGATCGGGTGGCCGGCACCCTCCCCGCCGCGTGTTCCCGCCAGCATGTCGGCCCACCAGCGCGCCCGGACCTCGCCCGGCAGCGGATCGGAGACGACGTCGCGAATGCGGGCGATCTCGTCGGAGAAGGCATAGAGCGCGTAGAGATGGCGGCGACGATCCTCGGGCGCCCAGAGGCCGGCGAGCCAACGGTCGTGATCATGCGCCCGGACCCGCTCGGCGGCGACGGCATAGGCAGCGCCCGGCTCGAAGGGCGCGGCGGCCGGGACGGAGGGAGCGGCGGGATCGGAGACGCGGTCGGACATGGGCGCGGACATAGGGCGAAGCTCGTTCGATACCAGTCTCGAGGGGCTCCCGGGACCGGGAATTTTCGTCGGCCCGCGCGCCGTCGGGTCGGCCGAGACGGCGGATCACTCGACGGCGAGAAGCGCGGCGGCGACGCGGCGGCCCTCGGCGAGCAAGACGTTCCAGGTGCGGAGCGCGTTGCCGGTCGCCATCGGATCGGCGGAGATCCTGAGATCCCGGAACCGCCAGCGCAGGGCCTCGGAGATCGGTACGAGATCGCGGCCGGTGCCGAGGAGGCAGATGTCGATGTCGGCGGCCTCGGCGAAGACCGGCGCCAGGGAGGCGGCATCGAAGACCGGGGGCGTGCCGGGATCCCAGGCGCGCATGCCCGAGGGCAGGCACAGCAGCGAGCCGCGATGGCTCATGCCGGCGAAGCGGAACCCACCGAGGCCGTAGCCGTCGATCGCCGCCGTCCTCGGCAGCCGGCGCACGCCGTCTCCTTCGCTCTCCACCCCGACCTCCTTCTTCGTCTTCCGTCAGGCGGTGGCGGTCGCAGCCGGGTCGGTCTTCTCCACGCCCTTGCCGCCGCCGGTGCGCAGGTTGAGGAAGATCAGGAGCGGGGCCGAGACGACGATCGACGAATAGGTGCCGATGACGATGCCGGCGAGCATGGTGAAGTTGAAGCCGCGCAGCGCCTCGCCGCCGAAGATCAACATCGAAGCCATCGCCAGGAAGGTGGTGGTCGAGGTGCGAATGGTGCGGGTCAGGGTCTGGTTGATCGACAGATCGATCAGAGCCGACAGCTCCATCTTCTTGTATTTGCGCAGGTTTTCTCGAATGCGGTCATAGATGACGACGGTGTCGTTGAGCGAGTAGCCGACGATGGTCAGGATCGCGGCGATGGCGGTCAGATCGAAGGAGATCTGAAGCACGGCCAGGAGGCCCAGCGTCAGGACCACGTCGTGGACCGTCGTCAGAACCGCGCCGACGGCGAACTGCCATTCGAAGCGGAACCACAGATAGACCAGCACCAGGGCGAGCGAGACCACCACGGCGATGGTGCCGTCGCGGCGCAGGTCGGCGGAGACGCGCGGCCCCACCACCTCGACGCGGCGGTAGTCGTAGGCGTCGCCGAGCGTCGCCTTGACCTTGGCCACCGCCGCCTGCTGCGCCAGTTCGCCGCCGTCCTGCTCGGCCATGCGAATCAGCACGTCCTCGGCTTGACCGAAGCCCTGGACCTGGACCTCGCCGAGGTTCAGCGCCGAGAGATCGGTGCGGATCTTGCCGAGATCGGCCGGCGACTGGTGCGAGCGCACCTCGATCACCGTGCCGCCGGCGAAGTCGATGCCGAAATTGAGGCCCATGACGGCGACCGCCAGGATCGAGAGGGCGACCAACACCATCGAGATCGGGAAGGTGATGAACCGCGCCCCCATGAAGGGGATCTTGGTGTCTTCCGGGATCAGTTTGATCAGGCGCATCGTGACTTCCTGCCTAGAACGGACGCTTCGGATGGGCCGGCGAGACGCCGGCCGCCGCTCTCGAAACTCAGATGGGAACCCGGGACGGACGCACCTTCTTCACCCACAGCGCGACCATCAGGCGGGTCACGGTGACGGCGGTGAAGAGCGTCGTCAGGATGCCGATGCTCATGGTCACGGCGAAGCCCTTGATCGGGCCGGTGCCGAGGAAGAACATCACCACGCCGGCGATGAGGGTCGTCAGGTTGGAGTCGACGATGGTCCCGAGCGCGCGGGAGAAGCCCGCGTCGATCGCCGAGATCGCCGAGCGACCGAGCTTCTGCTCCTCGCGGATGCGCTCGTAGATCAGCACGTTGGCGTCGACCGCCATGCCGATGGTGAGCACGATGCCGGCGATGCCGGGCAGCGTCAGCGTCGCCTGCAACAACGACAGGATCGCCATCAGCATCACGATGTTGATGACCACCGCGACGTCGGCGAAGAGGCCGAAGAGACCATAGTTGCCGATCATGTAGAGCACGACCAGGACCGTACCGACGACGGCGGCGATCTTGCCGGCGGCGATGGAGTCGGCGCCGAGGCCGGGGCCGACGGTGCGCTCCTCGACGACGGTGAGGTCGGCCGGCAGGGCGCCGGCGCGCAGGAGCAGCGCCAGATCGTTGGCGCCCTGGACGGTGAAGTTGCCGGAGATCTGGCCGGACCCGCCGAGGATCGGCTCGCGGATCACCGGATAGGAGATCACGTCTTTGTCGAGCACGATGGCGAAGGGGCGGCCGACGTTCTGCTGGCTGATCTGAGCGAACTTCTGGGCGCCGGAGGTGTTGAAGCGGAAGGAGACGACCGGCTCGCTCGACTGCGAGGAGAAGCTCGCCTGGGCGTCGACCAGTTCCTCGCCGGTCAGCATGGCGCGCTTCTGCACCAGAACCGGCACCGGCGGGTCGTCGCGGGTCATCAGCACTTCGGTGTCGGGGGCGCGGGCGCCGTCGACGGCGGCCTGACCGACGCCCTCCACCATGTGGAAGGTGAGGCGCGCGGTCTGGCGCAGCAGGTCCTTGAGGCGCTCGATGTCCTGGAGGCCGGGGACCTGGACGAGCAGGCGATTGGCGCCCTGGCGGGCGATCACCGGCTCGGTGGTGCCGAGCTGGTCGACGCGGCGGCGCACCACCTCCATCGACTGTTCCACCACCTTGCGGGAGCGGTATTCGAGGCCCGGCGCCGTCAGGTTCAGGCGGAAGAGACCGTTCTCACCCTTGGTGATCTCGGTGTCGACCACCCGGTTGCCGGTGAAGACGGTGTCGGAGAGCACCTGGACCAGGCCGTCGAGCTTCTTCTCGGCGGCGTCGACCTTGGCGAGGTCGGTGATGCGGACCTGGACGCCGGTCCCCTGGATGCCGAGGCCGGAATAGCCGATCTTGTCCTCGCGCAGCACGCGGCGGACGTCGTCGCGCAGCACGTCGAGGCGGTCCTTGACCATCGCCTGGGTGTCGACCTCGAGCAACAGATGGGCGCCGCCCTGGAGATCGAGGCCGAGGGTGAGCTGGCGATGCGGCAGCCAATCGGGCAGGCCCGACAGGGTCGACCGGCTCACGAAGTTCGGAGCCACCAGCAGCAGCGACAGGACACAGGACGCGACGATCGCCCAGATCTTCCAGCGCGAGAAATGAAGCATCGAAACGTCCCCAGCCTCGGGAAGGGCGACGGCGTCAGGCGACGCCGTCGTGAAACGCCCGCCGCGCGGGAAGCGCGGGCGGGCGCCGGGTCATCACTCGTTGGCGGCCTTGACGGGCTCGCCCTTGGCGCGGACCTCGACGATGGTGGAGCGCACCACGCGGGCCTTGACGCCCTCGGCGATCTCGACCTCGATCTCGGTGTCGTTGACGACCTTGAGCACCTTGCCGATGAAACCACCGCCGGTGACGACGACGTCGCCGCGGCGCAGATTCTTGATCAGCTCCTCGTGAGCCTTCTGACGCTGGCGCTGCGGGCGGATGATCATCACCCACATGATGACCAGGATGAAGACGAAGGGCACCAGGGACATCACGATGTCCTGGATGCCGCCGGCGGAACCTGCAGCGCCCTGGGCGAAGGCGGGGGTCACGAACATGCGATACTCCTCGGAGTGTCTCGAGCACACCCGACGGGCGGCTGGGATACGTCTGGCGCGCGCGCCGGGCGGCGGGATCGGAAACCGACCTCGAACCGCCCTCAAGTGGGCACGGCAAATCGGCGCGACAAGGGGGGATTCCCCGAGCCGCGCGGACTATAGCCATCGATGTGGGGAATGCAAACCACGGACCGGGCCGCGAGGCGCCCGCGACGACTTGCCTCTCGCGCCGGGTGATCCGAGGTTCGGCCGCCGCCGGCTCCCCCGCGCGCGGACGCCGGCGGCGACGTGATCCGTCATGGGAACGGCGGGCGCGCGGGACGCGGGCGGCCGCTCCCGGTCGATGTCGGCCGGGCCGTGAGATCCCGGCCGGCGCCGCTCACCGCGCGGATTCGACGACCTGACAGTCGGTGCCGGCGGCCGACATGCAGAAGCCGACCGCCTTCGCTTTCGCGGCTTCGAATTCCGCGTCGGTGGACTTCTTCCGCCAAGCCCAACCGCAATAGCCGTTCGTGCTGGTCGCGAAGGCTTTCGGCCCGGCCTTCGCCTCGTATTTCGCGTACATCTTGGTGCACGCGGCGTTCAGACCGCTCGGCGCGGCGACGGCCGCCGTCGAGACGACGGCGAAGAGACCCAGAACGCCCCCTCGAATACCCCACTCGACCATGACGACGTCCTCCCCTTCGTTTTCGTCACGCCTCGCTCGCATTTTCCGCGATGCGACGCCGGGCGCTCCCGCCCGGATACAGGATTGCCCGTACATCCCCTTAGGTCAACACGAGCAGTCCCGCGCCTCATCGCGAGAGATCGCGCAAGAGGCAGGCCGCGCTCGCCGGGCAGAGGCCGACGAACTGGGGATGGGCGAGGATCTCGGCGGGCGCCTCGGCGCGCGCCACGCGCCGATAGCCGAGCGCCTCGAACACGTCCGCCGCCGTCGTCGTCAGGAGCCAGAAGCGGCGGGCGCCGTCGTCCGCGCCGGCTCGTTCGAGCGCCCGGACGAGCATCCGGCCGAGGCCGCGCGCCCGCTTCGAGGGCGCCACCACGACCGAGCGCAACAGCCGGTCCGGCCCCTCCCCCTCCCACGCGCCCCAGGCGCAGGGCCCGTCCGCGTCGACGAGCGCGAAGACGCGTTGGCCGGCGTGGCCGAGATCCTCGGTCGGGAGATCGGCGGCGCGCAGGGCGTCGAGGAAGGCGGGGTCCGTCGCGGCGACGGGGTGGAGGGCAGAGGACATGGCGGCTCTCACGGGTGGCGAGGGGGAGATCCGTTCTCCCGGCTTGCGACCCATGCTACACCGATCGCCCATCCGTGACCCCGGAGTGTCCGCCTTGACGACCGCCACCGACCTCGCCCCGCTCCTCGACCGCCTCGACGCGCTCCTCGCCCTCGTCGCCCGTTCGGCGCCGCCGGCCCCGGCCGCGCCCGATTTCGCGGCGGCCGAGGCCTTCGTGTGGTCGGCGAAGGATCTGCGGTTCGCGCCGGTGGCTCGGGTCAATCGCGTCGAGACGACCCTGCTCAAGGGCATCGATCTGGCGCGCGATCAGTTGATCGGCAACACCGAGCGCTTCGCGCGCGGTCTGCCCGCCAACAACGCGCTGCTCTGGGGCGCGCGCGGCATGGGCAAGTCGTCGCTGGTCAAGGCGGCGCACGCGACCGTCAACGCGCGTCTCGCCGACGAGGGACGGACGCCGCTCAAGCTCGTCGAGATCCACCGCGAGGACATCGAGAGCCTGCCGGTGCTGCTGTCGCTGACCGCGCCGGCGCCGTTCCGCTTCCTGGTGTTCTGCGACGACCTCTCCTTCGACACCGGCGACGCGAGCTACAAGTCGTTGAAGGCGGTGCTCGAGGGCGGGATCGAGGGGCGGCCGGACAACGTCCTCTTCTACGCCACCTCCAACCGCCGCCATCTGATGCCGCGCGAGATGATCGACAACGAGCGCTCCACCGCGATCAATCCGAGCGAGGCGACCGAGGAGAAGGTCTCGCTCTCCGACCGTTTCGGCCTGTGGCTCGGCTTCCACAAGTGCAGCCAGGACGACTATCTCGCGATGGTGCGCGGCTACGTCGCTCATTTCGGCCTCGACATCGCCGACGACCGGCTGGTGGCGGAGTGCCTGGAATGGGCGACGACGCGCGGCAGCCGCTCCGGCCGCACGGCGTGGCAATATGTGCAGGATCTCGCCGGACGGCTCGAAAAGACGATGTGAGGCCCCCAATGTCCCGGACCACGCAACTGCGGCTGATGGCCGAGTACAACGGCTGGATGAACACCAAGGTCTACGACGCCGCCGCGACGCTTCCCGAGGCGGCCGTGGCGCTCGATCGCGGGGCCTTCTTCGGCTCGATCCTCGGCACGCTCGAGCATCTGGTGGTCGGCGACACGCTGTGGCTGAAGCGCTTCGCCGAACATCCGGCGGGGACCGGGCTCGCGCCGATCCGCGAGTTGCCGGCGCCGACGAGCCTCGCTCAGATCCAGTTCGGCGCGCTCGCCCCCTTGCGCGAGCGGCGCGTCTGGCTCGACGGGCTGATCGACGGCTGGATCGGCGGCCTCGACGAGGCGGCGCTCGACGTCGCGCTCGTCTATCGCAATTCGCGCGGCCAGCCCTTCACCCGATCGCTCGGGCCGCTGCTCGTCCATTTCTTCAATCACCAGACCCATCATCGCGGTCAGGCGACGACGCTCCTCGCGCAGGCCGGCGTCGACGTCGGGGTGACCGATCTCCTGGCGCTGATCCCCGAGGTCTCCGGCGATCCGGCGTGACGATCGGCCGCTTCCTCCCCCCTCCCTTCCTCGAACTCGATCGCGTGCCATGGCTCATCCCGACCCGACCGTTCCCCTTCTCGATCTCGCCCCGCGTCTGCCCGCCTCGGCGCGGTTGATCGGGCTCGATCTCGGCACCAAGACCATCGGTCTGGCGTTGTCGGATCTCGGCCGGCGCATCGCCTCGCCGATGGAGACGATCCGGCGGCGGAAGTTCACGCTCGACGTGGCGGAGCTGCTGGCGCTCTGCGCCAAGCACGAGGTGGCGGCGATGGTGGTCGGCCTGCCGCTCAACATGGACGGTTCGGAGGGGCCGCGCGCCCAGGCGACCCGCGCCTTCGTGCGCACGCTGGCGCCGCTGACGAGCCTCCCGATCACCCTCTGGGACGAGCGGCTCTCCACCACCGCCGTCACCCGCACCCTGATCGAGGCCGACACCTCGCGAGCCAAGCGCGCCGAGGTGGTCGACAAGATGGCGGCGAGCTTCATCCTCCAGGGCGCGCTCGACCGGATGCAGGCGACCGCGCGGGCGGCGCGCGAGGCGGCCGACGAGGCGGCGGCGCGGGCCGATTCCGATCGCCCGGCGGGGCGCTGACCGACCGCCGGCGCGAGCCGGGGCGACGCTCACGGACGGGGACATCCGCCGTCTCGCCCTCCCCCACCCCGACTCGATCGATACTCCTCGGGCGCGCAACTCCCGCGCGCGGATCCGGCCGGCAGTCCGGCGAGGAGGTCTCAGTCCATGTCGATCGTTTCGATTTCGCGCTCGCTGATCCGAGCCCTGGCGCCCGACGCGCGCTCGGTCTATCTCGCCGCCTTCGACGGCGCCGACGCCGATCTCGCGCCCTCGGGCATCAACGCCGGACGGCGGCGCGTGGCGCATTTCCTGGCGCAGGTGTGCCACGAGACCGACGGTCTCACCATTCGCGTCGAGAGCATGAACTATTCGGCGGCGCGCCTGCCCCAGGTGTGGCCGAGCCGGTTCAAGGATCCGGCGGTGGCGCGCGCCTACGCCCATGATCCGGAGAAGCTGGCGAATTTCGTCTATGCCGACCGCATGGGCAACGGGCCGGCCGCCTCCGGCGACGGCTGGGCCTTCATCGGCCGCGGCCTGCTGCAGATCACCGGGCGCGAGGCCTACGAGAAATACGGCGCGGCGCTCGGCATCGATCTCGCGGGGCACCCCGATCTCGCCTATTCGGCCGAATGGTCGTTGAAGATCGCGGCGGCGGAATGGGCGGCCTCGAGCCGGCGCGGCCGGAGCTGCAACGAAATGGCCGACGCCGACGACGTCGAGGGCATCACCCGGGCGATCAACGGCGGCCTGATCGGCTTTTCCAGCCGCAAGGAGTGGCTGCGCAAGGTCGAGCGGCTCCTCGGCGTGTGAGCGCGTCGGCGCTCACATCACGAGGCCGACCCGCCCGCCGGCGTGGCGCTCGAGGCGGCCGGCGATCGCCAGTTCCATCAGGATCAGGTGCAGCTCGCCGGGCCGCACGCCGGTGGCGCGCAGGATCTCGTCGATCGCCACGGGCGTCGGGCCCAGCGCCTCGACCACCCGGCGGCGGGCGCTCTCGGGCACGTCGAGGGGACGATCGAGTTCGTCGTCGCCGGTCTCGGCCATGGTCGCCGGCTCGAAACGGCGGCCGACGATCGGGCTCAGCGCCTCGATCACGTGCGCGGCGCAGGTGACGAGCGTGGCGCCGTTGCGCAGGAGGTCGTTGGTGCCCTCGGCGCGCGGGTCGAGCGGGCTTCCCGGCACGGCGAAGACCTCGCGGCCCTGTTCGGCGGCGAAGCGGGCGGTGTGGAGCGAGCCCGAGCGCAGCGCCGCCTCGACCACCGCGACGCCGAGCGAGACGCCGGAGATCAGCCGGTTGCGGCGGGGAAAGTCGCGGGCGCGCGGCTCCCAGCCGAAGGGCATCTCGGAGATCAGCGCGCCGCCCGCCTCGACGATGCGATCGGCGAGACCGGCGTTCTCGGGCGGATAGAGCCGGTCGAGGCCGCCGGCGAAGACGGCGATGGTGCCGGTGTCGAGGCTCGCCTCGTGGGCGGCCGCGTCGATGCCGCGCGCCAACCCCGAGACGACGACGAAGGCCGCCTCGCCGAGGCCGCGCGCCAGGATCGCCGCCATCTTGCGCCCCGCCAGCGAGGCGTTGCGGGCGCCGACGATCGCCACCGCCGGGCGGCGGCAGACGCCGGAGCCACCCTTGATCGCCAGGAGCGGCGGCGGACCTTCGACGGCCATCAGGCGGGCGGGATAATCCTCCTCGCCGAGCGCGACGAAGCGGGCGCCGAAGGCGCGGGCGGTCGCCATCTCGCGCTCGACCTCGTCGAGGCCGGCGATGCGGATGCGGGCGCGGGCGCCGCCGCGACGGGCGAGTTCGGGCAGCGCCGCCAGCGCATCGGCGGCCGAGCCGAAGTGGTTGACCAATTGGCGGAAGGTGACGGGGCCGACGTTGTCGGAGCGGATCAGGCGCAGCCAGGCGAGACGGCTCGCATCGGTCATCGGCGGGGTCGACGGGCGTCTCTCGCGCTCGTCGCTGTCGTCGAAGGCGTAGAACTGCACGAGCCGGCTCCCAGAGGTTTTCGGCACTATCGGAGGGAGGGCCGGGAATTACAACCTGGAATGTGTCCGTGCCGCCGCTCGGTGGTGTCGCGCCCCGGCCCCTCGCTCACCCCTTCGGCGCGAGCAACGGCTCGACCACCGCGCGGGTGTCACGCGAGGAGACGACGGGAACGATCTCGAAGGAGACGCCGAGGCCGCGCCAATGCAGCACCCATTGCTGGACGAGGCGCGCGTCGTCGCATTCCATCAGCTGGAAACACCGGGCAAAATTGGGCTCGACCCAACTGTCGAGATAGGTGAGCCCGTCGGGCAGCCCGCGCCCGGCGTCGCGGACGCGCTCGTAGACCGGGATCATGTCGGCGTCGCGGAAGGTCTCGATCACCATGAAGAGCATGCGGACGTCCCTCCCTTCACGGCGCCGTGCCCTCACCCGTCGGTCTTCTTGCCCTTGATCTTCGGCTCGGTGCCGGCGAGGAGGCGGAGGATGTTCTCCTTGTGGCGGAACCACACCAGGGCGGCCAGCGCCACCAGGACCAGCGTCAGCTGGCCCGAGGCCCAGCCGCCGAGGAAGAGACCGAGGGGCACCACCACCGAGGCGGTCAGCGCCGACAACGAGGAGATGCGGAAGGTGAAGGCGATGGCGAGCCACACCGCGCAGAAGGCGAGCGCCGCGGGCCAATAGAGGCCGAGCAGGCAGCCGATGTAGGTCGCGACGCCCTTGCCGCCCTTGAACCCGAGCCAGACCGGAAAGACATGCCCGAGGAAGGCACCGACGGCGGCGGCCATCGCCGCGCCCTCGCCGGCGAACCAGCGGGCGGCGAGGATCGCCACCGTGCCCTTCAGCGCGTCGCCGAGAAAGGTGGCGAGCGCCAAGCCCTTACGGCCGGTTCTCAAGACGTTGGTGGCGCCGATGTTGCCGGAGCCGATCGAACGGATGTCGCCGAGGCCGGCGGCGCGCGTCAGCACCAGGCCGAAGGGGATCGAGCCGAGCAGGTAACCGAAGACCAGGGCGGCGAGGATCGCAATCATCGGCTCGGGTCCTCAGTCGTCGAGAGCGTGGATGGTGCGCCCGCCGACCAGCGTCCGCACGACGCGGCCGATGAAACGCGCGTCCTCGAAGGGCGTGTTCTTCGAGCGCGAGGCGAGATCCTGGCGATCGAGGAGCCACGGCATGCCCGGATCGATCACCGCGAGATCGGCGGGGCTGCCCGGCGACAGACGGCCGGCGCCGAGGCCGAGCCGTTCGGCCGGACGCAGCGACAGCGCCTCGACGAGACGGGTCCAGGAGAGGCGGCCGTCGTGGACGAGGCGGAGGCTCGCGGAGAGCAGCGTCTCGAGCCCGATGGCGCCGTCGGCGGCCTCGGCGAAGGGATGACGCTTGGTCTCGACGTCCTGCGGATCGTGCGAGGAGACGATCATGTCGATGACGCCCTCGGCGAGCGCCTCGATCACCGCCTGGCGGTCGTCCTCGTGGCGCAGCGGCGGCGAGAACTTCAGGAACGAGCGGTAGGTGCCGATGTCCATCTCGTTGAGGCTGAGATGGTTGATCGACACGCTCGCGGTGACGTCGAGGCCGCGCGCCTTGGCGATGCGGAGGATCTCCACCGACTGGGCGGTGGAGAGCTGGCTCGCGTGATAGCGGCCCTTGGTCAGGTCGACGAGGCGCATGTCGCGCTCGAGCATGATGCTCTCGGCCTCGCGCGGGATGCCGGGCAGGCCCATGCGGGTGGCGAATTCGCCTTCGGTCGCGACCCCGGCCCCGGCGAGGCTCGGATCCTCGACGTGGTGGACGATCAGCGCGCCGAAGTCGCGGGCATAGGTCAGCGCCCGGCGCATCACCAGCGACGAGGCGACCGACTTGCGGGCATCGGTGAAGGCGACCGCGCCGGCCTCGGTCAGGAGGCCGAATTCGGTGGTCTCGAGGCCCTTTTGGCCCTTGGTCAGGGCCGCCATCGGGTGGACGCGCACCTCCGACTGTTCCCGCGCGCGGCGCAGGACGAAGTCGACCAGGGCGGGGTCGTCGATCACCGGGTCGGTGTCGGGCATGGTGACGATGGTCGTCACGCCACCGGCGGCGGCGGCGCGGGAGACCGAGGCGAAGGTCTCGCGATGCTCGTGGCCGGGCTCGCCCATGAAGACGCGGGCGTCGACGAGCCCGGGGACGATCACCTTGTCGGTGGCGTCGACGATCTCCCAGCCCTCCGGGCTGCCCTGATTGAGCACCTCCGGGCCGGCGGCGAGGATGCGGCCCTCGGCGACGATGACCGAACCGACGGCGTCGAGCCCGCGCGACGGATCGACGATGCGGGCATGGGAGAAGACGGTCGGGCGTTGGTCGGCGGCGCGACGGTCGGTCTGAACTCGGCTCGTCATGATCGACCTCAAGCGTTCGGAAGGTGTTCGGCGAGCGTCTCGAGCACGGCCATGCGCACGGCGACGCCCATCTCGACCTGCTCGGCGATCAGCGACTGCGGCCCGTCGGCCACTTCCGGGTCGATCTCGACGCCGCGGTTCATCGGGCCGGGATGCATCACCAGCGCGCCGGGCGCGGCCCAGGCGAGCTTCTCGGAATCGAGGCCCCAATAGCGGAAATATTCGCGCACCGACGGCACGAAGGAGCCGTTCATGCGCTCGCGCTGGAGACGCAGCATCATGACGATGTCGGCGCCCTCGAGGCCCTTCCTCATGTCGGTGAAGGTCTCGACGCCGAGGCGCTCCGCGCCCGAGGGCAGCAGCGTCGACGGGCCGACCAGCTTGACCCGCGCGCCGAGCGCGTTGAGCAGCAGGATGTTCGACCGCGCCACGCGCGAATGGACGATGTCGCCGCAGATGGCGACGGTCAGCCCCTCGATCCGGCCCTTGTGGCGGCGGATGGTGAGCGCGTCGAGAAGCGCCTGAGTCGGATGCTCGTGAGCGCCGTCGCCGGCGTTGATCACCGAGCAGGAGACCTTGCGGGCGAGGAGATGGACGGCGCCGGCGGCGTGATGCCGCACCACCAGGATGTCGGGGCGCATGGCGTTCAGCGTCGCCGCCGTGTCGATCAGCGTCTCGCCCTTCTTCACCGAGGAGGAGGCGACCGACATGTTCATGACGTCGGCGCCGAGGCGCTTGCCGGCGATCTCGAACGAGGACTGCGTCCGGGTCGAGGCCTCGAAGAAGAGGTTGATCTGCGTGCGGCCACGCAGAACGTTCTTCTTCTTCTCGACCTGCCGGGAGACGAGGACCTCGTCGTCCGCCTTGTCGAGAAGATGCAGGATCTGCAGCTGCGTCAGCCCCTCGATGCCGAGGAGGTGGCGGTGCGGGAAGGCGGGGGCCGGGGTCGATGGTGCGTTCGTCATCGAAGAGGAGGTCTTAGGGCCTCCGGAGGGCGGGAGCAAGGGCGCCGCGCCGATCGGCGAACGTGTCGCACAGGATTCGAACGATCGGCGGCGGGCGAGGTCCGTTCCCGGCCGGGCGGCGGTCGCGCGCCTCAGGCCGACTCGGCCGTGCCGGAGCGCTGCGGCGGCTCCTTGGAGGCCGCGAGCACCTGCGAGGCCGCCTCCAGACGGGCCATGTCGATCAGATAGGCGAGGAAGGGAAGCCCCGCCCTGAGGGCGAGATCCCGCATTTCCCGCGTCGCCTGCTCGATATAGGCGGCGGCTTCGTTCTGTTGAGGAAGGGAACGAACCGATCCGACCATCACATGCCTCATACCAACCCGAGACCCTCCCCCCACGACCGTCCGACGACGGCCGAAACGTCCAGGGACGCCGGGGAGCCCCCTCACCCGCGCGGCGGATGGGAACGGCGAGACATGATCGTATAGATCGAATAATCTTAGTCTATCTACTTTAGGTTGTATTTTCGGAATCGGGGACGAAAGACGACGTCCTTCCCCTCTCGCAAAGGTCCGGGACTTGACCCTCGCTCCACGCGGCCCCATTCAAGGAGCCGACGTGGACGGCGACGCCGCTTACACCCTCTTTGGTTGCGTATCGGTAGTGTCGTCGTTCCATGCGAGTATCTCACCGTTCGAGCGCGTCGGCAACGGCGGGCGCGAACGTGGCGTCGTCCGGAGGGACGGCGGAGCCCTGCTCGTTCGAGCGGCCGCGGTCCGGACTGGCCGGCGCGGGCGCCTCACTCGCCGAATCGGGAGGCCCGGTTCGGTGAACGGCGGCACGATCCTCGCCGGGGCGACCCCGGCCGGAGCGGCCGCGCCCAGGTCCGGAGTGGCGAGAGCCCATGAACGTCGTCATCGTCGAGTCCCCGGCCAAGGCCAAGACCATCAACAAATATCTCGGCCCCGGCTTCGAGGTTCTGGCCTCCTACGGCCATGTCCGCGACCTCCCCGCAAAGGACGGCTCGGTGCGGCCCGAGGACGACTTCGCGATGGACTGGGAGGCCGACGCCAAGGGCGCCAAGCGGCTCGCCGACATCATCAAGGCGGTCAAGGGCTCCTCCAAGGTCATTCTCGCCACCGACCCGGATCGAGAGGGCGAGGCGATCTCCTGGCACGTGCTCCAGGTGCTGAAGGACAAGAAGGCGCTCAAGGGCCAGCCGGTCGAGCGGGTCGTCTTCAACGCCATCACCAAGAATTCGGTGCTCGAGGCGATGAAGAAGCCCCGCGCCATCGACGAGGCGCTGGTCGACGCCTATCTGGCGCGGCGCGCGCTCGACTATCTGGTCGGGTTCAACCTGTCGCCGGTGTTGTGGCGCAAGCTGCCGGGCGCGCGTTCGGCCGGGCGCGTGCAGTCGGTGGCGCTGCGGCTCGTCTGCGACCGCGAACACGAGATCGAGACCTTCGTCAAACAGGAATACTGGTCGATCCTCGCCCGTCTCGCCACGCCCAAGGGCGAGGAGTTCGACGCGCGCGTGGTCGGCTACCAGGGCAAGAAGCTCGGCCGGCTCGACGTGAAGACCGGCGACGAGGCCGGCACCATCCGCGCGATGCTCGAGCAGGCGTCGATCTCGGTGGCGGCGATCGAGCGCAAGCCGGTGCGGCGCAACCCGTTCCCGCCCTTCACCACCTCCACGTTGCAGCAATCGGCGAGCTACGCGCTCGGCCTCTCGGCGGCGCGCACGATGCAGCTCGCCCAGCGCCTCTACGAGGGCGCGGAGATCGGCGGCGAGACGGTCGGCCTCATCACCTACATGCGAACCGACGGCGTCGACATCGCGCCCGAGGGCATCGCCTCGATCCGCAAGGTGATCGGCGAGGACTTCGGCGCGACCTATCTGCCCGAGGCGCCACGCAAATACACCGCCAAGGCCAAGAACGCCCAAGAGGCGCACGAGGCGATCCGTCCGACCGACCTGTCGCGTCGGCCCAAGGACGTCGCCCGCTTCCTGGAGCCGGAACAGGCCAAGCTCTACGAGCTGATCTGGAAGCGCACCGTGGCGAGCCAGATGGAATCGGCCGTCCTCGACCGCACCACCGTCGACATCGCCGCCACCCGGGGCGCCGAGCGCTGCGACCTGCGCGCCACCGGCTCGGTCGTGAAGTTCGACGGCTTCCTCGCGCTCTACGCCGAGGGCCGCGACGACGAGGAGGACGAGGAGACCAAGCGTCTGCCGGCGATGGCCGAGGCCGATCCCCTCGCCCGCCGCAAGATCACCGTCGACCAGCACTTCACCGAGCCGCCGCCGCGCTTCACCGAGGCGACGCTGGTGAAGAAGATGGAGGAGCTCGGCATCGGCCGGCCCTCGACCTATGCCGCCACCCTCCAGGTGCTGCGCGACCGCGAATACGTGACGCTCGACAAGCGCCGCCTCATCCCCGAGGACAAGGGCCGGCTGGTCATCGCCTTCCTCGAGAGCTTCTTCCGGCGCTACGTCGAATACGACTTCACCGCCGATCTCGAGGAGAGCCTCGACAAGATCTCGGCGGCGGAGATCGACTGGAAGGCGGTTCTGCGCGCCTTCTGGGCGGAGTTCTCGGCGGCGATCGAGCAGACCAAGGAGCTGCGCGTCGCCGACGTGCTCGACGCGCTCAACGATCTCCTCGCCGCCCACGTCTTCCCCGATCGCGGCGACGGCTCCGATCCGCGGTCCTGCCCGACCTGCGGCACCGGCCGCCTGTCGCTGAAGCTCGGCAAGTTCGGCTCCTTCATCGGCTGCTCGAACTATCCCGAATGCCGCTACACCCGCCAGATGCAGGCCTCCGGCGTCGACGGCGACGGCTCGGAGGGCCCCGGCGGCGACGGCACCAAGGTGCTCGGCACCGATCCGGCGACCGGGCTCGAGGTGACGCTGCGCTCGGGCCGGTTCGGACCCTACGTCCAGCTCGGCGAGGGCGAGAAGCCGAAGCGCTCGTCGCTGCCCAAGGGCTGGTCGGCGGCCTCGATCGATCTCGAGAAGGCGCTGAGGCTCCTGTCGCTGCCGCGCGAGGTCGGCATCCATCCGGAGACCGGCAAGCCGATCACCGCCGGTCTCGGCCGGTTCGGGCCCTTCGTCCTGCACGACGGCACCTATGCCAATCTGCCGAGCGCCGACGAGGTCTTCGACGTCGGCATCAATCGCGCGGTGACGCTGATCGCCGAGAAGAAGGCGGGCGGGCGCGGCCGCGCGACGCCGGCGGCGCTGAAGGAGCTGGGCGAGCATCCGACGCTCGGCGGGCCGGTGACCGTGCGCGACGGCCGTTACGGCCCCTACGTCGCCCACGAGAAGGTCTACGCGACCCTGCCCAAGGGCATGGATCCGCAGTCGGTGACGATGGAGATCGCGGTCGCGCTGGTCGCCGAAAAGGCGGCGAAGTCGCCGGCGAAGCCGACGCGCGCCAAGGCGGCGCCGAAGAAGAAGGCGGCGGCGGCCGACGGCGAGGCGGCGTCGGAGACGGCGAAGAAGCCCGCCGCCAAGAAGCCGGCGGCGAAGAAGGCTCCGGCGAAGAAGCCGGCGACCCGGGCGGCGAAGAGCGCCGACGGCGAAGGCTGAGGCGAAGGCTCGCGCACGATCCCGGCCCGAGGAGGGCCGGGAGAGCGGCACGAGGTTTCAGACTTCCTCAACCAATCCGCCGGCTTTTTCGTCGAACTTCCCCGACGGAAAGAAGTTCTCCAGAAACTTGCGACACTCTCCCCCACACGGACGACGCCGGAGCGAGGGCGCCCGGTCGTCCGAGGAGACGCGAACAATGACGTTCGTCGAGCGCACCCTGGAGCTGGCATCCCGGCGGAACATTCGTTCCAGTCGCGACCTGTGGCTCTACGTGGGCCGCATGACGATCTACATCGCCACTCTGACCGCGCTCGTCACCGGCGTCCAGGCGCGCGCCCAGGATCCGGGCACCATCGTTCTCAGCATGATCGGCGCGGCCGTGGCCTGCGCCATCCTGGCGATCCCGATCACCTGGGAATTCGGCCGGATGTATCTCGACCTGTGGCAGGCGACCCAGTCGCTGCACACGCTGGCGCGCACCGACCTGCAGACCGGCCTCCTCAACAACCGCACCTTCGTCGCCCTGATCGAGGAACGGCTGGAGGCGGGCCACGAGGTGGCGCTGCTCCTCGGCGACCTCGATCGGTTCAAGGCGATCAACGACCGTCACGGCCACCCCAAGGGCGACGAGGTGATCGCCGCCGTCGGTGGAGTGATGCGCGATCTCTTCGCCGCGCCGATCCCGATCGGGCGCATGGGCGGCGAGGAATTCGCCGTGGCGATCGACTGCCCCTTCTCCGACCCCGAGGCCAACCTGCGCCACTGCGAGGCCTTCGCCGACGAGCTGCGCAAGCGCATCGGCGCGATCCGGATCGAGACCGAGGCCAAGACGATCGCTCCGACGATTTCGATCGGCATCGCCCGGTCGACCGACGTCGAGGGCTTCTCCGAGCTCTATGCGCGGGCCGACAAGGCGCTCTATGTCGCCAAGGCGGCGGGACGCAATCGCGTCGTCGACGAGAGCGCCGTCGAGATCGTCGAACCGGCCCGGCGCGACGGCGCGGAGCCGGGCGACGTCAGGGTTCTGCGCGAGGCGATGCAGCGCTTCTGATCCCGCGCCGACGCTAAGGCGGCGACAGAGCCGCCGGGACGGTCTATCTTCGCGGCCCGACCCACGATCCGGACGACGCGATTGGCCCGCAGACCGACTTCCGACAGCCCCTCCTCTTCCTCGTCGTCGACGCGGCCCCGCCTCGGCGACGCGCTGCCCTCGCGCGAGGAGATGCTCGCCTTCCTGGCGGAGAACCCGGGAGCGGCCGGCAAGCGCGAGATCGCGCGCGCCTTCGGCATCACCGGCGGCGCCAAGATCGCGCTGAAGCGGGTTCTCAAGGAACTCGAGATCGAGGGCGTCGTCGAGAAGCGCCACAAGAAGCTCGCGCCGAAGGGGGCGCTCACCCAGGTCTTCGTCGCCGACGTGACCCGGCGCGATCCCGACGGCGAGTTGCTCGCCGTGCCCGACGAATGGGACGAGGAGGCGAACGGCCCGGCGCCGCTGGTCCTGGTGCTCGCCGAGCCGAAGACCCGGCGCGGGGCGGGACGCGCTCCGGCGGCCGGCATCGGCGATCGCGTGCTGCTGCGCCAGGCCGAAGTCGCGGACGATCTGCCCGAGGGCGTCTCGAGCGCGGCGCGCATCATTCGCGTGCTCGACAAGAAGCCGCCGGCGGCGCTCGGCATCGTCCGGCTGGAGCCGGGCGGCGCCCGGATCATGCCGATCGACAAGAAGAGCCGCGAGCTGATCGTCGCCACGCCCGATTTGAAGGACGCCCAGGACGGCGATCTCGTCGCGGTCGATCTCCTGCATTCGGGCGGCCGTCTCGGGCCGTCGCGGGCCAAGGTGCGCACGGTCATCGGCTCGATGGCGTCGGAGCGCGCGGTCTCGGAGATCGCGCTGCACGTCCACAACATCCCGCACGTCTTCCCGACCTCGGTCCTGCTCGAGGCGGAGGGCTGCGAGCCGGTGACCCTGGGCAAGCGCGAGGATTGGCGCGACCTGCCGCTGATCACCATCGATCCGCCCGACGCCAAGGACCACGACGACGCGGTCCACGCCGCCCCGGACGAGGACCCGGAGAACCCCGGCGGCTTCGTCTGCACCGTCGCCATCGCCGACGTCGCCCATTACGTGCGGCCGGGCACGGCGCTCGATCGCGAGGCGGTCCATCGCGGCAACTCGGTCTATTTCCCCGACCGGGTCGTGCCGATGCTGCCGGAGAAGATCTCCACCGACCTCTGCTCGCTGCGCGAGAAGGAGGACCGGCCGGCGCTGGCGGTGCGGATGGTGTTCTCCGCCGAGGGGCGCAAGCTCTCGCACACGTTCCACCGCATCCTGATGCGCTCGGCGGCGAAGCTCGCCTATCAGCAGGCGCAGGCGGCGATCGACGGACGGGTCGACGAGAAGACCGACGTGTTGCTCGAGGGGGTGTTGAAGCCGCTGTGGGCGGCCTACGAGGTCCTGAAGCGCGGGCGCGACGCGCGCGAGCCGCTCGAACTCGACCTGCCCGAGCGCAAGATCCTCCTGACGCCCGAGGGCACCGTCGACAAGGTGATCGTTCCCGAACGGCTCGATGCGCACAAGCTCATCGAGGAGTTCATGATCCAGGCCAACGTCGCGGCGGCGGAGACGCTCGAGAAGCACAAGGTGCCCCTCCTCTACCGCATCCACGACATGCCCTCGGAGGAGAAGGTCGCCGCGCTCAAGGAGTTCCTCTCCACGCTCGACATCAAGCTCGGCCAGCGCGGCGGGCTGAAGCCCTCGATGTTCAACGGGATCCTGCGCGCCGTGGTCGACAGTCCCAAGGCGGGGCTCGTCAACGAGGTGGTGCTGCGCAGTCAGGCGCAAGCGGAGTACAACCCCTTCAACATCGGCCATTTCGGCCTGCATCTGAGGCGCTACGCCCATTTCACCTCGCCGATCCGCCGCTATGCCGACCTCGTCGTGCATCGCGGGCTGATCCGGGCGCTGAAGTTCGGCGGCGACGGGCTGCCGGAGACCTGGGACGACAAGCTCGAGGCGATCGGCGCGGAGATCTCGGCGTGCGAGCGCCGCGCCATGATGGCGGAGCGCGACACGATCGATCGGCTGATCGCGCGCTGGCTGATGGACCGGATCGGCGCGAGCTTCCGCGCCAAGATCTCCGGCGTCACCAAGTCCGGCCTCTTCGTCCGGCTCGACGGCACCGGCGCCGACGGGTTCGTGCCGGCGGCGACGATCGGCGACGATTATTACGTCTACGATCAGGTGACCCACGCGATGATCGGCCAGCGCTCCGGCGAGACCTTCCGGCTCGGCGACACGGTCGACGTCAAGCTGGTCGAGGCGCAGCCCTTCGCCGGCGCGCTGCGCTTCGAGATGCTGTCGGAGGGGACCTACGACAAGGTTCTCGGCCGCAAGCGGCTGGCGGCGGTGGCGCGCGACAAGGGGCGGGTGCGCGGCGCGCCGTCGCGCGGGCGCAAAGGACCACCGCGCCGGTGACGCACGGCGTCGTGAGCACGAGCGACACGACACCGCCACACTCGCGGCCCCCGATCTCCGGAACGACGGCGAACCGGAGCCCCCGCGCATGACGAGACGTCCCTCGAAGACCGCCCACCCCACGGCGAGCGCGGAGGCGCCGCTCTCCGATCTCGTCGCCGCCTACGACCGGGTCGCGCTGCTCCTCCAGGGCGGCGGCGCGCTCGGGGCCTATCACGTCGGGGTGTGGGAGGCGCTCGAGAGCGCGGGCGTCGAGCCGACCTGGATCTCCGGCGTGTCGATCGGCGCGATCAATTCGGCGATCATCGCCGGCAATCCGCCCGAGCGGCGGCTGGAGCGCCTCGGCCGTTTCTGGGAGACGGTGACGCGGAAGAGCGCGGCCGACCTCCTCGATCCCTTCGACGTGTTCCGCTCGTTCGAGAACCAATGGTCGGGCCTCGCGGCGATGACCATGGGCCAGCCCGGCTTCTTCGCGCCGCGCGTGCCGAGCCCGTGGTTCCGCGCGCGCGGCAGCGAGGGGGCGACGAGCTTCTACGACACCGGCGATCTGAAGAGCACGCTCGAGACGCTGATCGACTTCGACCGTCTCGACGCCGGGCCGATGCGGGTCTCGGTCGGCGCGGTCGAGGTGGAGAGCGGCAATTTCACGTGGTTCGACAACCGCCACCCCGATCCGGCGAAGCGGACGCGGATCGACGTCCGCCACGTGATGGCGAGCGGCGCGCTGCCACCGGCGCTGCCGGCGATCGACATCGACGGGCGCCACTATTGGGACGGCGGGCTCGTCTCCAACACCCCGCTCGAGCATCTCCTGGAGCAGGAGGATGACCTCTCCTCGCTTGTGTTCCAGGTCGATCTGTTCCCGGCGCAGGGGGCGATGCCGCAGGACATGGCCGAGGTTCTCGCCCGCCAGAAGGACATCACCTATTCGAGCCGGACGCGCGCCGGCACGACGCGGTTCCGCCAGATGTTCGCGCTGCGCCGGCAGTTGCTCGCCGCGCTCGACCGGATCCCGGAGGAACTGCGCACCGAGGCGGACCGCGCCACGATCCGCGATCTCTGCAAGCCCGGCGTCGTCGACATTCTCCACGTCATCTACCGCATCAAGAGCTGGGAGAGCGACAACAAGGACTACGAGTTCTCGGCGCGGTCGGCGCGCGAGCATCGCGCCGCCGGCCGGGCCGACATGACGGCGACGCTCGCCCGGCGCGACTGGTTCTTGCCCCCGAAGGCGGAGGACGCCGTCGCCACCCACGACATTCACGCAGAGGAGCCGTGAACGCGGCGGCTACGGGGGCGCGAGCGATTGCAACGCCCGCGCCGATGGCCGAAGCTCGCCGGCCGATGGTCGATTCAGAGGACGGCACATGTTGAAGATCTGGGGACGAGCCAATTCGTCCAACGTCAAGAAGGTGATGTGGCTCTGCGAGGAACTCGGCGTTCCCTTCGAGCGGATCGACGCGGGCGGCGCCTTCGGCGTCACCGGAACGCCGGAATACCGCGCGATGAACCCGAACGGGCTGGTGCCGGTGGTCCAAGACGGCGACCTCACCTTGTGGGAATCGAACACCATCCTGCGCTACATCGCCGTCACCCGGGGCGGCGGCCGGTTCTGGCACGACGATCCGGGTCGGCGCGCGCTCGTCGAGATGTGGATGGACTGGCAGATCTCGCTGGCGCGGACCTTCACCGACGTGATCTGGGGTCTCGTCCGCACGCCGCCGGAGAAGCGCGACATGGTGGCGATCGACAAGGCGGTGAAGATCTGCACCGATCTCCTCGCCATCGCCGACGCGAAACTGGCGACCCAGCCCTATCTCTCCGGCGACGACTTCGGCCTCGCCGACATCGCGCTCGGGCCGCTCGCCTACGCCTGGATGGAAATCCAGATGGAGCGGCCGTCGATGCCGCATCTCGAGGCGTGGTACGCGCGGTTGCAGGCGCGTCCGGCCTGGGCGAAAGTGGTGGCGATCGGGCTCTCCTGAGCCCGTCTCGAACAACGGCCGGAGCCCACGGCCGAACGGGAGGCGCGCATGAAGGTTCCCTTCGAGGAGGGCGGCGGCGGTGGACGCGCCGATCCGCCGGCGGCCCCGCCCGCGCGGCCCCTGTCGCGGGCGCTCGCGCGCGGCGTGCGCGGACGCTGCCCGGAATGCGGCAACGGCGCGTTGTTCGAGGGCTATCTCACGGTGCGGCCCGTCTGCGCGGTGTGCGGCGAGGAGCTGCATCACCACCGCGCCGACGACCTCCCGCCCTATCTGACGATCCTGATCGTCGGCCATGTCGTCGTCAGCGGTCTGCTGATCACCGAACGCGCCTGGGCGCCGGAGCCGTGGATCCAGATGGCGATCTGGCTGCCGGTGACGCTCCTCCTCTCGCTGGCGCTGCTGAGACCGCTCAAGGGCGGCGTGGTGGCGCTGCAATGGGCGCTGGGCATGCACGGTTTCGGCCGCGCGGTGCCCGCCCTCCCCCTCCCGCCGAAAGTACCCTGATGCGCGCCATCGCCGACATTCTCGACGAACTCAACGCCCTCGATCGTTCCTCCAAGGCCGCCTACTACCGCCCGCGCGACGCGGCGACGCTGCTGATCCTCGATCGCGGATCCGACGGGGCGCTGCGGGTGCTGATGGGCAAGCGCCACATGCGCCACAAGTTCATGCCCGGCGCCTGGGTGTTTCCGGGCGGGCGGGTCGATCCGGCCGACAGCCGGGCGCGGCTCGCCGACGATTACGATCCGGCCGTCCTCGCCCGCCTCTCCACCGAGATGAAGGGGCCGAAGACGGCGACGCGGGCGCGTGCCTTCGCCGTCGCTGCGATCCGCGAGACCTATGAGGAGGCCGGCGTCCTGATCGGCCGGCCGACAGAGACCACCGCCTCCGGCGAGAGCCACGATCCGCACGACGCGATCGCCGCCTTCCGCGCCCATGGCGTGATGCCGGCGATCGGCGCGATGCGCTTCGTCGCCCGCGCCATCACCCCGCCGGGGCGGCCGCGCCGGTTCGACACGCGCTTCTTCGCGGTGGCGGCTTCGGCGATCGGCGGCCGGCTCGAGAGCGGCGTCGGTCCCTCGGGCGAACTCGAGGACGTCGCCTGGGTCACCTTCCCGGAGGCACGCGCGCGGCCGGAGCTGATGCCGATCACCAAGGCGGTGATGGACGAACTCGAGACCCGGCTTTCGATCGATCCCGAGCTCGGGCCGGATCATCCGGTGCCGTTCTACTACTGGGAGCGCGATCGCTTCCTGCGCAAGGAGATCTGAGCCCGTGACCCTCGCCGCCGTCGCCCTCTTCGCCTTCGCGCTCCTGCTCAATGCCGGCACGCCGGGGCCGAGCGTCGCGGCGCTGGTGGCGCAGGTGCTGACGCGGGGGCCGCGCGTGGTGCTGCCGTTCCTGGCGGCGATGTGGATCGGCGAGGCGGCGTGGCTCGCGGCGGCGGTGGCGGGGCTCTCGGTGCTGGCCGAGGAGGTCCATTTCGCCTTCGTCGCGGTGAAATGGGCGGGCGTCGCCTATCTGGCGTGGCTGGCGGTCGGGCTGTGGCGGTCGCCTCCGGACGCGGAGACGGCGGCGAGCGCGGCGCCGACCTCGCCGTGGCGGCTCTTCGCCACGGGTCTCGCCATCACGCTCGGCAATCCGAAGATCATGGTCTTCTACGTCGCCCTGCTGCCGACGCTGATCGACGTCCGCGCGATGGGCTTCGGCGACTGGGCCCTGCTCACGGCGGTGCAGATCGCGGTGATGGCCTTCGTCGATCTCTCCTGGGTCGGCGTCGCCGGGCGGGCGCGGGCCTTCCTCACCTCGCCGCGCGCGCTGCGGCTGACCCGACGGGCGAGCGCGCTCGCCATGGGTGGGGCCGCGGCGGCGATCGCCACCCGGGCCTGACCCACGCCTCGTCCCACCTTACGACGAGTTAACTGGAAAACTTAGACGCCGCGTCGTACTATTACAGCATCGAAAAGGGGATCGGGACAGGCGGGAGCGAGGCTCCACCGAACGACCCCATCGAACCGCCGACCGACGCGCCGACACCTCCACGCGGAAGGGATCTCCTTCTCGCGACGTGACGAGACGTGCCCGGTCGCACGACGAGGGAGTTTCGTCATGACCTGGAAGACCACCACTTTCGCCATCGTTCTCGCCACCGCCGTCGCCGCCACCGGCGCCGTCACTCTCGCTCAGGCGCAGGGCGGCGGAATGGGTTTCGGCATGGGTATGGGCATGGGTCAGGGGCGCGGCATGGGCCTGAACCCGAACGCGCCCTGGCGTGAGCGCTTCGCCGATCTCGACACGAACAAGGACGGCGCGATCTCGCGGGACGAGATGCGGGCCGCCGCCAAGGACGTCTTCGCGGCGATGGACGCCGATTCGAGCGGCAGCCTCACCAAGGACGAATACATGAGCGTCCGGATGGGCTCGCAGCGCGGCTACAATCAGGCGCGGATGGACGCCATGCAGCAGCAGAAGGCGAACCGCTTCGCGCCGATGGACACGAATCGCGACGGCACCGTCAGCGAGGCCGAATTCCTGGCCGATCACGACGCGATGTTCGCCAAGATGGACCGCAACGGCGACGGTCGCGTGGTGCCGGCCGAATTCCGGGGCCATCGTTGGTGAGATCCGCGAGGACGACGCTCGGCCGACCTTGACAGGGTCGGCCTCTTCGGCCATTTTGCGCGCAACTTCGAGATCGGAGCCATGGCCCGTGTGGACCTCACGCGGGCCTTCGCTTTGAAGAACACAGAATTCCAGAGGGACTGCGGCCATGGCCAAGGCGACCACCATCAAGATCAAGCTCGTGTCGACCGCGGACACCGGCTACTTCTACGTCACCAAGAAGAACTCCCGTACCATGACCGAGAAGTTCGCGGCCAAGAAGTACGACCCGATCGCGCGCAAGCACGTCGAGTTCAAGGAAGCCAAGATCAAGTGAGGCGCCTTCGGGCGACCACATCGGTCTCATGAGAAAGCCGCCCATCGGGCGGCTTTTTCTTTGTCCGAACCGTCGTGTGCCGCCGTCGGGCGGAACGGGGCGGAGCGTCGCCGCTCCGCCCGATCGATCCGATCAGCGCCCGCCCGCCGTCTCGAGCAGCGGCGTGATGCGGCGCACGGTGACGCGGCGGTTGATCCGCGAGGGGCCGGAGGTCGCCTCCTTCAGCACCTGCTCGCCGTAGCCCTGGGTGGTCAGGTTTTCCGGCGGCACACCGAAATCGCGGGTGAGAATCGCCGCGACGGCGGTGGCGCGACGGTCGGAGAGCGACAGGTTGTCGATGTCCGATCCGACCGCGTCGGTGTGGCCCTCGACCAGGAAGATCTCGTCGGGGGAGTTGGCGAGGATCCGCTGGATCGACTTGGCGACGACGGCGAGACGGGCGATCTGCCCCGGCTCGACCTCCCACGACCCGCTGGCGAAGGTGATCGTGTCGACGTCGACCGCCGGCATGTAGGCGCGCAGATCGCGGCTGACGCGAATCTCGTCGAGCGAGTAGCGACGCGGCAGCGGCGCCAGCGGCTCGGCGGCGAGGAGATCGTAGATCTCGGTCTCGTCGGCGCGCTCGGTCTCGATATAGACGCGGCGGTGAGTCGGCGGCGGCGGCGGCAGGATCACGATCTCGTCCGACCAGCGCGCCGGACGCGGCCGCCGAGCGTTGTCGATCAGGATCTCGTCGCGCCCGTCCGGCCAGCGGCGGATGCGCCGCAGCAGACGGCCGTCCTCGTCGGTGACGGTGACGATGCGCACGCCGTCGGGACGACGCCAGACCTGATAGATCTCGCCGCCGCGCCGCTCGGTCGTCATCTCGCCGTCGAGGCCACGGAAGCGCTCGCTCTCGTCGTGGCGCAGGTGGAGGCCGCGATCGTCGCGAATGATCACGCGGCCGGGCTCCGAATAGAAGGTGGAGCCGTCGCGCACCGTCTCGCGGCGCTGGCGATGGACGTCGTCGAGACCTCGGGCGTCGCCGCCCAGGATCATCCCGCCGACGACGCCGACGGCGGCACCGACCGCGGCCGCGCCGACGGCGGCACCGACGCCGACGCCGCCCCCGTGCGGACGGGCCTCACCCTGCGGGGGCATCGGAGGACGGCCGTCGCCGCGCGGCGGCATGGGTTGGCCCGCGCCCATCGGCGGCATCGGCTGGCCGGCGCCCTGCGGAGGCATCGGGCGCACCGCGCCGGGGGGAACCACAGGCTGGCCGATGCCCTGCGGCGGCATCGCC
>OFTX01000080.1_pt1 | contig 58174 bp, 55 predicted proteins | sample 1775051 | NCBI WGS metagenome assembly OFTX01 (sample SAMN08195772, study PRJEB24354) | sludge metagenome | isolation source: sludge from phenol fed wastewater aerobic bioreactor A | place: India: Nagpur | collected 2016-09-15 | reverse complement strand
GCGAACGAACGCGGCCGCGCTGCCTCAGCGCATACGCAGCGTGTCGAGCAGCATCCGGGTGTTGAACGCGGAATAGGACTTGCGCGACTCCCCGACCATCACATCGCGCCCCATGACGATGGCCAGCGTGTGGCGATTCGACATCACGTAGTAACCCATGGCGGAAATCGTCACGTAGAGATCGACCGGATCGATGCCCTCGCGAATCTCCCCGCTGGCCTCGCCCCGCTTGAGCGTCTGCGCGAGCAGCTCCACGATGGGTGAGATCCGCTGGCGAATTTCGGTCGACTGCCGCATCGACCGGGCCTCGTGCAGATTCTCGTTGTTGATCAGTTGGATCAGCTCGGGATGCTCGGCGTAGTAATCCCACACGAAGTGGGCCAGCTCGGCCACCGCGTCGAGCGGCGCGAGCACGTCGAGTCTGAGCGCGTGTTCGGCGCGGTTGAATTCGCCATAGACCTCTTCGAGCACGGCCAGATAAAGCTGGTCCTTGTTGCCGAAGTAGTAATACAGCATACGTTCATTGATGTCGGCCCGGCGAGCGATGCTATCCACGCGGGCACCGCTGGAACCCCGCTCCGCAAACTCCTCGATCGCCGCGGCAAGAATGCGCTGGCGGGTACGTTCGGGGTCCCGTTTGATCTTGGTTTGGGATGTGGTCATGATCGGCCGGTCGTTCTCAACGGGCGGAATTATGGCACATCGGTTCAGTGTTTCCGCAAAATGCAGGATAATTTGACTTTCCGCAGAATCCCCCGCAAACGACGTGTCCGAAGTCACCGCGCTCGCGCAGCGCATCGATGCCCTATTGCCCCAAACGCAGTGCACCAAGTGCGGTTACGAAGGCTGCCGCCCTTATGCCGACGCGATTGCCAGCGGCGAGGCCAGTTACAACCAATGCCCGCCCGGCGGCGCGCAGGGCGTGGCACGCCTGGCGCAACTGCTCGGGCGCCCCGTCATCCCCCTCAATCCGCAGAACGGCATCGAGCGCCCGCGTCCGCGCGCCGTCATCGACGAATCGCTATGCATCGGTTGCACGCTTTGCCTGCAGGCCTGCCCGGTCGACGCCATCGCCGGCGCCGCCAAGCTCATGCACACCGTCATCGAAGCGCGCTGCACCGGCTGCGATCTGTGCGTCCCGCCCTGTCCGGTCGACTGTATCGACATGGTGCCGGTGACGGGCGAGCGAACCGGCTGGGACGCCTGGTCGCCCCCGCAAGCCGACGCCGCCCGCGCGCATTTCGAAGCCCATCAGGCACGCCTGGCGAAGGAAAAGGCTGAACGCGAAGCGCGTCTGGCCGCCCGCGCGGCGCGTGTCGCGCAAGCCGGTGGATCGAAAGGGCCGGACGCCGGCGCCGTCGTGCCCGCTGTCTCGCAGGTCGAAACAAGCGCGCCCCCCCAGTCGCCCCAGGACGCCGACGCCGCAGCGGCAGCGGCCCGCAAGCAGGCCATCATCCAGGCCGCGCTGGAGCGCGCCCGGCAAAAGAAGGCTGCGCTGGCGGCCGAGGGACTGGGTCCGAAGAACACCGAGAATGTCTCCGCCGCCGTGCAAGCTCAGATCGACGAAGCCGAAGCGCGGCGCAAGCGTCTGGGGCTTTCCCCGGCGTCGCCCCACGGTGACGGCGACGATGCCAAAACGGTCTGAGACGCCACACGCCACCCCGACAAAGCCACATCCGACCGACGCGCCAACGCCATGAACGACGCCAAACGCCGTGCCCTGTTCGAGACCCTGCAACGACTCAATCCGAACCCGACGACGGAGCTCGAGTACACGTCGCCGTTCGAATTGCTGATCGCCGTGTTGCTCTCGGCCCAGGCGACCGACGTGTCCGTGAACAAGGCCACGCGCAAGCTGTACGCGGTGGCCAACACGCCGGCGAAGATGCTCGCACTCGGGGAAGCGGGTGTATCGGAGTACATCAAGACGATCGGCCTGTACCGCACCAAGGCGAAGAATGTCATCGCCACCTGTCGGTTGTTGCTCGACGCGCACGGCGGTGAAGTGCCGCGCTCGCGCGAGGCGCTGGAGGCGTTGCCGGGCGTGGGTCGCAAGACCGCGAACGTCGTCCTCAATACGGCCTTCGGCGAGGACACGATCGCGGTCGATACACATATCTTCCGGGTGGCGAACCGCACCGGCCTGGCGCCCGGCAAGGATCCGCTGGCCGTGGAACTCGCGCTCGAGCGCGTGACGCCGCGAGAGTTCAGGCACGACGCGCATCACTGGCTGATTCTGCACGGTCGATACGTATGCAAGGCCCGCAAGCCCGAGTGCTGGCATTGCGCGATCGAACCGCTGTGCGATTTCCGGCCGAAAACCCCTGCACCGAAAACCTGACGCGCGAACTCTCGCCACCAACGACAACGGGCGGCCCCGACATCGGGACCGCCCGTTTTGCATGACGCGCTCGCCGCCCGACCCGGCTTCCGGGCGGGCCGCACGTGCGTGCCTTAGATGATGCGCGCGGCCTCGTCGAACGACAGGCGCGGATTGCGCGGGAAGAGCTGCGCGTGATCGCCGTAGCCCAGGTTGCAGATGAAGTTCACGCGCCACTCGGTGCCGCCGAAGAACGTGTCATTGACCTTCTGGGCGTCGAAGCCGGCCATCGGTCCGCAATCCAGACCCAGCGCACGCGCGGCGAGGATGAAGTAGCCGCCTTGCAGCGAGCTGTTCATGTGCGCCGCGCCGGCGGCCTTGGCGGCGTCGCCCGAGAACATCGGCACCATCTTCTCGGCGCCGTTCGGGAACAGTTTCGGCAGGTGCTCGTAGAACTTCAGATCGAAGGCGATGATTGCCGTCACCGGCGCGGTGCGCGTCTTTTCGACATTACCGGGTGCCATGCACTCGAGCAATTTCGCCTTGGCTTCCGGGCTCTTCACGAAAACGATGCGTGCAGGCGTGGTGTTGGCCGACGTCGGGCCCCACTTCACGAGTTCGTAGAGTTCGCGCAGCGTCTCGTCGCTGACCGGCTTGTCGAGCCACGCGTTGTGGGTGCGGGCGTCGGTGAAAAGTTGGGCGATGGCTTCTTTGGCAATGCTGCTCATGACGAATGACCTCGGGTGATGGTTGGCGAACGATGCGCGATTGTACCGTCGTCGCGCCGCGCGTGCTGACGCGGCAAAATTCGCTACCGCGGGCCACCCGGGCGACCTTCATGCTCCCGAGGCACCGCCGCGCGCGGAGAGCCAGAGTACGCCGCCGAGAATCAGTACGCCCCCTCCCCACTGGGCGATGGAGAGCGTTTCGCCCAGCAACATGGCCGCGAGCAGGACCGTAACCACGGGTTCGAGCGTCGAGAGCATCGACGCGCGCCCGGCCCCCAGACGCTGAAGACCGGCGAAGAAGGTGAGAATCGCAATGACCGTCGAGCACACGGCGATGGCCAGCAGCGCCGCCCATCCGCCGAAGCTGCCCGGCCATTGCAGCGAAACGCCCTGAGATGCGCGTATCGCCGCCATGGCACCGAACGACACGGTGGCGGCCAGGCAGACGAGCGTCGCGGTCGCTCTCGCGTCGACTCCACGTGTGAGACGCGCGCCCACGACGATGTATCCCGAATAGATCAGCGCCGCCGCCACGGCCAATGCCATGCCGAGCGGTTGCCCCTGCCCCCCGCCCACGGTCAGTGCCGTGCCCAGCGAACACAGCGCGAGCGCGCCGAGCTTCACCGGCGTGAGGCGCTCATGCAGGAAGATCGCAGCCAGAATCGTCACGAACACCGGATAAAGGTAGAGCAGCAGGGCAACGAGCGACGCCTGCGCGTATTGCAGCGCCCCGAAGAAGCACAACGACTGCCCGACGTAGCCGATGCCGCCCATGAGCGCGATGCCGATCGTCTGGCGGCGCGACGGAAACGACACGCGCCGCACCCGGCACCAGATCAGCAGCAGCGCAGACGCGACAAAGAAGCGGAACAGGAGCATCGCGTACATATCGGCCCCGGACGCCGAGGCCGCGCGCGCGAAGATGGCCATGGCGCCGAATGCCGACGCCGACAGGGCGATCAGCGCCACGCCGCCCCATGCCGACGGCGGCGGGACAGACGGCATGGCGGGAACGCCGCCGGAGGCGGCAGGCATGCGGGGGCTTTGCGACATGATTGGGAAAATTGAGCGACAATACGGCGTGTTTACAAGGGTTATCGGCGCGTTACGTTCACGGCGGACCGACCCGGCATACCGCGGCAATGCATGCGCCATTGTAGCCACGGCATGCCTTACCCGAACCCCACGGAGTCCCCATGTTCAATCCGAGCCGCGACGAAGTCCGGCAATTCTTTTGCACCACCTGGCACAAGCAACGCAGCGGTGGCATTCTCACGCCGCTCGAGACGATTGCAGCCGACTGGATTCAGGAGCATCCCGAGTATCACGATGCGCTCGACGATACCGAGGATGCGAGCAGTCGCGACTATTCGCCCGAGGCCGGGCAAACCAACCCGTTCCTGCATCTGTCGATGCATCTGGCGATCAGCGAGCAGGTCTCGATCGATCAGCCGCCAGGCATCCGTGCCGCCTACGAGAAACTGACGAACCGCCTCGATTCACCGCACGAGGCGCAGCACCGGATCATGGAGTGCCTCGGACAAACGCTTTGGGAAGCGCAGCGCAGCGGCCAGCCGCCGGACTCCGACGCCTACCTTCAGCGCATCGAGCAGCAGGCCTCGCGATAACACCTCGCCAGACGACAGAAAACGACGGACACCCCTTGGGTCACCGTCGTTTTCTTGTCTGCCGGACGGCAGGTCCTCCCTCACGACACCGCCCCTCCTCGGGCGCGCCTCGCTGGCCCGTACCGGGGGCCGTCGTCGCGCTTACTTCTTAGTGACGAGATCGCCGGGAAGCGATTCCACGTAGGCGGCGATGTCCTTCAATTCTTCCGACGTGAAGGGACGCGGCTTGCCGTCCTTGCCCACCGTGGCGGGATTGGACATGACCTGGGTCTTCATGATGGCATTGGAGCGGCCGAACACCAGGCTCGTTTCGTTCTGGTAGGCACGCAGCGCGTTGTAGACGTAGTCGGCGTATTGCCCCGCCAGCTTCGGATATTCGGGGGTGATCGGCGCGTTCAGATTGGCGCCATGGCAGCTCACGCACATGCCCTTCTCCACCAGCGCCTTGCCATTGGCCACATTGCCGGCAGCATGCGCCGAGCCGGCGAACATGGCGCCGACCAGCAGAGGCATCAGGGATGCCGCCAGGGCGGCCTTGGTCGTCGCATACATCGAATGCTTCATCGTGTTCTCCTCAGCCACGCACGTTTTACTTCTGGGGATTGACCGGCGTCGACGCCGACTGCGCCGCGTAGTAAGCGGCGATGTCGACGATGTCCTGATCGGACAACGTGGCTGCGATGGCGTGCATCGACTGGAACTTGCGATCGCCCTTCTTGTATTCGTTCAGCGCGTTTTCGATGTATTTCGCGTTCTGTCCGCCGATCCTGGGCACGTGATACACCTCGGGGAACGCGGTGCGATAGTCGGGAATGCCATGGCATCCGATGCACATGGCGACCTTGCCCTTCGCCGCTTCGATGTTTGGCGTGAGTTCGGCCGCATGCAGCGTGAGCGACGTGCCACCAAGCGCTAGCGCCATCATCGTGAGGAACTTTTTCATGGTCTTCTTGGGAACGTTTTTGGTTGGAATACCGGCCCGCAACACGCAGGTCCGCGTCCCGGCTCCAAGGCCGCCGACCTGTGAAAAAAGCAATCGATTGTAACCTACCCACTCCGCCCCGCAAACTCGGGGGTGACCCGCACAGTTCTCCGAAGTTTTTTCACAAGTCCTTGACGCAAAGGCAGATTTTCGCCGCTCAAGCGAGCCGTATGCGCAATGTCTTATACTGAACTTTTTCCCTGACCGGCCGACTGGCCGGCTGTTTGCGGACGGCTCCGATCATGCGCTTTGAAGGCTCTTCCCAGTACGTCGCCACCGACGACCTCAAGCTCGCCGTGAATGCGGCGGCCACGCTCCAACGTCCGCTGCTCATCAAGGGCGAACCCGGCACCGGCAAGACCATGCTCGCCGAGGAAGTCGCCGCCGCCCTCGACATGCCGCTGCTGCAATGGCACGTGAAGTCCACGACGAAGGCGCAGCAAGGGCTTTACGAATACGACGCCGTGTCGCGCCTGCGCGATTCGCAACTGGGCGACGAGCGCGTTCGCGACATCGCCAACTACATCGTCAAGGGTGTGCTCTGGCAGGCCTTCGAGGCCGACCGGCCCGTGGTGCTGCTGATCGACGAGATCGACAAGGCCGACATCGAATTCCCCAACGATCTGCTGCGCGAGCTCGACCGCACGGAGTTCCACGTCTACGAGACGCGCCAGCTGATCAAGGCACGGCATCGCCCGCTCGTCATCATCACGTCGAACAACGAGAAGGAGCTGCCCGACGCCTTCCTGCGCCGCTGCTTCTTCCACTACATCAAGTTCCCCGAGCCGGCCACGATGCAGTCGATCATCGACGTGCACTTCCCGAACATTCGCCGCGAACTGGTCAGCGCCGCCATGGCGACGTTCTTCGAGGTGCGCGAGATTCCGGGCCTGAAGAAGAAGCCGTCGACCTCGGAGCTGATCGACTGGCTCAAGCTGCTCATGGCCGAGGAAATCGGGCCGGAGGCACTGCGCAGCGCCGACAACAAGCTGGCCATTCCGCCGCTCGCGGGCGCGCTGCTCAAGAACGAACAGGACATGCATCTGTTCGAGCGTCTCGTGTTCATGAATCGCGCCAACCGGTAAGCGCGCTGCCGTCATGCTGATCGACTTCTTCTACACCCTGCGCGCGGCAAAGCTGCCGGTCTCGGTCAAGGAATACCTGACGCTGCTCGAAGCGCTGCAGCGTCAGGTCATCGCGCCCTCGCTGGACGAGTTCTACTATCTGGCGCGCCTCTCGCTCGTCAAGGACGAGAAGCACTACGACAAGTTCGATCAGGCGTTCGGCGCGTACTTCAAGGGCGTGCAGCAGGTCGTCGACGCGTCGGGCGAAGTGCCGCTCGAATGGCTCAGGAAGCGCATGCAGCGCGAACTCTCGCCCGAGGACAAGGCACGCATCCAGGCGCTGGGCGGCCTGGACAAGCTCATGGAACGCCTCAAGCAACTGTTCGACGAGCAGAAGGGCCGCCACGAAGGCGGCAGCAAATGGATCGGCACCGGCGGCACGTCGCCCTTCGGCAACGGTGGTTTCAACCCCGAGGGCATTCGCATCGGCGGCGAGAGCAATGGCAATCGCACCGCGGTGAAAGTGTGGGATCAGCGCGCATACCGGGATTACGATGACACCGTCGAGCTCGGCACGCGCAACATCAAGGTCGCACTGCGCCGACTGCGCAAGTTCGCGCGCGAGGGTGCGGCCGAAGAACTCGATCTCGACGACACCATTCGCTCCACGGCCGCCAACGCGGGCTGGCTCGATCTGAAGCTGGTGCCGGAGCGCCACAACAATGTGAAGGTTCTCATGCTGCTGGACGTGGGCGGCTCGATGGACGACCACATCGCGCGCACGGAAGAGCTGTTCTCGGCGGCAAAATCCGAATTCAAGCATCTCGAGTTCTATTACTTCCACAACTGCGTCTACGACTTTCTGTGGCGCCAGAATCGTCGTCGTCACAGCGAGCGCTTCGAGACATGGGACGTGCTGCGCAAGTATCCGGCGGACTACAAGCTGATCTTCGTGGGCGACGCCACCATGAGTCCGTACGAGGTGCTGCAACCGGGTGGCTCGGTCGAGTACAACAACAAGGAAGCCGGCGCCGTATGGCTGCGCCGCTTCATCGATCGCTTTCCGCACCATGCCTGGCTCAACCCCGAGCCCGAGGCGATATGGCAGTATCGCCAATCGATTTCGGTGATCCGCCAGCTATTTGCCAATCGGATGTATCCCATCACGATCGCCGGACTCGAATCGGCCATGCGGGTGCTGAGCAAGTAAGCCCGCCGTCACACGGTCGGTGCGGCGCCCGTGCAGCGCCACGGCATGGCCTCGCGCCGCTGCACCGCCGCACTGCGGCACGACGGCGCATTAGCAACCCACCACCGATGCACTACCGACGCAACAACAACGTAATAACAACGCAATAACAACGTAACGAGAGACACCTTTCCATCATGACGTCCAGCACGACCTCCCTGCCGCCGCTCCGCCCCCTGGCAGACACGTCGCCGTCGGCCATCGTGGCCGGCTTCGTAGCGATGATGACGGGCTACACCAGCTCGCTGATTCTGATGTTCCAGGCGGGCCAGGCCGCCCATCTCTCGCCGGCGCAGATTTCGTCCTGGATCTGGGCGCTGTCGATCGGCATGGGGGTGACCACCATCGGGCTGTCGCTGCGCTATCGCACACCCGTGGTCGTGGCGTGGTCGACGCCGGGCGCCGCGCTGCTGATCACGTCGCTGCCTGGCGTGCCCTATGGCGAGGCCATTGGTGCCTTCATCGTCTGCAATGCACTCATTGCGGTGTGCGGGTTGACGGGCGGCTTCGAGACGATCATGCGCCGGGTGCCGCCCGCGCTGGCGTCTGCATTGCTTGCCGGCATCCTGTTTCGCATCGGGCTGGAGATCTTCGTCGCCGCGCAGCACCAGACCGCGCTCGTGCTCTCCATGTTCTTCACCTACCTCGTGGTCAAGCGCTTCGCGTCGCGCTACGCGATCTTGCTGGCGCTGATCGTGGGCACGGCCGTCGCGGGCGGACTTGGCCTGCTCGACTTCAGTCGTTTCGACGTGTCGCTGGCCAGACCCGTATGGACTACGCCGTCGTTCTCGCTGTCGGCGACGATCAGCATCGCGATTCCGCTGTTCGTGGTGGCGATGGCCTCCCAGAACGTGCCCGGACTGGCCGTGCTGCGCGCCGACGGCTATAAGGTACCTGCATCGCCACTGATTTCGACGACGGGCATCGCCTCGGTACTGCTTGCGCCGTTCGGCTCGCACGGGATCCATCTGGCGGCGATCACGGCCGCCATCTGCACCGGGCGCGAGGCCCATGAAGACCCCGCCAAGCGTTACACCGCAGCAGTCTGGTCGGGCGTGTTCTACCTGATCGCGGGTACCTTCGGCGCGACCATTGCCGCCTTGTTCGCGGCGTTCCCGAAAGCGCTCGTGGTCTCGATCGCCGCCCTTGCGCTGTTCGGCTCGATCATGAACGGACTGGCCAACGCCATGCACGACACCAGGCAGCGCGAAGCGGCGCTCATCACCTTCATGGTGACGGCCTCCGGGCTGACGCTGCTGTCCATTGGCTCGGCGTTCTGGGGCCTGATCGCCGGCGTGCTGACGTTGGCGATTCTTCAGTGGCGTCGCGCCTGAATCGATCGCGCACCGTGCGCCGCCGCCGCGCCCGGTGATACCATCCCGCGCGCAGCGACACTTCAATTCTTACGTAACCGCAGGAGCAGCAGAACCATGGCAGTGATCGAACCGACTCCGGTCTTCAAGGACAACCTCGCGCAGATGACGCAGCAGGGCATCACCATCGACGGCATTGCACGCATCGAGTTGCACGACACCGCCGGCGCGCTCGTCGCGACCATCGAGAACGCCCCGGGCAAGCAGGGCTCGCTCGCCGTGTACCACTACCTCAAGCAGGCATTCGGCACGCTCGACGCCAAGGCAGCGCAACACGGTCTGGCCGTGTTCGCGGAACACACGGCCGACGCGCGCAATCGTCCGGGGGCTCACCCGAACGTCGATCGCCTGCTGGCCATCGTCGCCGGCGGCGAAGCGCTGCGCATCGAGGAAGTGCCCGCGTAACAACGGACACGCACGGACACGCACGGGCACGCACGGGCATGCACGGGCATGCGGGCAACGGTGGAATGCCGCCGCATGCGAATGCCGCGCCCCCCAACGAAAAAGCCAGCCTCCCGGCTGGCTTTTTCATTGCATGCGCGCGGTGCGCTCGCGGTCAGATCGTGAGCACGGGACCGCCATCGCCATTGGCGGAACGCAGTTGCTTGACCCAGCGCTTCGCGGGCAAGCCCGTCGCTGCTTCCACTACCTTCGCGCGCGCCTCCACGTCCGTCCATTGCACGGACAGCAGCGGTCCATTGAAGGCCAGCACGATGACGTTGCCATCGTGCACTTCCGGGAATTCGATCACGCGGTTGTCGAATGCCTGACGCAGGCGGCGAATGTTCTTCGGATAGCTGTCGTGGTCGCCGAACAGGTTCATCGTCAGCATGCCCGGCTCGCGCAGCGTGGCGCGACAGGCCTTGTAGAACGCCGGCGTGTCGTGCACCGGACCGCGTGCGGTGGCGTCGTAAAGATCGACCTGCAGCACGTCGACGGTGCCGTGATTGGCGGCGTCGGTCACGAAATCCCAGGCATCCATTTCGCGCACTTTCAGGGTGCGGGAGTCGCCCGGCAGATCGAACATCGTGCGCGCGGCGACGACCACGGCCGGATTCAGCTCGACGGCGGTGACCTGCGTGCGCGGAAACTGTCTGGCGCAAAACTTCGTGATCGAGCCGGTGCACAGCCCCAGTTGCACGACGTGCTTCGGCGCGCGCATGAACAGCAACCACGCCATCATCTGCTGCGCGTATTCGAGTTCGATACGGTCAGGCTTGGACAAACGCATCGCGCCCTGCACCCATTCCGTGCCGAAATGCAGGAAACGCACGCCCCCGATCTCGGAGAACGTCACCGGTGCGAAACGCGGCTTGTAGGCGGGACGCTGCGAGCGGGCGGACGACGCGTCGGCGACGAAGGCTTCGGCTTCGATGGATTTGCGTTTGATGAGGGTCATGTGTCCTTCTGTGAAACTCGGGAAATTCCGATGGGTTCGCATTGTACCGGGTTCGCCCCGAGTACCGACGACGCCGCCTCATACCGACACCCCCGACACCGCCCGACACGTCCGACACGCCCGATGCGCTCGACACAACCGGTGAGCCCGATGTGCGCGCATACGCACGACACGCAGCAAACGCCGCGTTCGCCGCCCCTGCCAGGCGCTCACGTCAGCCAGTCGCGCAACGCGAGCCACGCATCGCGCTTGGTCGCGTAGGGAATGGTGTATGCCGGGCTGCTCGACGGCAGAAGCAACACCGGCAGCGCCAAGCCGCCTTGCGCGAGCGCACGCTGGCCGATGCGGGCCGCCGTCCCGCCGTTGAACGCCACGGCGCGCAACGTCGGCAACGTGCCGATCAGACCCGCGAGGTCGCTCCCGGCGTGCAGGCGAATGTTGCTGTCGAGGCTGCCCTCACGGCGCGCCTGCGCCACGACATCCCACAATCCGACGCCATGCGCGAGTACCGCCTCGAGCCGCTGCGCGTAGGGCAGCGAAGGCAACGGTTCGCCGATCACCTCGCCCACCAGATGCCAGAAGCGATTCTGCGGATGCGCGTAATACTGCTGCTGCGCGAGCGAGACTTCGCCGGGCAGGCTGCCGAGAATCAGCACGCGCGTTCGCGCGTCCACCACTGGCGGGAAGTTGCGTTTCAGATCGGAAAGATCGCCAGGCAATGCCATGGACGGCTCACGCATGCGCCTTTGGCCCCGATGCGCTCTGGCGCGCTTGTGCGGCATGTGCGGATTCGGTCGCTTGCAGGCGCCGCCAGAAGCGGGGCAGGAAGGCTTCGGTGACCAGCAACGGTGCTCCGTGTCGCAGGAAAACCGAGCGCCGCGCCCACAGCCGCGCACGCGGGTTGGCACCGATGAGCGGATCCCGGGCATCATGCCGGGCACGGCCGTGCAGCAGATGGCGCGGCCCCAACGGACTCGACACCAACACGGATCGCGTGACCGCGGGATCGTGATAGAGCAGATCGGCCAACGGGCGCGTGCGCAAACGGCGCATCGCCTGCCAGATCGACCGGCTGTAAGTGAGCGGCGTCACACTGTGCGCCACGACCACGGGCTCGCCATCGACGAGCAGGATGACGTCGCGCGCCCACATCGGCGTGCGCGGCGCCACACCGATCGCGCGGCACTGATCGGCATCGGCCGGCATGACGCGCTCGGCAACGACACGCACGCTCACGCGCCCGAGCGCACACAGATGACGCGTAAGCGCGCCGCCCCGCGTCAGCCAGTCCTTGTGATGACGCGAGAGCGCCGGCGCCGGGACGGCCTGCCAACGCCGCCCGCTTACATCGAATCGGAAAGTCATGGCTCGGCATTATAAGGGGGCTGCGCACCCCCTTGCTTGCTCAGGACAGCGCGGGCGGGCGAGAACCGCATCGGCACATCGCCCGCGCGAGCGGCGCTCAGCGTGCCGTGAGCAACAGCGCGTTAGTGCGCTTCACGAACGCGGCCGGATCTTCCAGACTGCCGCCCTCGGCGAGCAGCGCCTGATCGAACAGCAGGTGCGTCCAGTCGGACAGATCGGCGCTCTCGGCCGTCAGTCGCTTGACCAGCGCGTGGTCCGGATTGATTTCGAGAATCGGGCGGAACTCGGGCATTGTCTGGCCGGCGGCTTTCATCAGACGCTGGAGCGTACCGCTCATGTCGTTCTCGTCCGAGACCAGGCACGACGGCGAATCGGTCAGGCGGAACGTCACGCGCACGTCCTTGGCCTTCTCGCCGAGCACTGCCTTCATCTTTTCGACGAGCGGCTTCAGGTCGTCGCTGGTCTTCTCCTTGGCAGCCTTCTCTTCGGCATCTTCCAGCGCGCCCAGATCCAGATCGCCGCGTGCCACGCTCACGAGCGCCTTGCCGTCGAAATCGTGCAGGTAGGAAAGCATCCATTCGTCCACACGGTCCGTGAGCAACAGCACTTCCACGCCCTTCTTGCGGAACACTTCCAGATGCGGGCTGTGGCTTGCCGCCACCCAGCTCTCGGCCGTCACGTAGTAGATCTTGTCCTGACCGTCCTTCATTCGGCCCACGTAGTCCGCCAGCGACACGGTCTGCTCGGCAGAATCGTTGTGAGTGCTCGCGAAGCGCAGCAGCCTGGCGATGCGCTCGCGGTTCGCATGGTCCTCGCCCGTGCCTTCCTTGAGCACCTGACCGAATGCCCCCCAGAACTGCGCGTACTTGTCCTGCTGGTTCTCGGCGAGGTCCTCGAGCAGGCTCAGCACGCGTTTCGTGCAGCCTTCGCGAATCGCCTTCACGTCGCGACTTTCCTGAAGAATTTCGCGCGAGACGTTCAGCGGCAGATCGGCCGAATCGACCACGCCGCGCACGAACCGCAGGTAGTTCGGCAGCAACTGCTCGGCATCGTCCATGATGAACACGCGCTTGACGTACAGCTTCAGTCCGCCATGCGAATTGCGGTCCCAAAGGTCGTACGGCGCGTGGCCGGGCACGTACAGCAGCTGCGTGTATTCGCTGCGGCCTTCCACGCGGTTGTGCGTCCACGCGAGCGGCGGTTGCGTGTCGTGCGCGATGTGATGATAGAACTGCGTGTACTGCTCGTCGGTGATGTCGCTCTTGCCGCGGGTCCACAACGCGCTGGCCTGGTTGACGGTTTCATCGGCCTCGGCCGGCACCATCGCCTGTTTGTCCGCATCCCATTTCTCGCCGCGCATGACGATCGGCAACGAAATGTGATCGGAATACTTGCGGATGATCGATTGCAACTGCCACGACGAGAGCAACTCGTCCTCGCCTTCGCGCAGATGCAGGGTGATCGCCGTGCCGCGCGCGTCGCGCTCGATGGTCTCGACCGAGAAGTCGCCCTCGCCCGTCGACGACCAGCGAACGCCTTCGGACGCCGGCAGGCCGGCGCGGCGCGATTCGACCGTCATGCGGTCCGCCACGATGAAGCCCGAGTAAAAGCCGACACCGAACTGGCCGATGAGCGCAGCATCCTTCTGCTGGTCGCCCGACAGACGCGAGAAGAATTCGCGGGTGCCCGACTTGGCGATCGTGCCCAGGTGCGCGATGGCTTCCTCGCGGCTCATGCCGATGCCGTTGTCCTCGATGGTGATGGTGCGGGCGTCCTTGTCGAAGGACACGCGAATCTTGAGCTCCGGATCCTGCTCATACAGCGCGGCGTTGTTGATCGCTTCGAAGCGCAGCTTGTCGGCGGCGTCCGAGGCGTTGGAGATCAGCTCGCGCAGGAAGATTTCCTTGTTGCTGTACAGCGAATGAATCATCAGTTGCAGAAGCTGTTTGACTTCCGCCTGAAAGCTCATGGTTTCTTGCGCCATGGTCGGGAACCTCGTGAATCGGTGAGATGGATGGAATGTCGACGCGAACCGCCGCCGGGCGCACTTGCGCGCGCGCTGCCGCGCCGGCGGTACATGCTGGAACATAGGGACGGGCGACCGGCATTTCAAGGCCGCCGGAAGGGTTATTTTGCCGCGAGATGCACGACGATGTGGCGCGTACCGACAAGACACGGCGATGGCCCCGCCACCGCCGGTGGCGCGCACCGCAGGTTGCGGACCTCAGGCCTTACGCGGCCATTTCAAGCTGGCGGGCGAGGAACATCAGCATGGCGGGGTCGCTGGAACAGGCGATGTTCATGCGCATCCACGTGCTGGGCGCCTGACGCGGCGAGAACAGCGCGCCGGGCGCGAACAGGAAGCCCGCCTCGTGACCGGCCGCCGCGATCGCATTCGTGTCGACGCCCGTGTCGACCCAGAGGAACATGCCTGACGTCGGATCGCCGAACATGCGCATTCCCATGCGCTCCAGGTTGCGCCGCGCGCCGTCGCGAACCTCGTCCAGACGCGAACGCAGACGCTCCACGTGGCGCCGGTAGTGTCCCTCGGTCAACGCCTTGTAGACGATGCGTTCGTTGATCTCCGGCGTGGTCGAGCCCGACAGCATCTTGTGGTCGACGAACGTCTTTGCCAATGCTGGCGAGCAGGCCACGAACGCCACGCGCAGGTTGGCGGCGAGCGTCTTGGAGAAACTGCCCATGTAGATCACGCGCTTGAGCTGATCGAGGCTCGCCAGGCGCGCGACCTGCTGGTGCGGTGGGCACAGGTCGCAGTAGATGTCGTCTTCGAGCACCATGAAGTCGTACTGCTCGGCGAGCCGCAGAATCTGGAATGCGCGCGCCGGCGTGAGCGATGTGCCGGTCGGGTTCTGCAGAATCGAATTGAGGATGAGCAGCTTCGGCCGGTGCTGCTGCACCAGACGCTCCAGTGCCTGCATGTCGAGCCCGTCGGGGGTGTAGGGGACCCCGACCGTGTGGGCGCCCTGCGACGCGATCCGGCCGAACACGACGAACCACGCCGGATCACCCACCAGCACGGTGTCGCCCGCGCGCACGTAAAGCCGCAGCAGGAAATCGACCGCTTGCGTGATGCCCGACGTCAGCACGATCTGCTCCGGGCGTGCGCCGATTTCCAGTTCGGCGAGCTGGGTCTGAAGCTGCATGCGCAGCGGCAGGAAACCGTGCGGATTGCCCGCCTGCAACAGATGCGCGCTCGACTGACGGCTCATCGAGCGCATGGCCGACGTCATCATGTCGGCGTCGAGCCAGCTCGACGGCAGATATCCCATGCCCGGCCCGCGCTCGGGCGCCACCTGATGCAGCATGCTGCGCACGAGCCACGCCACATCGAGCGGCCCCTGGGCCACCATGGGCGCGGCAGCGTTCTGCGGCGGCATCACCGGCCGTTCGCGCACGTAAAACCCCGAGCCGCGACGTGCTTCGAGATACCCCTGCGCCACCAGCCGCTCGTACGCTTCGACGACCGAGAAACGTGACACGCGCTTGTCTTCGGCCAATGCGCGAATCGACGGCATGCGCATGCCGGGCAGGAACACGCGCTCCTCGATACGCAGGCTCGCCCAATGCACGAGCTGATCGACGAGCGTCATGCGCGCGGTGTCGAGCGCCGCGTTGTCCGCAAGGACCAGCGGGGAAATGCGGTTCGTTGTCGTCATCGTCCATCCACCTTCGCGTCCCCTCGGATGAGGGGCGCGCTGCGCCAAACCTACGGAACGCACCGGTTGTGCCGGTGCCGGCGTTTGCGGTGGGCGCCTCCGACAGGTGACGCCCTTCCGGCTGACAGTTGCCTCGTGGTCAAAGTGTCAGCCCCATTCCGCTCATGGGTCGCCACTTTACGCCAGCCACATTCCCTGTCAATCCCGAACTGTACCGAAGATTAGATGCGCATCTGTATCGGTACTGTACCGGCATTAACCTATAAAGTGTCCCCTCAACTGGAGACCGCCATGCGTGAAATCCGACTCTTCGAACTGGACCGGGATCAGACCGTCTTCTGGCAGAGCCCGGCTGCCGACCGGCCGCAATCGCTTCAGGTCCTGCAAGGCCTGCTGTGGCTGACGGTGGAGGGCGAACCCGCCGACCACTGGTTGCGGGCGGGCGACAGTTTCGAAATCCGCGCGGGCCAGCGCGTGTGGCTGGGAACCTGGAACGAAGGCGCCCGGTTGCGCGTGAGTCAGCCGGCCACCACACTCTCGGCCATCGCCGGATCGCGTGCACCGCGCGCGGGCCGCCTCGCCTGGCGTCTGGTGTGGCGGGATCTGTCGGCCCGCCTGACGAGCCGCGCGGCGACATGAGCGCTGCGCGGATGCGCCGGTATCGCGTCGCCGTGCACGTTGTCGAATGCGCGACGGCCCCGCGAGCCGGAGTAAGCTATCGGTTTTGCCGTCTGAACCCACTATGTCCACACCCCACGCCCTGAAACTGGACCATCTCGTTGTCGCCGCCGCCACGCTGGAAGCCGGCGAGGCGCATGTCATCGAGCAACTGGGGTTGAAGGACGTCGTGCCGCAGCGCGGCGGCAAGCACGCCCGCATGGGTACCCACAACAGCTTGCTGGGTCTGTGGGGCGGCGTCTATCTCGAGATCATCGCGATCGATCCGGAGGCACCCGCACCTGCGCGCCCGCGCTGGTTCGGGCTTGACGACGACGCGGTGCAGGCACGGCTGGCGCGCGGCCCGTATCTGGCGCACTGGGTGGCGCGCGTGGAGCGGCCTCGCTCGCTGCCGCGCTGGCAGGCGCAATACCCGACGCGCCTCGCGCCGGTGATCGAAATGCAGCGCGGCGTGCTGACGTGGCAGATCGGTGTGCCCGAGGACGGCAGCCTGCCTGCATGGCAAGGCGCCGGCGAGGGCTTGCTGCCGACGTTGATCCAGTGGGATTCGCCGCACCATCCGAGCGAGTCGCTGCCGTCCTCGGACTGCGCCGTGACCGCCTTGCGCGGCTTTCACCCCCGGGCGAGCGTCCTCAACGAACAACTGCAATGGCTGGGGGGCGACGCCTTGATTCGCATTGAAGACACGCTGGTCGAGCCGTCGCTCGCCGCCGAAATCGAAACCCCCGACGGGCCGCGCACCTTGCGCTGATCCGACACCGCCCACGATGCCCGGCACAACGCATGGCGGGCAGACGAACCCCGAGACACACGAGGCGACATCATGAATTCGCGCGAATCGCAGGGCATGCTGATCGGATTGATCGGCGTGCTCATTTTCAGTCTGACACTGCCCATGACGCGCATCGTCGTGGCGGAGGTCAACCCGCTGCTCAACGGACTGGGTCGCGCGCTCGTCGCCGCCGTGTTCGCGGGGGCGCTGCTCTGGTGGCGACGCGAACCCTGGCCAACGCCGCGTCAGCTCAAGCGCCTCGCCGTCACCTCGCTCGGCGTGATCATTGCCTTCCCCGTGTTCTCCGCCTGGGCCATGAAGACGATTCCCGCGTCGCACGGCGCGGTGGTCAACGGCCTGCAGCCCTTCTTCGTTGCCATCTATGCCTACTGGCTCGGTGGCGAGCGTCCGTCGCGCGGCTTCTGGGTTTGCGCCCTGGCGGGCAGCGCACTGGTGATCGCGTTCGCACTGCGCGCCGGGGGCGGTAGCCTGCACGCGGCAGACGGTCTGATGCTGCTCGCCGTCGTCATCGGTGCACTCGGTTATGCCGAAGGCGGCAAGCTCGCGCGCGAAATGGGTGGCTGGCAGGTGATCTGCTGGGCGCTCGTGGTGTCCGCGCCGGTATTGCTCGTGCCCGTGGGCTGGCTCGCGTGGCATCAGCCGTGGCCGGTGAGCGCGAAGGCCTGGGGCGCGTTCGCCTACGTCACGTTGTTCTCGCAATTCATCGGGTTCTTCGCGTGGTACGCGGGCCTCGCCATGGGCGGCATCGCGCGCGTGGGCCAAGTACAATTGCTTCAGATTTTTTTCACGATTGCATTGTCCGCGCTGTTCTTCGGCGAACAGGTCGACACCGTCACTTGGCTGTTCGCCGCGGGCGTGGTACTGACCATTGCACTCGGCAAGAACATGAAGATCGGCGCCTCGCGACTCACGGGCAAACCGGTCTGACGACGCTGCGGCGGCGCGTGCGATCCTTGCGCCGCCCCGCGTCTGCCCCCTGACGCCTGCGCCTGCCCTCACGCCTTCGGCACCCGCGGCGTCCGACACTCGCGGCGATACGCAAACGCCGCACCATCCAAGCGAGACCATCATGCATGATTGGCAATATTCGGAACGTGCCCGCAATCTGACCAGCTCGGCCATTCGCGAGATCCTGAAGGTCACGGAGCGCCCGGACGTCATTTCATTCGCCGGCGGCCTGCCCTCGCCCGCCACGTTTCCCGTCGCCCAGATGCGCGCTGCCGCCGATCGCGTACTGACCGAATCGCCGCAGGCCGCCCTGCAGTACAGCGCGACCGAAGGCTTCGCGCCGCTGCGCGAATGGATCGCAAAGCGCTACTCGCGCGACGGCCTTACGCTCGCCCCCGAAAACGTGCTGATCACCACGGGCTCGCAGCAGGGGCTCGATCTGATCGGCAAGATCTTCATCGACGAAGGCAGCCGCGTGCTCGTGGAAGCGCCAAGCTATCTCGGGGCATTGCAGTCGTTCTCGCTGTTCTCGCCCGAGTACGTGCCTGTGCCGACCGACGACCACGGCCTGCTGCCAGAAGCGCTCACGCCGGCGTTGGTGCAGGGCGCACGCTTTCTGTACGCGATGCCGAACTTCCAGAACCCGACCGGTCGTCGCCTGCCGATGGCACGCCGCGAAGCGTTGGCGGCCGTGGCCAGGCGCGACGGCCTGGCGATCATCGAAGACGATCCGTATGGCGAGCTGGACTACGAGGGTCAGCGTCTGCCGAGCCTGATGTCACTCGCGCCCGAGCACGTGCTTTACATGGGATCGTTCTCGAAGGTGCTGGCACCGGGTCTGCGCCTGGGGTTCATCATCGGGCCGCAGGCCGTCATCGCCAAGCTCGTGCAGGCCAAGCAGGCCGCCGATCTGCACACGCCGAGCCTCACGCAGCGCATCGCGTACGAAGTCGTGAAAGACGGCTTCCTCGACACGCACATTCCGTCGATCCGCACGCTCTATGCCGCGCAGGCGAAGGCGATGCTCGCCTCGCTCGCCCGGCACATGCCAGCCGATACGACGTGGACGACGCCCGCCGGCGGCATGTTCATCTGGTTGACATTGCCCGCAGGCATCGACACCATGCAGTTGCTGGAAAAAGCGATTGCGCAGAACGTGGCGTTCGTGCCCGGCGCTCCGTTCTACGTCGGCACGCCGCAGTCGAATACGCTGCGACTGTCGTTCGTGACGGTGCCGCCCGACAAGATCGAAGTCGGTGTGGCGCGTCTGGGCGCGCTCGTCGCCGACGCGCTCACGCGCCGCGCCGCCTGATCGGTGCGCGTGCCGGGGCGGTGTGGCTCGCACCGACCTGGCGCCAGGTGCCGCTGGCCCGCCACGCCGGCCACGCCCGCGCATCGCCAGCGCACTCGCCGGCGCCGTTCGATCGACGTCAATGACGTCCTCGTTGCGCCGGCCCGAATCCCATCAACGCCTCTGCAAGGAAGCTGTACATGTCCGTCTACGACAAACTGAAGCAACTGGGTATCGAACTCCCGAGCGCCGGCGCCCCCGCCGCCGCTTACGTCATGAGCGCCCAAACGGGCAATACTGTGTTCCTCTCGGGCCACCTGCCGAAGAAGGATGGCAAGATCTGGACCGGCAAGCTCGGCAAGGACGTGAGCGTCGACGAAGGCAAGGCCGCCGCGCGCGCCGTCGCCATCGAACTGATCGCCACGCTGCACGCACACACGGGCGACCTGAACAAGGTCAAGCGCATCGTGAAGCTCATGAGCCTCGTGAATTCGACACAGGAGTTCACCGAGCAGCACCTGGTAACCAATGGCGCCTCCGAGCTGATCGCGGAAGTGTTTGGCGACGCCGGCAAGCATGCCCGCTCGGCCTTCGGCGTGGCGCAGATTCCGCTGAACGCCTGCGTCGAGATCGAACTGATTGCCGAACTCGCGTGAATCCGGCATGCGCAAGGCGGCGCAACGTGCGCGCCTTGCGAACGGTGAATACGACAACAGCCACTCTCGGGTGGCTGTTGTGCTTTCGGCGGAAGCCGTTTCCGGCGTCGATCAGAGCGGCTTGACGTTGCCGTAAGCGCGACGCATGGCAACGGCAACGCCCAACGAGACGACCACCGTGACCGTGAGCAGCCCGACCACGCCGTACCAGCCGTGCGACTTGAGCATCACGCCGGAATAACTGCCGAGCAGGCTCGAGCCCAGATAATAGAAGAACAGATACAGCGCCGAAGCGATGGCCCGCCCCTGCGTCGCGCGCCGTCCGACCCAACTGCTCGCGACGGTGTGCGCCCCGAAAAAGCCGAACGTGAAAATCGCGAGGCCAATCACCACGCCCAGCACCTGCGACGCGAGCATCGTCAGCAACCCCACGAGCGACAGCGCGACCAGCACCCACAGCAGCCGCGGACGCCCCACGCGGTCCGACAGCGGGCCTGCGATGAACGAACCCACCACACCGATCAGGTACATCGCGAAAATCGCGCCGATGGCGGCGTGCGGCAACTGAAACGGCGGCGCCGACAGGTGAAAGCCCAGATAGTTGTAGATGCTCACGAAGCTGCCCATCATGAGACCGGCAAACAGATAGAGGCCCAGCAGCGCCGGGTCGCCCAGATGGCGGCGCGCATGTCCGAGCGCCTCACGCACCGTCATGTGGCGCGGCGTGAATCGACGCGACTGCGGCAGGCTTCGCGCGAACTCCAGGCCCATCGCGAGACACACCAGGCCGATGGCGGCAACCGACACCCGCCACGAGAACATGTCGGCGACGAAGGCCGAAAGCACGCGCCCTGCCATGCCGCCAAGAATGTTGCCCCCAATGTACAACCCCATCGACATGCCGAGCGAGCGCTGGTCGATCTCCTCGCTCAGGTAGGCCATCGCGATGGCCGGCAATCCGGAGAGCGCCAGTCCCTTGAGCGCGCCAAGAATGACAACGGTCTGGAAGTTGGTGGAAAACGCGCTGGCGATCGTGAGCACCGACGAACTCAGCAACGCGATCGTCATCATGCGCTTGCGGCTCACACGATCGGCCGCCACGCAGGTCACGAGCAGCCCCAGCGCCATCATCATCGTCGCCCCCGACACCGACCAACTGGCCTGCGCCGGCGTGATACCGAACGTGGTGGTCAGCAGCGGCAACAGCGACTGCATGCAGTACAACTGCGCAAACGTCGAGAAGCCGCCGAAGAAGAGCGCCCGGCTGATGACGGCATACTCGCGCGTGCCTCGGGCGATGCCCGCCGGAAGCGCGGACGCCGATTCGCCGCCTGCCGCCGCGCCCTTGGGAAAAGGAAGGGAATTCGTTGATGCCATGACGCCGGCCCGCCTCGCGCGAGCCAAGAATGAAATGTATACGACGAATGATAGGTTTGCCGTTACCCATCGTCCAATATATATTTAAGCGATATTTTCATATATAAAAGCAATCAATCGAGCACCGGCAAGGAGGCAGGGGTGGAACTGCGGCACTTACGTTACTTCGTCACCGTGGCCGAGGAACTGCACTTCAGTCGGGCGGCGGAAAAGCTCAATATCGGGCAGCCCCCGTTATCGATGCAGATTCGCGCCCTCGAGGAGGAATTGGGGGTGGCGCTGTTCGAGCGCTCGCGGCGACGCGTCTTCCTGACGGCGGCCGGGCGGACATTCCTCGCGCGCGCGCGTCAGATCCTCGCGGATGCCGATGCGGCGCGCCGGGAAGTTCAGCAGATTGCCGGGCTCGATGCCGGGGAACTGCGCATCGCATTCACGACCTCGGCGCCGATGACGAATCTGATGAAGCGCGTGCTGACCGCTTATCGGCAACGATATCCGCGCGTGACACTCACGTTGAGCGAGTCGCCCTCGGAGCGCCAGCGCGATGCCTTGACCGAGCGCACGCTCGACATCGGTCTGCTGCGACAGGCGGAGGACGCACCGCCCATGTCAGGGTTGCATTTCGAAACGTTGATCGACGAAGCGCTGGTGGTCGTATTGCATCAGGGGCATGCACTGGCGCACCGGGAGAGCCTGTCGATCGCGGATCTGGCGAACGAGGCGTTCATCATGCATCCGCCCGACGTCGGGACGGCGGTCGATGGAAAGATCCGTCGCATGTGCGAGCGTGCGGGCTTCGCCCCGCGCGTCGTGCAGGAAGCGCGCGAGTCGACGACGATCGTCGCGCTCGCCGCCAGCGGCCTGGGCGTTGCGGTATTGCCCGAGGCGGTGCGTTGCATCCAGATCGAGGGCGTTCGCTTCAGGGCCCTGAGCGAGCCCGACGCCCATACCCCGCTGCTGCTGGCAAAGCGTCGCGACGACACCAGTCCGCTCGTTCAGGCCTTCGCGGCAATGTGCCGCGAAGTGGCCGGGCAGCTCGACGCGACGTCGCAGCAGGCAGACTGAGACGATCAGCCGCGCAGCGACGCGGCCAGCCCGATCACCACCACGCCGAGCACGAGATTGAGAATCACGAGGCGGCGAATGCCGTTCACCGCCGCCGCGCCGTCCGGCCACGACTGCGCCTGCACCGCCCGCTGCAGGCGCGGAAACAGGGCAAACCGGATGTGACCGAAGACGAGCATCATCACCACACCGATGCCGGCCATCGCATGCACTGGCCAGCGCGCGTGAAGGCCGCCCATGCCGAGCATCATGTGACCGCCCGAGAGCAGGATGACCACGATGGCCACCCCGACCCAGGTGAAGAAGCGCGTGAGCGCCGCCTCCCACAACGGCAGGCGCTGCTGCGGCGAGAGCTCCGACGACGCCGGGCGCAGGCACACCAGCGCGAAGAACATGCCGCCGATCCAGACGGCGACACTCACCAGATGCAGAAACAGACTGAAGGCATAAACGCTCATGCGTGACTCCCGTCAGGATGCCGAGGGCGCGGCGGGCAACACCGGCTCGAGCGAACGTGGTTTGAACGTCGCGAACTTGACGCCCGGCGCACGCCCCTTGCGCGCACGCTTGCCGATGTTCGGCGCCAGCGATGCGCCCGAGAGGGCCTCCGATTGCAACTTGCCGCCACGCACTTCGCCATGGACGATCACGCCGGCTTCGCTGATCGGCACTGCCGACACCAGCGTTTGCTTCGCTTCCAGTCCAATCAGCGTAACGCCGCGTCCACCGCCGGTGAGCGACTTCATTTCGTCCATGCCGAAAACGAGCAGGCGACCGTCGCTCGACAGGCACGCCACGGCGCTTGCCCCCTGCCAGATCGGCGTCGGGGCCAACGGCTCGGCGCCCTCGTCGATGGTCATGAACGACTTGCCCGCCTTCACGCGACTGACCATGTCGCCCAGTTTGGTGGTGAAGCCGAAGCCCGCCGTCGTGGCCAGCAGCAATGGCTGCTCGCCCGACGCCGCGTAGTAGTGCAACAGCCGGGAGCCCGATTCGAGCTCGATCAGCGACGTCAGGGGCACGCCGTCGCCGCGCCCGCCCGGCAGTTGCGACACCGCCACCGAGTAGACACGGCCGTTGCTGCCCCAGGCGATGAGCGGATCCACGGTACGGCATTCGAATGCGCCGTACAAGGCGTCGCCCTGCTTGAACGAGAAGCCCTGTGCATCGAGCCCATGCCCCTTGAGCGCCCGGACCCAGCCCTTGGCGGAAACGACCACCGTGACGGGTTCATCGACCACGCGCGCCTCGGCCACCGCACGCTTCTCCTCCTGGATCAGCGTGCGCCGCTCGTCGCCGAACTGCTTCGCGTCGGCTTCGATTTCCTTGATGATCAGACGCTTCATCGCGCTGTCGTTGGCCAGCAGCTCCTCGAGCCTGGTCTTTTCGTCGCGCAGCGAGGCGAGTTCCTGTTCGATCTTGATCGCTTCCAGACGCGCCAACTGACGCAAGCGAATCTCGAGGATGTCCTCCGCCTGACGCTCGCTCAGCTTGAACGCGTTCATCAGCGCGGCCTTCGGCTCGTCCGACTCGCGAATGATCCGGATGACCTCGTCGATATTCAGGAAGACGATCATGCGGCCTTCGAGAATATGAATCCGGTCGTCGACCTTGCCCAGACGGTGGCGCGAGCGGCGCGTGACCGTTTCGAAACGGAAGCCGATCCACTCGGTGATGATTTCGCGAAGCGACTTCTGTCCCGGGCGCCCGTCGGCGCCGACCATCACCAGGTTGACCGATGCGCTCGATTCGAGGCTCGTGTGCGCGAGCAGCATCGTGATGAATTCCTGCTGGTCGATGCGGCTCGACTTCGGCTCGAACACCAGGCGCACCGGCGCGTCCTTGCCCGATTCGTCGCGAACGGCGTCGAGCATGCCGAGCACGGACTGCTTGAGGTTCTGCTGCTCGGGCGTGAGCGACTTCTTGCCCAGCTTGACCTTCGGATTGGTGATTTCCTCGATTTCCTCGAGCACCTTCTGGCCGGACGTGTTCGGCGGCAGCTCGTAGACCACCGCCTGCCACTGGCCGCGCGCCATCTCCTCGATCTTCCAGCGTGCACGTACCTTGAGACTGCCGCGCCCGCTTTCATAGGCGGAGCGAATCTCCGCGGCGCTCGAGATCAGCTGGCCGCCACCCGGGAAGTCCGGGCCCTGCACGTGCGTCATCAACTCCGCGTCGTCGAGCTTCGGATTGCGGATCAACGCCACGGCCGCCGACGCCACCTCGCGCAGGTTATGCGACGGAATCTCCGTTGCCAGGCCCACGGCAATGCCCGAGGCCCCGTTGAGCAGCACGAACGGCAGGCGCGCCGGCAACAGACGCGGTTCTTCGGTCGAACCGTCGTAGTTCGGCACGAAATCGACCGTACCCGCGTCGATTTCATCGAGCAGCAGTTTCGCGATCGGCGTCAGGCGTGCTTCCGTATAGCGCATGGCCGCCGCGCCGTCGCCGTCGCGAGAACCGAAATTGCCCTGGCCGTCGATGAGCGGATAGCGCATCGAGAAGTCCTGCGCCAGGCGCACCAGTGCGTCGTACGCGGACTGATCGCCGTGCGGATGGAATTTACCGAGGACGTCGCCGACCACGCGCGCCGACTTCACCGGCTTGGCGTCGGCCGCGAGGCCCATTTCGTTCATCGCAAACAGAATCCGGCGCTGCACCGGCTTCTGACCATCGCAAACGTCAGGCAGGGCACGGCCCTTGACCACGCTGATGGCGTAATCCAGATAAGCACGCTCGGCGTATGCGCCGAGCGTGAGCGTGTCGTCATCCGACGGTTGCGTAAAGAGATCTTCTACTTGTTCCATAAAACCTGTGGGTTTGCTGCGAACGTTTGGCGAATGTTCGGGGAGACGTCGACCGCGAGATCATACCAAGCTCGTCGGCACATTTCGGCAAAAAGCATGGGCGAACGGCAAAGCAAGTCGCGAATTCAGATTCGTGCGGGGTTGGCATCCGGACGGCGTCGCCGACCATCCGTCGTGGCCCGGGGTCGGGACGTGCGCTAGTCCGTGGCCGGCGGCGACGACAGCGCCGACGCCGGCGCCCGTGCCGACGCGTTGGGCAGCGTTGCCGGCACGACCGGCAGACCGGAGGGCGCGCCGAGGATGACGTGAATTCGCCCGTCACGAGATCCGCTCACCCGCGCCCCGCCGACCTTCGCCGTGCCCGCACGCAGTGGCGCGCCGGCGGCAGCGATGACGGGCGCGTCCGGATTGAAGCGGCGGTAAAGCTCGAGCACCGCGGCGACGTAGTCGCGCGTCTCGGCGTAAGGGGGAATCTGATTGGCGTGGCGCGCCACGGCCCCTTCGCCGGCGTTGTAAGACGCGAGCACGAGTTCGAGACGATTCGGATAGCGCGATTGAAGATCACGCAGGTAACGCGCCCCCGTCAGGACATTCGTCCGCGGATCGGTCAGCTTGTCGGCTACTGTGCGTCGTGCGTCGGCACGCACGCCGTAGCGCTCGCCCGTGGTCGGCAGCACCTGCATTAGCCCGACGGCGCCCTTCGGGGATACGGCGTCGCTGTCGAAGCCCGATTCGGCGGCGATGACCGCCTTGAGCAGCGCCGCATCGACGTGAAACTGCTTCGACGCCTGCGCGATCAGGGGCGCGAGTTTCTTCAGGTTGGGATGGCGCGCCAGCGCGTCGTAAAGGCGCGACCGGTCCGCGCCGCTGACGACACCGCCTTGCGACGCACGCAGGTCCACATTGCCGCTCGTGCCGAGCACCAGGCGATAACGTGCATCGAGCTTGCGCGCCGCAAGGTGCGCGACACCGTTCTCGTCGACGTAGCCATAGAGTTCGGCGTGCGCGAGCGGTGTCGCGGCAAGCAGCGCGGCTGCCAGCGCGACGCCCGCAAAACGCCTCAGGGACGCGGGCCGACGGATCGCGCGAAGCCGATCCGTCATCGGAAGTTGATTATTGCTGGCCTTTGACATGCACCTTGATCGTCTGGCTCATGGCCGGACCGTACGACCGGTGCGCACCGTCGGCGAACTGCATCGTCAACGTGTGGTCGCCCGGCGTGAGATTGACCGTCGTCTCGGTCTGGCCCTTGCCGAAATGCAGATGCGAGTCGTCTGCGGGTACGGCCTGACCTGCCGGAATCGGATCGCCGTCGATGATGAGATGGTGATGGCCGGTGTTGGCCACCACTTCCCCAGCCGGTTTGACCGTCATGCCCTCGACGCCGAACTTGACCACCACCGGGTTGCTCACCACGGCCCCATTGGCGGGCGCTACGAAGAAGACGCGCGGCTGGGCCGACTGTGCCAGAACGGCAGTGCTTGCGCACGCGAACGCCAACGGCACGACAATGCAACGCATGGAACGCAACATAACGCGACTCCCGGTAGGGTGGAGGTTGGATTATCCCATTATGTGAGCGCTCACGCTCGCCTGGACGTGCGCGAGGCTCCTATCGTGGGAAAGATTGCGAGCCGCTCAGATGTCGGCTTCGACTTCGTTGCCCTTGGCCTCGAGCCAGCTGCGGCGCTGGGCCGCCTCGCCCTTGCCCATGAGCATGTTCATGCGTGCGACCGTGGCATCGAAATCGAGGCCGCCAAGCGCCACCGGGCTCAGCCGGCGGGTATCGGGGTTCATGGTCGTTTCCCAGAGCTGCTCCGCGCTCATCTCGCCCAGCCCCTTGAAACGGCTGATCGACCACGCGGTCTCGCGCACCCCGTCCTTGCGCAGCTTGTCGAGAATCGACTCGAGTTCGCCTTCGTCCAGCGCGTAGAGCTTCTGCGCGGGCTTCTTGCCACGGGCCGGCGCATCCACGCGATACAGCGGCGGACGCGCAACGTAGACGTGGCCCTTGGCGATGAGTTGCGGAAAATGCCGGAAGAATAGTGTGAGCAGCAGCACCTGGATATGCGAACCATCGACGTCAGCATCGGAGAGGATGCAGATCTTCCCGTAGCGCAGGTTCGACAGGTCCGGCGTATCGTTCGCGCCGTGCGGATCCACACCGATGGCCACGGCGATATCGTGCACTTCGTTGTTGGCGAAGAGGCGATCGCGCTCGGTCTCCCACGTGTTGAGCACCTTGCCGCGCAACGGCAGGATCGCCTGAAACTCCTTGTCACGCCCCATCTTCGCCGACCCACCCGCCGAGTCGCCCTCCACGAGGAAGAGTTCGTTGCGCGTGATGTCCTCGGTCTCGCAATCGGTCAACTTGCCGGGCAGCACCGCCACCCCTGAGCTCTTCTTCTTCTCGATCTTCTGACCGGCGCGCGTGCGCGCCTGGGCCTGACGGATCACGAGCTCGGCGAGCTTCTTGCCGTGCTCGACATGATGGTTGAGCCACAGCTCGAGCGCGGGGCGCGTGAACGACGACACGAGACGCACGGCATCGCGACTGTTCAGGCGTTCCTTGATCTGCCCCTGGAACTGCGGATCGAGCACCTTGGCCGAGAGCACGAACGACACGCGCGAGAAGACGTCCTCAGGCAGCAGTTTCACGCCCTTGGGCTGGAGATTGTGCAGTTCGATGAAGCCGCGCACGGCCTGGAACAGCCCCTCGCGCAGGCCGGATTCATGCGTGCCGCCGGCAGGCGTGGGAATCAGGTTGACGTAAGACTCGCGCACTTGCGCACCGTCTTCGGTCCAGGCCACGACCCACGCGGCGCCCTCGCCTTCCGCAAAGCTGTCTTCGTTGCCGTCGGCGAAACGCTCGCCTTCGAACAACGGAATGAGCGGCTCCGCGCCGTTGAGCGATTCGACCAGATACCCTCGCAGGCCATGCTCATAGAACCAGCTCTGCGCTTCGCCGTTCTTCTCCTGGCGCAACGTGACGCGCACGCCCGGCAACAGCACGGCCTTCGAGCGCAGCAGGCGTTGCAACTCGCCCAGCGGCAATGTGGGGCTATCGAAGTATCGGGCGTCCGGCCAGACCGTGACACGCGTGCCACTCCTCTTCTCGCCACGTTGCGCAGCACGCGAGTGCAGCGCAACGCTGACGTTGCCGCCGTCGGCGAATTCGAGCTCGGAGACCTGACCGTCGCGCCAGACCGTCACGGCCAGCCGCGTGGCCAGGGCGTTCGTCACCGACACACCCACGCCGTGCAGGCCGCCCGAGAAGGTGTACGCGCCCCCGGCAGCCTTGTCGAACTTGCCACCGGCGTGCAGCCGCGTGAAGACGATTTCGACCACCGGCACGCCTTCTTCCGGATGGATGCCGACCGGAATGCCGCGACCGTCGTCCTCGACGCTCACGGAGCCATCCCGGTTCAGGGTGACGAGAATCTCCTTGCCGTACCCGCCAAGCGCTTCGTCCGACGCGTTGTCGATGACTTCCTGAATGATGTGCAGCGGGTTTTCCGTGCGGGTGTACATGCCCGGGCGTTGCTTGACCGGCTCAAGGCCCTTGAGGACCTTGATGGACGCTTCGCTGTACTGGGCAGGCGTATTTTTTTTCGACATAGCGTGACTGAATTGGGGTTCGGCGCCCGCCGATTATCCACACTTCCTGTGGACAACCACGGGGAAAACCCATTAACACATGACAAAAGTGACGCCGGATCAACGACTTGAGTTGCGGCGCCCACATAATGGGCACTCGGTGCCCGTCCGACGTGCGGACGGCACCGCATGAATCGCGGCCTATTGTACTGTCACTCGCGGCGCCTTCGGGTTAGCGCGCCACGGTGCCAACGCAAGACGGCCGGACAACCGGCCGCCTGCGTGTCTTTCGTGTCGCGAAGGGAACCCCAACGCGACGAGCGCGATCAGGCGCTCTCGCCGCGCTGCTTCGCCTCGAGCACTTCCCAGCGTTCGAGCGCCTCGAGCAACTCCAGTTCAATCGCCTCGAAACGTTCGGACAGTGCCGCCCCGGCCGCCGGATCTTTCACAAAGATCGAACCGTCCTCGAGCCTGGCGGCCGCGTCTTTCTGCTCGTTCTCGAGCGCGGCGATGCGCTCGGGCAGCCCGTCGAGTTCACGCTGCTCCTTGTAGCTGAGCTTGACCGTGCGGTTCGTGCCGCGTCGGGTTGCGCTCGCGGCTTCCTTCGGCGCAACGTCCGCCGGCGCATGCTGTGCCGAAAGCGCCGCCGCGCGCGCGCTCTGCACCTGCCAGTCGGTGAAGCCGCCGACATATTCGCGCCAGTGGCCGTCGCCCTCGGCGGCGATCACCGAGGTCACGACGTTGTCGAGGAACGTCCGGTCGTGACTCACCAGGAACACCGTGCCGCTGTACTCCTCGAGCAATTCCTCGAGCAGTTCGAGCGTGGGGATATCGAGATCGTTGGTCGGTTCGTCGAGCACGAGCACGTTGGCCGGACGCGCGAACAAGCGCGCGAGCAGCAAACGATTGCGCTCGCCGCCGGAGAGCGACTTCACCGGCGAGCGGGCGCGCTCCGGCGAAAACAGGAAATCGCCCAGATAGCTCATGACGTGCTTGCGCGTGCCATTGATTTCGATCCAGTCACTGCCCGGGCTGATCGTGTCGAGCAGATTGCGTTCCGGGTCGAGTTGCGCGCGCATCTGGTCGAAGTACGCCACCTGCAGGTTCGTGCCCACGCGAATCTGTCCGCTGTCCGGCGCGATCTCGCCGAGGATCAGCTTGAGCATGGTGGTCTTGCCCACGCCGTTCGGTCCCACGAGACCGACCTTGTCGCCACGCATGAGCGTCGCCGAGAAGTCGCGCACGATCACGCGACCGTCGTACGACTTGGTGACGTTGGTCAGCTCCGCGACGATCTTGCCCGACTTCTCGGCCTGCGCCACGTCCATGCGCACGTTGCCCTGGATCTCGCGACGCTCGGCCCGTTCGTTGCGCATGGTCTTGAGTCGTTCGATGCGCGACACGCTGCGCGTGCGACGCGCCTCCACACCCTTGCGGATCCAGACTTCTTCCTGCGCGAGCAACTTGTCGAACTTCTCGTTCTCCACGCGCTCGACCTCGAGCTGGGCCGCCTTACGTTCCTGATATTGCGTGAAGTTGCCCGGGTAGGAGAGCAAATGTCCGCGATCGAGTTCGACGATGCGCGTGGCAACGCGATCGAGGAAGCTGCGGTCGTGGGTAATGAACAGCAGTGCACCGCGATAGCCGATCAGCAACTCTTCGAGCCAGCGAATCGCCTCGAAATCGAGGTGGTTGGTCGGTTCGTCGAGCAGCATCACGTCGGGCTTCGCCACCCAGGCCTGCGCGAGCGACACGCGCTTTTGCATCCCGCCGGAGAGCGCGCCCACGCGGGCATGGCCGTCGAGGCCGAGCTGCGCGATGGTGGTCTCCACGCGCGTCTTGAGCTGCCAGGCGTCGGCGGCGTCGAGCGACGACTGCAAACTGTTCAGGCGGGCGAGCAGCGCGTCGTGCTCCGCGCCCTCGGGTGCGTCGGCGAGCGCCTCGGCCGTGTGGTCGTAGTCGGACAGCAGCACGTGCAGATCGCCCAGCCCGAGTGCAACGGCGTCGAACACGCTTTGCGCCGGATCGAACTGCGGCTCCTGCGGTACATAGACCGTATTCAGGCCGGCCTGACGCGCAACGAGGCCGTCGTCGGGCGCGGTCAGCCCCGCCACGATCTTGAGCAGCGACGACTTGCCGGCGCCATTGCGTCCGATAAGCCCGACGCGCTCACCGGCTTCGAGCGAAAAATCGGCATTGTCGAGCAATGCCACGTGACCGAACGCCAACTGGGCGCCGGTGATGGAGTACAAGGCCATGTGTCGGGAAACGCGTGAACTGCGATGGAAGATATTGTAGTGCCGGGTGCATTGCCCCGGCCGAAATTGCGGCACCCGCGGCGACAACATCCGCCGCGCCGCCTTGCCGACGCGCGTCTAGGGGCTCGCTGGCGCACGCAGCATTTCGATGTGCATGATGCCGTCTTCGTCATAGGGCTCGCTCGCCTTGACGAATCCAAAGCTACCGTAAAACGCCTCGAGGTGGGCCTGCGCACCGATTCGCAGTGGGGCTTTTGGCCATTTCGCTTCGGCGATGGCCACCGCGCGCGCAAGCAATTCGCGCCCGAGCCCGGTGCCCCGGTGCGACGCCGCCGTGATCACCCGCCCGATCGACGCTTCGTCGTAGGCCAGCCCCGGAGGTAACAGCCGCAGGTACGCGGCAATCTGTGGTTGATTCGACGCGTCACGCGATTGCGCGACAAGATGCAGGCTTTGAGGGTCGCGACCGTCGATGTCCTGATACGGGCATTGTTGCTCCACCACGAACACCGCGTTGCGCGCGGCCAGAATGCGGTACAGCAACGTGGCGCCCAGTTCATCGAACGACTTGCACATCCATTCCATTCCCGACTCTCCAGCCTCGCGACGCAAAGGCGGGACTATAGCACCGTCGCAAAACGGCGATGCCGCATCTCGCACACAAGGGGGAAGGGAAAAACCGGCTTACTGATAATAGACGATGCCCTGCTCGATATCGGCACGGGCGTTACGCTCCGCGTCGTCGAGGGCGTTGCCCTGCGTGGCGAAACCATAGGCGGTCTGCACCTGGTACGCCCCTACCTTTTCCAACCCCTGACGGGTCGGGCGATGAATCTCGTAGAACGCGTCCCAGCGAGCATTGTCGCGCTCGACGGCATGGACGACGTACTGGAATTCCTGATATTGGGTTGTTTTCATTTTGTATTCTTCCTACTGCAAAAAAATTGACTAATAACTATTCCTCTCGAATCGGCTTACGGTGGTGAGAGTGCAAATTTGCACAAATGTTTCCGTGAAGTGCACGCAGCGTAGCGACCGAATGTGACAAAGACACGACATTCGCATGACCGACACAAGCGACAAAAGCGACACAAGCCCACGGCGCTCACTGGGTCAGGCCATGTCGGACGCGCCTGAGCGCGAATTCGATGCAAGACGGTGCAGGCCGCGTGCGCACCTGGATTGCGCAAACCTGACGCAAGGCGGGTGATCTGAACGACTTCCTGTTTCGGGGAACGATGACCGCGCATCCGGTACGGACGGCGGCGGGAGCGCCTGAGCGCTCGGAGCGGTGGCCACAACGCGTCGCGCGACACCTCTGTAGTGGTTTTCGTGTCGTGCGCTCGCTTTCGCCGGACAGGCAACGCTTTTGCCCGGCAAGGCATACCGCTGAAGACTGCCCTCAGGGCTCCCGGAATTAGCGGGAAATCGAGTGCAGTTGACGAATGATAGCAGAAATCGACGCACCGTGCCGTTTGACGCGTCGACTCGATGCAAAACGCCCGACGTCAGCGGCTTGCCGAAGGCTCGTCCATCTGCCGCAGGATCCAGTACATGTAGCCGGCGAACGCGCCGAAGATGACGTGTCCGGCGAGCATCGTCCAGCCTCGCGATTCGATGAACCACGGGAAAAGCTGCGTCATGACGTAGAAGTTCACGGCATACACGGCCAGACCGAACACGGCGCCCGCGACCGATACGGTCACTACGTCCGAATCCAGCCGGAACGGGGCGACGATCGCGCCCAGCACCACGCCGAGCACCACACCGATGGTGGCGTGGACGACCAGCGCCATGGCGACGATGGAAAGATCGAACGTGGCGGGCTGGGTAATGATGCCCGGCCCGAGGACGATGGCCGCGACCATGCGCGGCGGCACCCAGGGACTCTGGCCGGAGACCAGCAGCACCATGAGCATTTCCACGGCGGAGAAAAAGGCGCAGGCGACGAAACCGGCCACGGCGGCGGCGGCCCAGTCGGGCGAGCGGTGCGTGTAGCGATGCGAGTGGAGGTGCAGTTCCATGATGTCCTCCCGGAAGGGTCACTCACAGAGCCGCCGGTGGGACCGGCAGTGTTTTCAGGATAGGACAATCCAGCCGCGGTGAAGGGCGGGCGTACCGGGCGACGCTATATACTGGGTCACAACCCGCCGCCGGCGGGACTTCAGGGAGATATCGTATGTCCAGTCTGATTGGCTTGCTCGTCGCTATCGTGCTCGTCGGAATCCCCGTCTGGCGCATTCTGACCCGGCTGGGCCTGTCGCCGTGGTTCACGATATTGGCCTTCATTCCGGTGATCAACATCATTTCGCTGTGGCTGCTCTCCTATGCCAACTGGCCGGGGCAGCGCGCGTCCGCGCAAGCGCCGACGGTCTAGTCCCGCCGCGCGGGTGCCTCGCATGCGCGGGGCATCGCGCGGGCGCCCGGGGCGCCTGCGTGTCGGCGCATCGATGCTCGCCCGTGGTGCAGTGCGGTACGGTAGAATATTCGCCAAACTCCGAACACTGGACTGGCATGAGCACAGAGCTGAACGCGGCATCCAATTTCATCCGCAACATCATTGACGAAGACAATCGCTCGGGCAAATGGGGCCAGCGCGTCGAGACGCGCTTTCCGCCGGAGCCGAACGGATATCTGCACATCGGTCACGCCAAGGCGATCTGCCTGAATTTCGGCGTGGCGCGCGACTACGACGGCGTGTGCCATCTGCGCTTCGACGACACCAACCCCGAAAAGGAAGAGACCGAATACGTCGACTCGATCATCGACATGGTCAAGTGGCTCGGTTTCAGCTATCAGACGCCGCAAAAGGAACACCTGTACTTCGCGAGCGATTACTTCGAGCAGCTGTATCAGGGTGCCGAAATCCTGATCCAGCGCGGCAAGGCCTATGTCGACAGCCAGAGCGCCGAAGACATGCGCGCCAATCGGGGCACCCTCACCGAACCGGGCAAGGATTCGCCGTTCCGCAATCGCACTGTCGAGGAAAATCTCGACCTGTTCCGCCGCATGCGCGCGGGCGAATTCGCCGACGGCACGCACGTGCTGCGCGCCAAGATCGACATGGCGTCGCCCAACATCAACCTGCGCGACCCGGCGATCTACCGGATTCGGCACGCCCACCACCACCGCACGGGCGACGCGTGGTGCATCTACCCGATGTACACGTACGCCCACCCGCTCGAGGACGCCATCGAGAACATCACACACAGCCTGTGCACGCTGGAGTTCGAAGACCAGCGCCCGTTCTATGACTGGGTGCTCGGTGAACTGGCCGATGCGGGCATGTTCACGCGCCCCACGCCGCAACAGATCGAATTCGCACGCCTGCAACTGACGTATGCGATCACGAGCAAGCGCAAGCTGCGTCAACTGGTCGACGAGAAGTTCGTCGACGGTTGGGACGATCCGCGCATGCCCACGCTGGTCGGCCTGCGTCGCCGCGGCTTCTCGCCCGAGAGCCTGCAACTGTTCTGCGAGCGCATCGGCGTTGCCAAGTCGGCGTCGTGGATCGACATGAGCATTCTCGAGCAGGCATTGCGCGATGACCTCGATCCGAAGGCACCGCGCGCGACGGCCGTGCTCGATCCGCTCAAGCTGATCATCGACAACTACCCCGAAGGCAAGCAGGAAGACTGCCAGGCGCCGGTGCATCCGCACTTCCCGGAGCGCGGCATGCGCACGTTCCCGATCTCGCGCGAGCTGTGGATCGAGCGCGAAGATTTCCAGGCCGAGCCGGTCAAGGGCTTCTTCCGGCTCTTCCCGGGAAACAAGGTGCGTCTGCGCTACGGCTACGTGGTCGAGTGCACCGGTTTCGACACCGATGCCGACGGCAATGTCACGGCGGTGCACTGCAACTACTTCGAGGATAGCCGTTCGGGCACGCCGGGCGCGGACAACTACAAGGTCAAGGGCAACATCCACTGGGTGAGCGCGGCGCACGCGCTGGCCGCGGAAGTGCGCATCTACGACCGCCTGTTCCTGGACCCGCATCCCGATGCCGGCGAGAAGAACTTCCTCGACGCCCTCAACCCGAATGCGAAGCGCGTCACGCAGGCGTACATCGAGCCGGGGCTGGTGAGCGCGGCGCCGGAAGATCGCGTGCAGTTCGAGCGTCACGGCTACTTCGTTGCCGACCGCCACGACGCGGTCCCGGGCAAACCGGTGTTCAACCGCATCGTCTCGCTCAAGGACAGCTGGGCAGTGAAGCCGGCCAAGGGTGGCGGCAAGTAAGCCCAGGCGTCCCGCCCCTCAACGCAAAACCCGCGCTCCCGAGCGCGGGTTTTTGCTTTGTGCCTTCGCTCTCGCCTTCGCCTGAAATATCGACTATAAGGCGCGCGCACGCCCGTCTGCGTCGGTTCGGCGTATGCTCGCGACCGACATCGCCGGATACCCAGTCCGGCCTCGACTCACCGAATGCGCGTTCTCATTCGCCAGCCGCCGCTTCCGACGCCCGTCCATGCCCACGCTCCGCCCTTCGTCAATGCAGCCCGCTACGTCGACCTCGCCGGGGGCGGCGCCCTCACCGAGCTCACCGAGCTCACCGACATCACGGAACGCGTCGATCTCATCGACCGCACCGACCTTGCCGTCCGGCGGTGGGGTCCTCCAACGCCTGGCGGATGAGCTGCATGGACTGGCCGCGAACTTCGCGCAAATCTACTTCATTCCGTCGGCTGGCGCCGGTGTGTTGCTGCTCGCGGTCCTCGCGCTCGCCGATCGCCCTGCCGCCCTCACCGGGCTGGCGGCCAGCGCCATCGCCTCGGCGATCGCCATCGCGCTGCGACTGCCGGCCGAGCAGCGACGAAAGGGGCTCGTGGGTTACAACGCGGCGCTCACCGGCATCGCATTCGGCGCGCTTTGGCAACCCGGCGTCTCCGGCTTCGTCTGGCTCGCGGCATGCGTGGCACTGACCGTCGTCGTGTCCGCCGGACTCGCGCGCCGCCGGTTTCCAGCGCTCACAGGCCCCTTCATCGGCGTGATGGCGCTCACCTGGGTCGCACAGTCCTGGGTCGGTCTGGTGCCACGCGCGGGCGCGCTGGCCTGCGACGCCGCCACGCCCGGGTTCGTATTCTGCTCGGTGGGACAGGTGGTCTTCATCGCGCCGCTGGTGCTCGGCCTGCTGACCTGGTACGTGCTGGCACTCTGGAACGTTCGCGCCACGCTTTGGGCGCTCGCGGCGGCGGTAGCCGTCTGGGCAGGCCTCGTATCCGCCACCTCGCTCGTTTCACGGACATTGCCGACATGGCTGGCCTCGCTCAGCTCGCTCACCTCGTTCGGCCTGTCCTGGCCGTCGATCGCGGCGCAGGCCGGGGGCATGGGTGTCAATGCGTTTCTCGCCGCCCTGGGCCTCGGTGCCTTCGGTCGCCCGGCCTCCCAGCGCTTCGCGGGCGCTTGGCTGGCCAGCATCCTGTGTGTCGTGCTCGGTCACGCCCTCGCGCCGATCGGCTGGCCCTACTTCACCCTGCCGTTCAATCTTGCGGTGTGGACGGTGCTCGCCGTCTCACGAGCGCAGCCGTCGCCGGAAAGCGCATAAAAAAATGCCCGGAACGGTCGACGTTCCGGGCACTCGCTCATCGCTAACCCCGTTTCGAGAAGCTGCCGTCTGCGCGGCCGTGGAGATGACTCAGCTTCCCTGTGTGGTTTTGGCCTGCCCTCGCTCACGTTCGCGCCCTTTCGGGCGCCGGAGCATTTTCAACTACGGCTTGTTGTTATCGCTGCTTCTTCCCTGACGCCCGCCAACGCCCCCCGACGTTACGAACCGCTGCCGAAGCCCAGGCCTCTTGCGTGCCATACCTGTATCAACGGCTGTTGGCGGGAAAAGTTGACCGGGGTATACACCGATCCCTTCGCGGATACCTCGCCCGATCGGCGGTATCACCCGGCACCAGGCGCGCCACTCGCCTCGGCCGATGTCGCCGGCGATTTCACGACTGCATACCGCGTCAGCGTCTCCTGACGCGCCACGTCGTGCGCGACCAGCGGCTCCGGATAGTTTCGCCCCAACACCACGCCGGCGTCGCTCAAGGTCTGCGCATCGGCGCGCCAGGGCGCATGCAGCGCCTTGTTGGGCAGATCAGCCAGTTCGGGCACGTACTTTCGGATGAATCGCCCTTCGGGGTCGAACTTCTCCGACTGCGTGACCGGGTTGAAGATGCGGAAGTACGGCTGGGCATCGCAACCGGTCGAGGCGGCCCACTGCCACCCGCCATTGTTCGCCGCCAGATCGAAATCGTTGAGGGCCTGCGCGAAGTACGCCTCCCCGCGCCGCCAGTCGATGCCCAGATCCTTGACCAGAAAGCTTGCCGTCACCATTCGCAGGCGGTTGTGCATATAACCGGTCTGATTGATCTGACGCATCGCCGCGTCGACGAGCGGATACCCGGTGCGCCCCTCGCACCAGGCCAGGAACGCAGCGTCCGCCGCCTTGCCCGTCGCCCACTCGATCGCGTCGTACGCCGGCTTGAACGCCCGGCCGTCCACGTGCGGGTGATGATGCAGGATCATGAAATAGAAGTCGCGCCAGATCAGCTCGCCGAGCCATGTCTGCGCGCCGCGGCCGGCCTCCCCGCCGTGCTGCATGGCAGCGTGCGCCTCACGCGCGAGCGTGCGGATCGACACGGTGCCGAAGCGCAGGTGCACGGACAGATAGCTCGGTCCACGCACGGCCGGATAGTCGCGTCGTTCGTGGTAGTGCGCCATGCGTGGCAGGAAGTCGTCGAGCAGCTGCTGCGCGCCCGACTCCCCCGCGGGCACCGCGATGCGGCGCGACTCGGGCACATCGAAGCCCAGCGTCGCCAACGACGGTATCGCCCCGTTCCCGGCGCGCGGCGGTGGGGCCAACCGCTGGAAATCGGACGGCTTGCCGTGCGGTGCAAGGTCGACCGGCCTCACCTGCCTGAGCCAGGCACGCTGGTACGGCGTGAATACGCTGTAGGGCTCGCCCTGAGCGCTCAGAACCTCGTTCATCTCGAAGATCACGTGGTCCTTCACGAGTTCGAAAGCGATACCCTGATCGCCCAGCGACCGGGCGACGGCACGGTCGCGCCTGAGCGCAGCCGGCTCGTAGTCCCGGGCGGCGAACACCGCCTGCACGCCGAGCGTCTTCGCCAGTGCCGGAATCTCATGCGCCGGGTCGCCGTGGCGCACGACCAGCCCGCCACCGCGCGCCCTGAGCGTTTCGTCGAGTTCGCGAACACTGTCGTGAAGGAAAGCGACACGCCGATCGTTGCGCGGCAGTCCGTCGAGAATGGTCGTGTCGAAAACGAACGCGACATAGACCTCGGCGCAACTCGCGAGCGCCTGCGCCAGCGAAGCGTTGTCCGCGCAGCGAAGATCGCGCCGCAGCCATACCAGACCTTTGTGGAATTCGCTCATGTCAGTTCGGCGCGACACATGCACGCCCAATTCGGTGTAATGCGAGGACGTCCCCGCCAAATCCCGTACCATAGCGAGATCGCGGACTTTTTGCCATCGGCCTCGATCACCTCATGATTCGGAAGTTTCCGATTTTGACTCAAATGCGCGCCGCTCCGCTCCTGGCGTGTCTCGCGGCGGCCCTGCTCGTCACCGGCTGTGCCAGCCCTTCAAAAACACAAGCCGGTGCGACACCCGCGCATGCCCCGGCGCCCGACGCCGCTACCCTGCGCGAGCGTCACCTGGCCGCCGCCGACGCCGCGGCCACCCAATACCGCTCCTGTCTATACGGACACGTGGCGCGTTACGTCAATCTCGTGCCCGACGCCGGCCGTTTGGCCGACGAAGCCGCGGCGGAGTGCGCCCCCATCACCGAGCGCTTTCATCGGGAACGTCAGGCGGCGGTGCTCACGTACACGTCGCCGTCGGAGGCGTCGCAGCAAGCCGATGCCGCCACGCTCACGCTCCAGGCCGACGGCTTGCGAGTCGCGCGCGCACGTGCCACGGAGCTTCGGGCGCTGCGGTAGACCGACACCACGGGTCGATACGATGGGTCGCTGCGGTGTGCCTTACGTAGTCTCCCGAACGTGCTTTCCCTAATCGGGCAAGCCCCGATTGGCGAAAAACCGGCAGGTCACCAAAATGAAATCGCCCTCTTACGTCCTTTTGGGGGTACTGCGACAACGTCATTTGCCCGCTTCGGCGGGCATTTTTCTTCGGTATCCGCAACAATCGCGCCGCCAGTGGTCAGCGCGCGGGGAGGCCGCGATGTGCATCTTTTGCCAACGCAAGATGGAGGTCACTTGTCGTCGCGCTCGCGCGGCGCCGGCGCATCCGCATCCGCATTCGCATCCGCCAGGCCATTGCGGGGTTCGTCGTGTCCCAGCCATCGGTGCGCCAGCGCTTCGACCCGCCCGCCGACCGCCAGCACGATAAGCAGCAGCACCATCGCGGCCACGGCAATGTGCCAGCGGCCCAGACCGCAGATGATGCCGATCCCCGTGGTACTCCAGAGCGCCGCCGCCGTGGTGAACCCATGAACCGAGGCGCCTCGGCTGGGCCGGACGATGCAACCCGCGCCGAGAAAACCGATCCCCGCGACGATCCCCTGCACGACACGGCTGACCGACGAGTTGTCGTAGGTCAGCGCCGAGCCCGGAAACGGCACCACGGCCAGCACGAACAACGCCGAGCCGAACGACACGATCGCCAGCGTGCGCAAGCCAACCGACTTGTGGTGCAGATTGCGGTTCAGGCCCACGAGCCCGCCCAGAATCAGGGCCGCGGTAAGCCGCAATGTGACTTCGATGATCTCCGTCATCCTTCACCTCGTCCGGGTGCGCATTGCTGCGCGAGTCTTACGTCATATGCGCTGTCGCACGACGCGGGCATGGCAAGCCGCGCGCGCGTGCCACGTTCCCGTCATCGCCAGCGCGTCATCTACGCCTGTGATGCCGCATTATCGCCCGCGTTCGTGGGCATAGTGCGCTCAACGGCGTCCCAGTCGTCGAACAGTCGCAGTTGACGCGTCGCTTCGGCGTCGAGCATCCGCACGCCCACGCCCAGCAATCGCACCGGCCGACGCTTGCGGCCCACGGCTTCGGCCAGCAGTTCGCGGCATTGACGGGCGTCCACCCCCAACGCCCCGGCCTCGGCCGTCGTGCGTGAGAAGTCGGCGAAACGAATCTTGACGAAGACCTTCGCAATGGCGAACGGCTCATTGCGGCGCGCGCGCTCGATACGCTCGGCAAGCAAACGAAGCAGTGGATCGAGGGCCGCCTCGCAGTCGGCCAGCGTGCGCAAGTCGCGCGTGTAGGTCGTCTCGACGCTGATGGATTTCCGCTCGCGATCGGGGCTGACTTCGCGCGTGTCGATGCCACGGCAACGCTCGAACAGCCGCTGCCCGAACACGCCGAAACGCTCGATGAGCTCGGTCAGCGAGTGGCTTCGCAAATCCGCGCAGGAATCCACGCCCAGCGCGCGAAGCTTCTCCGCGGTCACCTTGCCCCCGCCGAACAGGCGCTCCACCGGAAGCGCCGCCACGAACGCGTCCACCTCGGCGGGCTTCACCACGAACAGGCCGTCGGGCTTGCGCCAGTCACTGGCAATCTTGGCAATGAACTTGTTGGGCGCCACGCCCGCCGAAACGGTGAGTCCCACTTCCGCGGCCACACGTGCGCGAATCTCGCGAGCCATCAGCGTGGCCGAGCCCTCGCAGCGATCGCCAAGGGTGACATCGAGATACGCTTCGTCGAGCGACAAGGGTTCGACGAGGTCGGTGTAATCGCGATAGATCGCCATGATCCGCCGCGATGCTTCCTGGTACCGCGCCATCGAAGGCGGGATGATGCGCAAGTCGGGACACAGCTTGACGGCCTGCGCGGAGGGCATGGCCGAGCGCACGCCAAAGGCGCGCGCCTCGTAATTGCAGGTGGCGACCACCCCGCGCTGATCCGGCTGGCCGCCTACCGCCAAAGGAATCCCGCGCAGCGACGGGTCGTCCCGCATCTCAACGGAGGCGTAGAAACAGTCGGCGTCGCAGTGAATGATCTTGCGCGTGGCGGGTGACATGGCGGGCAGCGAAAATACTGTGCAAATATACAGCATTCGCATGGGATTTGCGCCCCATCAGCGTCTCCCATCGCACGCGTCACGCTCAGCGCACGGGCAGGAACTGGAGAAACTGGGCACCCAGCAAGTTTTGCACGTAGCCGATTCCGGCGCGGCGGAATTTTTCGTCCAGCATCTCGGCGAGCAGGTCGAGCCGGCCGACGATCTTGCCGAACTCGCGCTCGAAGCTCACGTTTCGCACCTCGGCGATTTCGTTCGCGAGCAACAGCGGATGTCCGGCCGTGTCCTGACGGCTCGCCAGCAGCCACGCCGCGATTTCCACGTTTCGCGCCGCGTTATAGATGCGCTGCGCATCGAGGCCGTCGCTCAGGTAGAACACCGTCGAGCCGCCATGCGCCGTGATGATCGTGTCCGACAGGCTGAAGATGAACGCGGCCACCCGATCCCCCTGGAACGCCGGGTCGAGCGACAGCGACAGCGCGCGCACGTCGCGCAGCGCCTTCAGGTCGGTCAGCGTACGGCGTCCTTCGACCGCCGCGCGAAGTTGCGCCATGGCCTGCGCTTGCGACGCGGCCCCCGACTTTCGCCATTCTCTCGGATTGCGCTTGTAGAGCTTGTCGGCCAGCCGATACAGGCTCTCGAGGTTGGCACGCATGCCCAGCGTCGCCATGCGATTGATGTCGGTCTGCGCCAGATCGCCGGTCGTCATCGGCGTGGAGCGCACCGCCCCGCGATCGGTCGGGACGTCCTGATACGACGCACAGCCGCCACACAATGCAGCGCCCGTGACGACGCCGAGCACGGTCATGGCGGTCCACGGGCGGGGCGCGAGTCGTGCGAAGTCCGCAAGCCAGTGTCGTCGTTCGGGAAGTGCAAGCCGTCGGGTCATCGGAGGTCGGGGCGCCAGGCGGTAAAGTCAGCGACGACTCTACGCGATCGCGCCCTGGACTTCGCAACTCCGCGGCCCGAAAAATTGTGACATTCGGTAACGCGCCGCCGATCAGGGCATCAGTGCATCGCGCACCTGCGCGAACAACGGATGCACCATCGCTTCCTCGAGCCGGAGCACCGGGGTGACGCAACAATCGGCGTGGGCGAAGCGCTCGACCCACTCGCGCTGCGACGCGCTCGCAAAGACCGCCGCCAATTCCGCCTGCAGCGCGCGTGCGTCATCGCCGCCCACGACCTGACCGAGCGACCAGTGACGCGACTTCCATTCGTCGCGCCCCAGTACGTCGCACAGGGTCTGCCAGAACTTGAGTTCGAGCGCCCCGACTGCCATGAAGCGATTGTCGCGCGTGCGATAGACCTGGTAACAGGGCACGCCGCCGTTGAGGAGATCGCCGCCGGCGCGCGCCGTGCCCCCCTGGCGATGCATCGCCACGGCGGGCACGATGTTCGAGCGAAATACCTCGTGCGTCATGGAAATATCGAGCCAGCGGCCACGACCGGTGCGTTGCGCCGACACCAGCGCCGCCAGCACGGCCTGCACCGCAGCCTGGCCGCCCCCGTAGAGGTCGCCGATCTGGAAGTTCGGGACGATCGGCGCATCGAGCGCGTCGCAGAGCTGATCGAGCACCCCCGCGTAACCGATGTAGTTGATGTCGTGCCCCGCCGCCTGCGACATCGGCCCCTGCTGCCCGTATCCGCTGATCGACGCCATCACGAGCGACGGGCGTCGCCGCGCCAGCGAGGCGTAATCGAAACCGAGCCGGGCCATCACGCCGGGACGAAACCCTTCGAGCAGGATGTCCGCGCGCGCCACCCAGTCGAGAAAAGTCGCCCGGTCGGTGTCGTCCTTGAGGTCGAGGCGCATCACGGTCTTGCCGCGATTGAGTAGCCGCCAGAACCCGCCCGGCGGCATCTCCCCGTCGCCCAGCATCATCTCGCGCGCATAGTCGCCCGCGCCCTTGTCCTCGATCTTGACGACGTGCGCGCCCAGCGCGGCGAGTCGCATGCCCGCGAGCGGGCCCGGCAGCAAACGTGTGAGATCCAGCACGGTCACACCATCGAGCGGCGCATCAGCGCCTGCATGGGAACCATCGGCTTCGGGCGTGGTGGCGGTGTCGGTCATGGCGTGGTGGCTGTCGGCGAACTCGGAGGCTCAACCGTACCGCGCCGCGTGGTTTGACCGCAACCGGCCGGCGAGCCGCTTTCATTCGGAAAATGCCGATTGCGCCCGGCCCGGCGTTGACTTCTCACAAAACGGGACCTGCGCCGTCGCCCTCCCCGCCCTCCTTGCCCGCCTCGTTGGCGTCACCCGCGTCACCCTTGTCACCCGCCTCGCCGGCGTCTCGCTGTGTCGATGGGTGCGCGGGCCCGGCCACCACCCCCTCGTCGAACAGTCGGGCGATCTGGCTGTCGAGGTACCCCAGCTCGCGCAGAATTTCGGTGGTGTGCTCCCCGGTCGCGGGCAGCGCTCGGCGCGCCGGCAGTCGCTGGCCCGCCATCGCGATCGGCAGCAGCGGCACGCGCGTGTGCTCGCCGTGCTCCGTCACCAGATCGCCCAGACCGCCGCTCGCGAGCAGATGAGGATCGTCGAACAACGCCTGCGGCTTGACGATCGGCGCGAACGGCAGGCCGTGGCGCTCGAACGCCGCCGCCAGATAGTCGGCGTCGAAGCCCTGCATCATCTCGCGCAGCAACGGCAACAGCCAGTCTCGCGCCAGCACCCGGTCGTTGTTGGTGGCGAGCCGCGCGTCCTCGGCCAGATCGTGACGGCCGAACACGTCGCAAAAAATCCGCCACTGCGAATCGCTCACCACGGCCAGAAAGATCTGCACACCGTCGCGCGCGGCGAAGACGTCGTAAATGCCCCACGCCGAGACCCGTGCCGGCATCGGATCGGGCGCCACGCCGGTGACGGCGAACTGCTGCATGTGCTGCGCTGCGAGCAGCACGCAATTCTCGAAGAGTGCACCCTGCACTTCCTGCCCGCGTCCGGTGCCCTTGCGCTCGTAGAGCGCCGCGAGCGCCGCGAGCGCACCGAACACGCCCCCCATGATGTCGTTGACCGACGCCCCGGCGCGCAGCGGCTGGCCGGGCGGCCCTGTCATGTACGCCAGCCCTGCCATCATCTGCACGACCTCGTCGAGCGCCGTACGCCCCGCATACGGCCCCGACAGAAAGCCCTTGAGCGAAACATAGACCAACGCCGGATTCAGGCGCGAAAGCGTGGCGTAATCCAGTCCGATCCGACGCATGCGGCCGGGTTTGAAGTTCTCGGTCAGTACGTCCGCCCTGGCCGCCAGACGCAGGATCAGCTCGCGTCCCTGCGGCCGTGTCACGTCCACGGCAAGGCTGCGTTTGTTGCGGTTGAACGCGCGGAAGAAGCCGGCACCGGTCCCAAGCAGACCCCGCGTCGCATCGCCGCCGACCGGTTCCACCTTGATGACGTCGGCGCCGAGGTCGCCGAGCACCATGCCGCACGTGGGTCCCATGACCATATGGGAAAACTCCACGACACGAATGCCCTTCAATGGCATCGGTGCCGCAGGGGACGCGTCCTGCATCGCCTATCCTCCCCAACCCGTATGCGACGCCTCACGGTGCACCCGGTCCGGCACGCTCGCGGGGTGCGACGGGAATCCGCCGCACCGCGGTTGATCGAATCCGGCGATGTGCCCTGCCGGGGCACTCGCCGCCACCGTGGCCGGACGGCTCAGCCACCTCTGTCCCGGCCCCGAATTCAAACCTCCGTTCGTGGACCGATGCTCAGGGATACTGGCGATTCGCCTGCACGGCGAAGGTATTGGTCCAGGTGTCGCCCAGCCGGATCTGCGACGGTTTGACTTCGGGCGAAAACGAGGCCAACGCCTTGAGCGCCGTGGCCGGGCCGCCGGCGGGCATCATGCCGTCGGGCGAGAACGCCTCGCGGCAGTTGGCAAACGCCTTCAGGTAGAGCGCCTGATTGCCGAGCAAATACGATTCCGGCACGGTCTTGATCAGATCGGCCGCCGACGCGTGCTGGAGCCATTTGTCCGCGCGCACGATCGCATTGGCGAGTGCCTGCACCGTGTGCGGATACTTCTGGATGAAGCCCTGCGGCGCGTACATCACGGCGGCCGGCATCGGGCCGCCGAACACGGCGCGCGTGCCCGCCTGAGTGCGCGTGTCGACGAGCACCTTGAGATCCCCCGACTCTTGCAGCAGCGTGATCATCGGATCGACGTTCGAGACGGCATCAACCTGCCCGCCGCGCGCGGCGGCGACCACCGTTGCGTTGCTCCCGACGCCCACGATCGACACGTCGCCCGGCTTGAGTCCCGCCTTGGCCAGGGCGACATTGACGAGCATGTGCGTGCTCGAGCCCGGGGCGCTCACGCCGACGCGCATGCCCTTCAGATCCTTGACCGACTTCACTTCGCCCGCCTTGGCCCTGACCACACCCAGCACCAGTTGCGGCGCCGCGCCCAGCACCACGAACGCCTGATACGTCAGGCCCTTGGTCTGCATGAGCAGCGTATGTTCGAACGCGCCGGCGCCCACGTCGGCGCTGCCGCCCACCACGGCCTGCAAGGCTTTCGAGCCACCGGCGAAGTCGTCGATGGTCACCTCCAGGCCTTCGTCCCGGAAGTAGCCGAGTTGTTCGGCGATGGTCAGCGGCAAGTAATAGAGCCCGGGCTTGCCGCCCACGGCGATGGTGATCTTCGGCTTCTCCAGCGGCTGTACCGACGCGGCGGACGCAGTGGACGCGGCTGTCGCGGCAGGCGCGCCGGGACTCAGGCTCAATGCCACGAGGCCCAACACCATCAGCGTGAGAACGAGGATCAGTCGTCCCACGGCATCGCGCACACGGCGCGTGTCAGCTTGTCTCATCGCGTGTCTCCTCCCGCCCGATGCGGGACACAGGCGCGCTCCGGCTCGCCGGCCGGAATCGCTATCGGCCTCGAAAGCATCGCCGCGCGATGCCGGGGCGACAAGTTGTGTTTCGGCATGCCACGCATCGCCGTTCGCGATGTCTCGAAGCACGCCTGCCGCCTCGACGCCTTTGCTCGATGCGTCGCCCAACCCCCGCCGCAAACCCTTCGACCGTCTCGGTGACGCTTCGCGCCGCCGCACCCGGGCGGGGACTGCAAGGGTCGGGTTACGTCGCCCGACCGCTCGTGCCGTCATCGGGTGGGCTCGTGCGGCACATTTGCTCCGTCGGTTACGTTACGCGCGCACAAGTGATCGACCAGCATGCGCGAGGCTACCGGCAAAGCGTCGTAGCGTCGCACGCACACAATCAGCCGACGCTGCGCCCACGGGTCGGTAAGCGGCACGATACTCAGCGCCTCCCCGTCCGTCACCTGCGAGTAGATGCCCACCGCCTCGCGCGGGACCACCGCCAGACCGAGGTTGGCGCGCACCATGCGACACACCGCTTCGAAGGTCGAGACATGGATGCGGAACTTCACGGTCTTGCCCTGCTCGGCGGCCAGACGCCGCAGCACGGTGTACATGGCGCTGTCCGGATGCACGCCGACGTGGTCGTAGTCGAGCGTCTCCGCAAAGGCGAGTTGGGCAGCGCCGGCCAGCGCGTGATCGCGGTGGAGCACGGTGACGATCTGGTCGTGGCGGTAGGGAAAGACTTCGACGTCGCGGGTGTCCACGGCGTCCCAGCAGATGCCGATGTCGGTGGCGCCGTCGGCGACCCCGCGCACGACCTGCGCGCTGGTGTGCTCTTCGAGATCGACCTTCACGCCTTCGTGCCGGCGCAGGAACGCACCGAGTTCGTCGGGCAGCGTCTCCACGATGGACGACACGTTGGCGAAGATGCGGATGTGGCCGCGCACCCCGCTGGTGTATTCGGACAGATCGCCCTGCATCTTCTCGAGACTGCGCAGCACGTTGCGCGCGTGGTGCAGCAGCGCTTCGCCGGCGGGCGTGGCGCGCACCCCCCATTTATGGCGTTGCAGCAGCGCCGACCCCACCAGTGATTCCAGGTCGTTGATCCGCTTGCTGACCGCGGAAGGCGCGATGAACTCGCGCTCGGCCGCGCGCGCGATGCTGCTTTCCTCACACACCGCCACGAACAGCCGCAGCGACACCAGATCGATCCGCCATAGCGCCATGCCTGTCTCCCGGAGGCACTGCATTGACAGCGAAATTGCGACGTGTGTGGCAAAAACGCCACGCGGCGCCGCACCCGACGACACAGGAAAACACCACCGAACACACAAGGACAACCGCCGCCGACGGCATCCGCCTCGTGCAACGGCTCAGGAGGAAGGCGCCCTCGGCGCCCGGTGACACGAATCCGACTTCAGCCCGACAGGTTGCACGCCACCATCGGGCGTCTTGCGCCCGTGTCGACGTATCGTGCCTGTGCCGGTCCCTCCCAGGACCACCGCTAGCGCATCGCCCCCGCGAGCAGTACGGTGCTCCAGCCCCCGTCCGCCGTGTTGAACGATACCTCCGGCGGCGGTGCCGACGCCAAGGCCATGAACAGCCAACATTTGCAAATGATGATCGCAATCATTTTGTCGCCGCTCGGATATCCCGGTTTCGTCGCCGGGTCTGATTTGACTATAGTGCGGCGCTATCGGGGCGGCAACTCCCAATCGTTTCCGGAAACGACAGCGACAACGTGCGCGCCGCCGGTCGGGCTGTGGGTCTGGCGGGTCAGGAACGTCGGGCGATCGCGCGCGCGAGCACCAGTACTGGCAGCAGACCGACCAGCACGAGCGTGAGGGCCGGCACGGCGGCCTCGGCGAGCCGCTCGTCGGCGGCGAGATGGTTAGTGACGACCGCGAGCGTGTCCATGTTGAAGGGGCGCAGTGCGAGCGTGGCAGGCAGCTCCTTCATGACATCGACGAAGACCAGCAGCGCCGCGGTCAGCACGCTCCCGCGCAGCAGCGGCAGATGCACGCGACGCAGCATCGACCAACCGCCCACGCCGAGGCTGCGGGCGCTCGCGTCGAGATTCGGCGCAATGCGTGCGAATCCGGCATCGACGCTTTGCAGCGCCGCCGGCAGGAAACGCACGAGATAGGCGTAGATCAACACGCCGCCCGTGCCTGCGAGGACCAGGCCGTTGGCACCGAACATGTTGCCGAGCCAGGTGTCGAGGTGCAGCACCGGCGTGAGGATGCCCAGCGCGATGACCGCGCCCGGTATCGCGTATCCCACGCTCACAAGGCGCACGGCGATTCGCGTGACACGTCCCGGCGCCAGCCGCTTCGCGTAGCCCAGCACCACGGCAAAGACGCTGGCGACCAGCGCGGCGACCGCCGCCAGACGCACGGTGTTGTAGACCCATTCGCCATAACGGGGCCAGGGCACCTGATCGAGTTCGGACACCGCCAGCCGCAGCATGATGAACGCCGGCAGCACGAAGCCGATGACCAGCGGCAACGCGCAAACGACGGTGGCGAGCGCGGCCCGCGCGCCGCGCAGCCGGGTGCGGCGCATGGTCGTCGGCGCCCGGCCGGGCGTCCCGTAGTACCTAAGCCTTGCCCGGCTGCGTGCCTCCGCGATCAGCAGAACGAGCACCGCGAGCAGCAGGCAGGCCGAGAGCTGCGCGGCCGCCACACGGTCGCCCATCGAAAGCCAGGCGCGGTAAATGCCCGTGGTGAAGGTGGGCACGCCGAAGTACGCCACCGCGCCATAGTCGGCCAGCGTCTCCATGAGCACCAGCGCCACGCCGGCGACCAAGGCCGGTCGCGCCAGCGGCAACGCCACCCGCACGAAGGCCTGCGCCGGTGTGCAGCCCAGGGTTCGCGCGGCTTCGAAGAAGCGCTGGCTGTGCTCGAGGAACGCCGTACGCGCCAGCAGGTACACGTAGGGGTAGAACGCGCCGGCGAAGACCCAGGCCGCCCCGTACCACGAGCGCACCTCGGGGAACCATGCAACGCGATCGACGGCCAGCCACCGACGCAAGACACTTTGCACCGGCCCGGCGAACTGGAGAAAGTCGGTGTAGGCGTACGCGGTGACGTAGGCGGGCATTGCCAGCGGAAGGATCAACGCCCATTCGAGTACGCGCCGCCCGGGAAACGCGTAGTGCACCACCAGCCAGGCACTCGCCACGCCCATCGCCAGCACGCCCGTGCTGACGGCGAGTGAAATGCGCAGCGAGTTCAGGGCGTACTCCGGCAGCACCGTGTCGAGCATATGGGTCAGTACGGCCCGCGTGTCGGCATCGCCCGTCCCGAGCGCCGCCACGATGCCGATCATCGGAACGAGCACGATCAGCGCGGCGCCCCATGCCACCAGCCGCCACGTCCATTGACCCGCCCCATGTCGCGCACGCCGATGCGGTGCGAGAGGCGACACGCGCATTGGCGAGGCCGCGATCGGCGCCGCCCCTTCCGAGGGAACGGCAGGACAATCGGCGGAGACAGGCTCGGAGGCGGCGCGTGACACAGGCGTCGATGACATCGGCAATTCGGTAGTGGAAAACGTTGATCGGGGCACGGCGCGCGAAGGCCTAACACCTGACGCGGGCCCGGCCATTCGAACCTTGCCGAACCTTGCGTCGCCGTTTGGCATCGCCTGACGGGAACCGGCGCAGACTCATCGGTCTAAAGCGATGTAAATTATACGCATTCGCAATTGTGACTCTGACGCGGTGAGGTACGGAAAGTGCCCCGCCGGATTTCCGACACGTCGGCCCGCCCTGTCGAGCATCTGCCTCTCCCGCTTTCACGCCCATGCCGCTGCCTTATCTGTTGCTTGACCATATCTCGGTGAATTACGACACCGCCGGCCGCACCCACACCGCCGTGCGCGATCTGTCGCTGTCGCTCGCGCGCGGTGAGATCGGTTGTCTGCTCGGCCCCTCGGGCTGCGGCAAGACGACCGTGCTTCGCGCCGTGTGCGGCTTCGAGCCGCTGGCGGGCGGGCGCATCGTGCTCGACGGGCACGAAGTGGCCAACGCGCAGACGAGCGCGCCGCCGGAGCGGCGCCACGTCGGCGTGGTGTTTCAGGACTACGCGCTGTTTCCGCACCTGAGCGTCGCGCAGAACATCGGCTTCGGACTCACGCGCCTGCCGCGCGCCGAGCGCGAAGCTCGCGTGGAGATGCTGGCCGAGCGCGTCGGGCTGGCCGGGGCGTTGCGCAAGTATCCCCATGAATTGTCGGGCGGGCAGCAGCAGCGGGTGGCACTGGCCCGCGCACTGGCGCCGTCGCCGGCGCTGTTGCTGCTCGACGAGCCGTTCTCGAATCTCGATCTCGATCTGCGCGAACGCCTGGCGGTGGAGGTGCGCGAGATCATTCGCGCGAGCGGCGCGACGGCGATCCTCGTCACGCACGACCAGCACGAAGCGTTCGCCATGGCCGATCGCATCGGCGTGATGCATGCGGGCGCGATCGCCCAGTGGTCGCCCGCCCGGGAACTGTGGCGCACACCGGCCAATCGCGTGGTAGCCGATTTCATCGGGCGCGGCGCGCTGATCCCGGGCACCTTCCGGGGCAATGCCGACGGTGGCGGCATCGCGCTCGAACTCGGCGAAATCGCGATCCCGCCGTCGATGGCCGACAAGTTGCTGCGCAGCGCGCCGAAGGGCGCGTATCCGGTCGATGTCGACGTGCTGCTGCGCGCCGACGACGTTTCCCACGATCCGGCCAGTCCATTCGAAGGCACGCTGGTGCGGCGCGCCTTTCGTGGCGCCGACCAGCTTTACACGCTGCGATTGGCGTCGGGCCGCGAAGTCGTGGCCCGCGTCGACGGCGAACTGACACATGCGCCCGGCGAGCGGGTGGGGCTTCGCCTGACGGTGCAGCACCCGGTCGCCTTCACCACGCGGGACGCCACCGTCTGAAGGCCCTGGGGCGCCTTGGCGGGGCGCGCACCGCGCTCGTGACGCACGCGTGACGTGCCGCGCAGCACGCCGGCGCGCAGAGGCTGGTAGAATCCGCCAAAACGGATGGGCCTATGAAACAGTACCTCGACTTCATGCGCCATGTACTCGAACATGGCACAGACAAGACCGACCGAACGGGCACGGGCACGCGCTCGGTATTCGGTTATCAGATGCGCTTCGACCTGCAGGAAGGCTTCCCGCTCGTCACCACCAAGAAGGTGCACATCAAGTCCATCGTGCACGAACTCCTCTGGTTCCTTCAGGGCAGCACGAACGTGCGCTATCTCCAGGAAAACGGGGTATCGATCTGGAACGAATGGGCCGATGCCGACGGTGAACTCGGTCCGGTCTACGGGGCGCAATGGCGCTCGTGGCCGACGCCGGACGGCGGTCACATCGACCAGATCACGCAGCTGGTCGACCAGATTCGCCAGACGCCGGACTCGCGTCGCCTGATCGTCTCGGCCTGGAACGTGGGCGAGATTCCGCGCATGGCCCTGCCGCCTTGCCACGCATTCTTCCAGTTCTACGTCGCGGACGGCAAGCTGTCGTGCCAGTTGTATCAGCGCAGCGCCGACATTTTCCTTGGCGTACCGTTCAACATCGCCAGCTACGCCCTGCTCACGCACATGATGGCGCAGCAGACCGGGCTGGACGTGGGCGACTTCATCTGGACCGGCGGAGATTGCCATCTCTACAACAATCACCTCGAGCAAGTGAATACGCAGCTCGCGCGTGAGCCGTTCCCATTGCCCCGACTCGAGATTGCCCGCAAGCCCGATTCGATCTTCGACTATCGCTTCGAGGACTTCCAGATCACAGGATACGAAGCGCATCCGCACATCAAGGCGCCGGTGGCCGTATGACGATACTGACGCTGGTCGTCGCCCGCGCCGAGAACGGCGTGATCGGGCGCGACAATCAATTGCCGTGGCGCCTGCCCGAGGATCTTGCCCACTTCAAGCGCACCACGCTCGGCAAGCCGATCGTGATGGGTCGCAAGACCTACGACTCGATCGGACGTCCGCTGCCCGGTCGCCGCAACATCGTGGTCTCGCGCAACCCGGCGCTGACGATCGAAGGTTGCGACGTGGTCGGCTCGCTGATCGACGCGATGCGCCTGTGCGTGGGGGCCGAGGAAATTTGCCTCATCGGCGGCGCGCAGTTGTACAGGGAGGCCCTGCCGAGTGCCGACAAGGTGGTGGTGACGGAAATCGCCAGGGCCTTCGAGGGTGACGCGCACTTTCCCGACCTGCCTGCGGCGCAGTGGCGCGAAACGGCGCGAGAGACGCATCACTCCCCTGCCCCCAACGACTTCGATTACGCGTTCGTGACCTACGAGCGGATCTGACATCCCGGCGCGCGCCACGCTCGCGCGCCGACGCGATCCGGGGCGTTCCCGCTTTTCTGCTTCCCCCGCTTCCCCCGCTTTCCCCACTTCCCACGCCCCGCTCCGCGCTTCGCGGCCCCGCTCGCGCGTTCAGGCGCTGAGATTTTCGTGCGGCGCGGCCGTCCCCGCTTCAAACGGACCGGCCACGGACGTCGACATGGCGCGCGAGACGAACACGCGATCGCGGCCCAGGCGTTTCGCCGTGTACAGGGCCTCGTCCGCAACACAAACGAGACGCTCCGGCGTGTCATTGAGCGCCCCCTGTGCTGGCACGTGCGTCGCGCAACCGATGCTGACCGTGACGAGCCCCGTCGGCCCTGTGCAGGGTTTGGCCAGCGCACGCACGCTTTGCGCCACGCGTTTTGCCACGAAACCCGCGCCGTCCGCGTCCGTTTCGGGCAGCACGATGACGAATTCCTCACCGCCGTAGCGAGCCACCATGTCGGCGGGCCGATGCGTTGCCCGCAGCAGGGCCAGCGCCACTTGCGCGAGACACTCGTCACCCACGACGTGTCCGAATTCGTCGTTGTAGCGTTTGAAGTGATCGACGTCGACCATGAGAATCGACAAGGGGTGCCCCGAGCGGCGTGCCTGTTCGAACTCGCGCGGGAAGCGTTCGTTGAAGTAGCGACGATTGAAGATGCCGGTCAATGCGTCGCGGTTGCTGTATTCGATCAGGCGCAGATGGGCACGCGTGAGCTCACGATACAGGCGCGTGACCTCCCATACCAGCACGCATACGAGCACGCCCGGCGCCGACATGCTGAACAGACGCGCGAGATACCATCCCAGCGAGAACTTGACGGTGCTCATCAGGCTGAGCACGGTGTCCGTCACACAGGCGAGTACCGCGAGCGCCACCCACAAGTCAAGCACCGTTCGCAGGCGTCCGAGCGCGAGCACGGCGCCCAGCGCCACGAGGTTGACCGCGAGCAGCACGACGCCCGCGCCGCTGGCGGAGAACGCGCCCGGCACGCTTGCGGGCGTCAACGCCGGCGGCAGCGGCACCGCCAGCGCCGTCAGGCATAGCAATATGCCCACGGCGACCGGCAGGCCGACATGGATCCAGACGGCGCGTCCGGCCGATGGCAATGGGGTGACGACCTGCGGCGTGAAGCGATGCCGCGCGATCATCGCGATCAGCACGAGCAGGGGGAACCCGGCGTGCCAGAAGACCCAGATCCAGCCCGATGTCGTCGGATGCGCGGCCAATAGGCCCTGTGGGGCGAACAGGCCGGGATAGGTGAGCAGTTGCATGGCGACGGTCAGTGCCATGAAGGCATAGGCGCCGGCCAGCCAACCAAACGCTGGCCAGCGATTGACCTGGAACTGGGCGCCAAGCAGGAACGCGGCAATGGAGGCGGTCGTGAAAACGGTCAGGCCGCACATCGGGAGAAAAGGCGCCACCGCGGGCAACGCCATCGTGGCATTGGGCGCGGCCAGTATCAGGGCGGCGAAAACGACGATCGCCAGGCAGCCGGCCAGCGCCCGCTGCCCGCGCGACGCTCGCTGCATCAGAAAGCCGTCCATGAAGGCCCCTCCTGCCCGCCGCGGGTCGGTGTCTGAATAGTGGTTGGAATGACACGCTTCTACGCAACGCAATCGAGTCCCGAACGGGACCGATGATTCGGGAAGGATGCACCAATTGCTGGTGAATGCCAACCGCCGAGACGGTGTGGGCACCCGCCGATGGCGCCGCTCGCCTCATGGTCTTCGTTCTCGCGACGCCCCCCCGTCCGGGAATCGCGTCGCAGGACAAGCGCCACGCTTACAAAAGCAAAGCGCGCCGCCCCCTGCTCCCAGGTGGGTCGACGCGCTTGCGTTGGGTTGCGTCAGCGAGTTGCCATGCGAAAACCGCCGGCCACTCGATCGGAGATCACCCGCCCAGGTACGCCTCCAGCACGCGAGGGTTGCCGAGCAGATTCCGCCCCGTGTCGTCGAGCACGACCTTGCCCGTCTCCAGCACGTAGCCGTGCTGGGCAATCTTCAGCGCCTGCCGCACGTTTTGCTCCACCAGGAAGATGGTCAGCCCATCGGCATTGATCTCCTTGAGCGTATTGAAGATGCCCTGCACGATGATCGGCGCCAGCCCCATCGACGGCTCGTCGAGCAGCAGCAAACGCGGGCGGGCCATCAGCGCGCGACCGATCGCCAGCATCTGCTGCTCCCCGCCCGACAGGTTACCCGCCATCTGGTCGATCCGTTCCGCGAGGCGCGGGAATCGCTCGAGCACCTTGTCCAGGTCCGGCTTCACGTTCTGCTTGTCGCGACGCGTGTACGCGCCCAGTTCCAGGTTCTCGCGCACGCTCATGGTCGTGAGCGTGGCGCGCCCCTCGGCAACCTGCACCAGGCCACGCTGCACGATCTTGTTCGGCGCCAGCCCACCGATCTCTTCGCCCTCGAACAGGATCGATCCCGCCTGCTTCCGGATGAGACCGGACAATGCGAGCAGCGTGGTCGACTTACCCGCCCCGTTGGCGCCCACGAGCGAGGTAATCTCATGCTCGCGCAGCGCAAAATCGACGCCCTTGACCGCCTCGATATGCCCATAGGCGACCTTCAGGCCCTTCACTTCGAGCAGCGCGCTCATGCCTTGTCCTCCGCGCCGGCCGCCAGTGCGGCCACATCGTCGTCGTCATCGCGCCCGAGATAGGCTTCGATGACTTGCGGGTTGTTCTTGATCTCGTCGGGATTGCCCTCGGCGATGATGCGCCCGAAGTTGAGCACCGCGATCCGCTCGCACAGGCCCATCACGAAGCGCATGTCATGCTCGATCATGAAGATCGTGTAACCGCGCGCCTTGATGTTCTCGATCTCGCTCATGAGATCGACCTTCTCGCCCGTATTCATGCCGGCGACCGGCTCGTCGAGCAACAACAGCTTGGGCTCCGTCGCCAGCGCGCGCGCCAGTTCGAGCTTGCGCTGATCGCCATACGACAGGTTGTCGGCAATGTCGTACGCCTTATGGTCGAGCTTGACCCAAGAGAGCAGCTCATGCGCGCGCTCACGCGAACGCTTTTCCATGTCGCGGAACCCCGGCAGCGAGAGCAGCAAACCGGCGGGTCCGTAGGAGAGATGGCGATGCATGCCGACCACCACGTTCTCGATGAGCGTCATCTCCTTGAAGATGCGGATGTTCTGGAACGTGCGCGCAATTCCGCGCTGCGTGATCCGGTGCGGCTTCTCACCCACGAGACTCTCGCCGTCGAACGTGATGCTGCCGCCCGTGGGCTGCAACAGCCCGGTGATCAGGTTGAATACGGTCGTCTTGCCGGCACCGTTCGGGCCGATGAGGCCGAAGATGGTGCCCTGCGGCACTTCGATGTTCACGTCCTGCAGCACGTGAAGACCGCCGAAACGCTTGGAAATGTTGGAAAGCTTGAGCATGTCGTGTCCCCTGTCCGCTTACGTGGAAGAGGCCGAGCGCGCCTTGCCGGCACGGAACCAACGGCGAAAACGCATCGGATCCCAGATACCCTTGGGCAGAAACAGCACGATCAGCACCAGGATCAGGCCGTTGACCACAAGACGGAAGTCATTGAACGCACGCAGCAACTCGGGCAGCAGCGTGAGAATGGTGCTGCCGAGCACCGGGCCCACCAGGCCATTGATACCACCGAGAATGGCCATCGTCAGAATTTCGACGCCACGATCGAAGCCAAACTCGTTTGGCCCGATGAAGAACGTCAGATGCGCATTGAGCGCGCCCGCCAGACCGGCCAGCACGGCGCCCAGCACGAAGGCGAGCATCTTGTAGCCGGTAACGTTGATCCCCATGAGACCCGCCGCAGTTTCATCTTCCTTGATGGCCTCGAACGCACGGCCCACCTTCGAGCGGCGCAGGCGCCACAGGACCGCGAGCGTGATCACCACCGCACCGGCGACGTGCCACCACTGCGTGAGCTGCGGAATGCCGTTCAAGCCCAGCGCGCCGCCGGTCAGGTCCTCCGTGTTCAGGATGAGCACGCGCACGACTTCGCCGAAGCCAAGCGTTGCCATCGCCAGATATACGCCGGACAGGCGCAGCGTCGGCTTGCCGATGATGAAGGCCACGATCGCAGGTGCGGCCATGCCGCCCGCGAGCGACACGGCAAACGACGTCTCGTAGTTCATCGTGAGCAACGCGGCGGTGTATGCACCGATGCCCATGAACGCGGCGTTGGCCATGGCCAGCATGCCGCACGAGAGGGTGAGATAAATCGACAGGGCCAGCAGCGCATTGGTGCCCAGAGTCAGCACCAGATTGCTGTAAACCGCCCAGAAATTATTGAACCAGTCCATTGCGCCCCCGTGATTACGCTTTGCGTTCGAGCACTTTGCCGAACAACCCCTGCGGACGCACCAGCAGGATCAGGAACAGCAGGCCGAACGCCACGGCGTCGCGCATGTTCGAGCCGATGTAGGCCACCGAGAGCACCTCGGCAAAGCCGAGGAACAGGCCGCCGATCATCGCGCCGCGAATGTCGCCCATGCCGCCCAGAATGATCACCGCGATCCCCTTGTGCAGCATCGGCTGCCCCATGAGCGGGAATACCGCATTCGAATACAGTCCGATCAGCACCCCCGCCATGCCCCCCAGGCCCGCCGCCGCAAATGACGTGGCCAGGAACAGACCCTCGACGTTGATGCCGAGCAGATACGCCGCCTTCGGCGATTCGGCAATGGCGCGCAGCGCGCGCCCCAGTTGCGTCTTCTTGATCGTGGTGATCAGCACGGCCATGAGCGCGAACGAGATGAAGATGATCGCGAGCTCGAGCACGGTCATGTGCACGCCTGCCACCGTCAGGGTGTCCTGCGACACGACGTCGTAAGGAAAACGCAGGTTCTCGGCGCCGAAGATGCCCTGCACACCGTTGTTGATCAAGATGCCCACGCCGATGGTGGCGATCATCGGAATCAGGTGAGGCGCGCCGCGCTTGCGCAGCGGTTTGAGCACCAGCACGTCGATGAGCAGGCCGAGCAGGCCCGCGACGATCACCGCGGTGACGATGGCCGCCCACAACGGCAGGTGCAGACGTACGACAGCCTGCAGGGCGGCGTAGGCGCCGACCATGAAGACCGCGCCGTGCGAAAGATTGATGACGCCGAGGATGCCGAACACGAGTGTGAACCCGAGCGCGAACAAGGCGTACACGCACCCGAGGGAGAGCGCGTTGACGAGTTGCTGTTCCAGCATGGTGTGTATTCCAGCATGAGGGACAAAGGCGTGCGCCGCGCGGGGGTGCGGCGTGCGCCAGAAACGCCGATGGGCGTAGCGCCTTTCGGCCCTACGCCCATGCGGACTTCTTCAAGTACTGCCGGGCTGCTTACTTCTCGATGACGTACTTGCCACCCTTCGTCACGCTGACGATCGGTACCTGTTGCGCATCGTAGCCGGCCGGCTTGCCGTTCTTCTTGCCGGACGCCGCCTTCTTCGGCGCCTTGACGCCGTCGAGCGCCTTGGCGTCGATCCGGTCGCTCTCGAACATCTCCTCCTGCGCCATCGCGCGCTCGAGGATGCCGAGGAAGGTCTGCTTGTGCGCGTCGCCCCCGACGATCACGTCCTCGGGAGCCACCACGCAAGGGACTGCGGTGGGCGCGCGGTCCTTCGCCCGCTTCGGACCGGCATACTGGACGGTGACGTTTCCAGCGCTGCGCTCACGAGCAAGACGCTCAACGAGTCCACGGAGCGGGCGCTCCGCGTCGAGAGGTAGTCCCGTCACGACACCGTCAACGACGTCGATGGCGATGACTTCGTCATCACGGCGCGAC
>OFTX01000077.1_pt1 | contig 59072 bp, 50 predicted proteins | sample 1775051 | NCBI WGS metagenome assembly OFTX01 (sample SAMN08195772, study PRJEB24354) | sludge metagenome | isolation source: sludge from phenol fed wastewater aerobic bioreactor A | place: India: Nagpur | collected 2016-09-15 | reverse complement strand
TCCTCCAGGACGACGTCCACTTCGACGGTGGGATTGCCGCGGCTGTCGAGAATCTGACGGCCGACGATGTCGACGATGGCGGTCATGGTCTGCTCCTGCTGAGGATGCGGGATGAATTCGGGTGCGGTCGCTGCTATAGCCGAGGCGAGGTCGGCTTGCTACCCCGGCATTCGCCGGATATCGCCGGGACCCCTCCCCGATCCACCGCACGGATGAGATGTGCCATGGCCGAATTCGACGTTTCGACCCTGCAACTCGGGCATGCGGCCGCGATCGCCGCGCATCCCGACGAGGCGGTCCTCGACCGGGTGCCGAACCCGCAGGCCGACACCCGTTACGTCGCGCGCTTCACCGCGCCGGAGTTCACGTCTCTGTGCCCCGTCACGGGCCAGCCGGACTTCGCCCATCTGGTGATCGACTACGTGCCGGGCCCGTGGCTCGTCGAATCGAAGTCACTCAAGCTCTACCTCGCCTCGTTCCGCAACCACGGCGCCTTCCACGAGGACTGCACCGTGGCGATCGGCCGGCGCATCTTCGATCTCGTCGCCCCGCACTGGCTGCGCATCGGCGGCTATTGGTATCCGCGCGGCGGCATCCCGATCGACGTCTTCTGGGCCTCGAGCCCCGCCCCGGCCGATCTCTGGATCCCCGACCAGGGTGTCCCACCCTATCGCGGACGCGGCTGAGACGCGGCGGACGGCCTCTTCTCGGAGCCCTCTCTCCGGCCGTCAGACGAGTTGCACCGCCTCCACCCCCGGCACCGCCCGGAGCGCGCCGGCGACCTGCGGCGAAACACGGTATTTCCCGGCGAGGCGGACCTCGATCTCGCGGGCGCCGTCGTCGAGCATCAGGACGAAACTGACCTCGCCCTCTCCGCGCCCCTGGGCCTCGAGGTGGCGGGCGATGCTGTCGACCGGCTTCGGATCGCGGAGGAAGAGCCTGAGGCTCTGCTGTTCGCGCGCGGCCAGGGCGTCGAGTGGCTCGACCTTGTCGATGCGCACCGAGATGCCCTCGGCGCGCTCCTCGGCGCCGGCATAGATCACCACCGACTGACCGGCCTCGAGAAGCTCGCGGTATTGCGCGAGACCCTCCGAGAAGATCACCGCCTCGTAGGAGCCTGTCGGATCGGACATGCGGACGATGCCCATCTTGTTGCCGGTCTTGGTCTTGCGCTCCTGGCGGCTGGTGACGGTGCCGGCGAGGCGGCCGAAATTGGCGCCGCGCCGGACCGAGGCCTGGAACTCGCCCCACATCTGGACCCGCATCTTCTCGAGCACGGTGCGATATTCGTCGAGCGGGTGGGCGGAGAGATAGAAGCCGATGGCGGCGTGCTCGCGCTGCAGGCGCTCCGACGTGGTCCAGGATCCGGTCGCCGGCAGCCGGATCGGCTCGACGGAGGCGGTGCCGCCGAAGAGCGCGCCCTGGCCGGCGTCGGCGTCGCCGCGCACGCGGCTCGCGGCGGCGACGATCGCGTCGAGCGCCTCGACCACGCGACCACGGTCGGCTTCCAGCTCGTCGAAGGCGCCGGCGGCGACGAGGCTTTCGAGCGTGCGCTTGTTGATCTGCTTGGGGTCGATGCGGTGGGCGAAGTCGGAGAGGTCGCGGAACGGCCGATCGCCGCGCGCCTCGACCAGATGTTCGACAGCCTGCGGCCCGACGCCCTTCACCGCCGCCATCGAATAGACGATGGCGCCGTTCTGGACGTCGAAATATTCGCGCGACCGATTGACCGAGGGCGGCACCACCTCGATCCCGAGCCGGATCGCCTCGCGGCGGAAATCCGCGAGCTTGTCGGTGTTCGACATGTCGAGCGTCATGGTCGCGGCGAGGAACTCGACCGGGTGGTTCGCCTTCATCCAGGCGGTGTGATAGGCGACGAGCGCGTAGGCGGCGGCGTGGGACTTGTTGAAGCCGTAGTCGGCGAATTTCGCGAGCAGGTCGAAGATCGTGTCGGCGTGGTCCTTGGTCAGACCCTGTTTCACCGCACCGTCGACGAAGCGGACGCGCTGGGTGTCCATCTCCGCCTTGATCTTCTTGCCCATCGCGCGGCGCAGAAGATCGGCTTCGCCGAGCGAATAGCCGGAGAGGATCTGAGCGATCTGCATCACCTGCTCCTGGTAGACGATGATGCCGAAGGTCTCCTTCAGCACCGGCTCCAGCAGGGGATGCATGTAGTCGGGCTTTTCTTCGCCGCGTTTGCGCGCGCCGTAGACCGGAATATTGGCCATCGGGCCCGGCCGGTAGAGCGCGACGAGCGCGATGATGTCCTCGAAGCGATCCGGCTCGATGTCGGCGATCGCCTTGCGCATGCCGGTCGATTCCAGCTGGAACACGCCGACCGTCTCACCCTTGCCGAGAAGCTCGTAGGTGGCGGGATCGTCGAGGGAGAGGCTCGCCAGATCGACATGGGTGCCCTTGCGCTCGATCAGCTTCACGCCGGTCTGGAGCGTCGTCAGCGTCTTCAGGCCGAGGAAGTCGAACTTCACCAGACCGGCGCTCTCCACCCACTTCATGTTGTATTGGGTGACCGGCATGTCCGAGCGCGGATCGCGGTAGAGCGGCACCAGCCGATCGAGCGGGCGATCGCCGATGACGACGCCGGCGGCATGGGTCGAGGCGTGGCGGTAGAGGCCCTCGAGCTTCAGCGCGATGTCGAGCAGGCGGGCGACGATCGGCTCCTCGTCGCGAGCCTCCTGGAGCTTGGGTTCGCCCTCGAGCGCCTGTTTCAGGGTGACGGGGTTGGCCGGGTTCTGCGGGACGAGTTTGCAGAGCCGATCGACCTGGCCATAGGGCATCTGAAGCACGCGGCCGACGTCGCGCAGCACGGCGCGGGCCTGGAGCGAGCCGAAGGTGATGATCTGGGCGACCTGATCGCGGCCGTATTTCCCCTGGACGTAGCGGATCACCTCTTCGCGGCGATCCTGACAGAAGTCGATGTCGAAGTCGGGCATCGACACGCGTTCGGGGTTGAGGAAGCGCTCGAAGAGGAGCGCGAAGCGCAGGGGGTCGAGGTCGGTGATGGTGAGACACCAGGCGACCAGCGAGCCCGCGCCCGAACCGCGCCCCGGACCGACCGGGATGCCGTGCAGCTTGGCCCATTTGATGAAGTCCGACACGATCAGGAAGTAGCCGGGGAACTTCATCTTCTCGATGATGCCGAGCTCGAACTCGAGGCGATCGTGATAATCGGCCTCGGTGCGTCCCGGCGCCACGCCGTGCGCGGCGAGACGGCGCTCGAGGCCGGCGCCGGCCTGGGCGCGCAGCTCCTTCGCCTCGGCCGCCTCGGCATCGGCGCCGGAGCCGGTGAAGCGCGGCAGGAGCGGCTTGCGTTTGACGGTGCGGTAGGAACAGCGCCGCGCGATCTCGATCGTCGAGGCGAGCGCCTCGGGCAGATCGGCGAAGAGCGCCACCATCTCGGCGCGCGACTTGAAATAGTGCTCGGGCGTCAGTCGGCGCCGATCCTCCTCGGCGATGACGCGGCCCTCGGCGATGGCGATCAGGGCGTCGTGGGCCTCGAAGTCCTCGCGTACCGCGAAGAAGGGCTCGTTGGTCGCCACGAGCGGCAGGCCGAGGTCGTAGGCGAAGTCGATCAGCACCGGCTCGGTGGCGCGCTCCTCGTCGACGCCGTGGCGCTGCAGCTCGACATAGAGCCGGTCCCCGAAGATCTCGGCGAGCCGCTCGATACGCTTGCGGGCGAGATCGGCGCGCCCGGCGGCGATCGCCTTGTCGATCGGCCCGGTCGGCCCGCCGGTGAGGACGATCAGGCCTTCGGCGAAGGCCTCAAGGTCGTCCGGCTCGACATGGGGGGCCTCGGCCCCCTCGGTCCCGGTATAGGAGCGCGAGACGAGGCGGACGAGATTTTCCCAACCGCGCTCGTCGCGGGCGATCATCACCAGCGACGGCAGGCGCTCGTGCAGAACGGTGCGACGCCCCGCCTCGGCCGCCTGATCGACGAAATCGACGGCGATCTGACAGCAGGGGATCGGCTGAATGCCCTTGTCGGTCGCCTTCTCGGAGAATTCGAGCGCGCCGAAGAGATTACCGCTGTCGGCGAGGCCGAGGGCGGGCTGATGATCGGCCTTGGCGAGTTCGAGCAGCCGGCCGACCGGCAAGGCGCCCTCGAGCAGCGAATAGGCCGAGTGGCACCTGAGATGAACGAAGCCGACGTCCTCCGCCCGATCTTCCGCCTCTGCCGTCGCCATGCGCCACCTCCGTCCGCACCGCGAGTCGCTCGCGGCCCCGGCTCGTCGTCCACCGTGCACCGAGAGCGCCGTCGGCTCAACCGAACGCGGTCGACGGCCGGGCGGCGATCTCGGTTCTCCCCGAAATCCTTCCTCGGCCGTCCCCAGGGACCGAGGATTTCGCCGCGGTGGCCGACGCGGCGTGTGGCCATCGGTCTTCGTACATGATATGTTCTCAGTAGGAAGCGGCCCAGCCGATGGCGTCTCCCCAGAGAGCGATCATCGCCATGAACGACACCACGGCGCCGAACGACATCGCATCCCAAGCCAGACCTCGAACGAAGTTTCGCATGACCGTCTCCCTTCGTGTTTCATCCACCGGATGTCCACAACTATGTTCGTGTTTTGTTCTTTAGTCAAGCGCGAATCTGGAGAGGTAGGGGAGCCCTCGGGGGGGGGCGCGACGGATCTTCGGCGGTGCGGTGAGCCCCGCTTCCTTCTCCCCTCGCGGGAGAAGGTGGCCGGCGGGGCCGGATGAGGGGGGGCGCGAAGCACAAATCGGGTCGAGTGCTTCGCCTCGTGTGTTCGTGGAATGCTCGTGTGGGCGCGTCCGCTCGTCGGGGACCCTCGCTCTTCGAGGGACCTCTGGAACCGTCCATCGACACATGAGCGTGAGCGATTTTCGCGCTCATATTTCCACCGCCCTTCCCTGCTGGGGCGCGCCGAACGGCGTGCGGGGGGGAAGGGACTCCCGCTGCGCTGCGATGTGTCGCGGCGCCGGTGGATCCCCTTCCCTCGCTCCGCTCGCCGGGGATGACGTCGGAAGAAGGCTCATCGGAGGTGCCGGATCCGCTCCGTCCGAATGACCCGGCGGCCCCCTCCTGGGCGGCCGGGCGTGACAGCCTCGTCGTCTCACACGACGATCGTCGTTCGGGAGATTGCCCCGTGGAGAGATCCTTCGTCGGCTCGAGGCGCGGCGGCGGGCCGGCGCGACGAACGACCGAACCGATCTGTGACCGGCCGTCGGTGAACGGACGCGAGCCGGAAGCCGCCCTGCATCGGAGATCGATACCGAGTGCGAGCCTTTCCGTCCTTCAGTGCCCCAGCCTCAATGCCAACACACCCGCCACGACCACCCCGACGGCAGTGATGCGGACGGCGCCGAGGCGTTCGGCGAAGAGGTGGCGGCCGATCAGCAGGGCGAAGACGATCGAGGTCTCGCGCAGCGCGGCGACGGTGGCGACCGGCGCTCGCGTCATCGCCCACAGCGCGACGCCGTAGGAGAGCATCGTCGCGGCGCCTCCGGCGAGGCCGTAGAGGAGACGGCCGCGGAGATCCTCGACGAGGCGGCGGCCGCGCGCGATCAGCGCCCAGGCGAGCAAGGGGATCGCGGTGAGGATCGCGCCCCAGGCGGCGTAGCCGAGCGGCGCGCCGGAGAGCCGCACGCCGCGTCCGTCGAGCAGCGTGTAGCCGGCTATGAAACAGGCGTTGAGGAGGGCGAGCCATGCGCCACGCGTGCGGCCGCGCGAGGCGAAGACGAGGCCGACCACGCCGAGCGAGATCAGGCCGACGCCGACCCAGGACCACGACCCGAGGCGCTCGCCGAAGACGACGAGGCTCGAGGCGGCGACGATGAGCGGGGCGACGCCGCGCATCAGGGGATAGGCGATGCCGAGGTCGGCGTGGCGATAGGTCTTCACCAGAAGCGCCATGTAGCCGACCTGGAACACGATCGAGGCGAGGAGCCAGGGACGGGCGGGCGGCGCCGGGGCGTCGACGAAGGGCAGCGCGGCGAGGCCGATCAGCCCGGCGCCGATGCCGACCAGCGCGGTGGCGGCGGCCTTGTCGTCGGAACTCTTGACGAGCGCGTTCCAGCCGGCGTGGACGGCGGCGGCGGCGAGAACGGCGAGGAAGACGACGAGACTCATGTGGGGCGGGACCTCCGGCGGATCGTCGCCGATGCGGCGCGGCTCCGCCAGTCCCCTTCCCCGCCCTCAGGCGGCATCCTCGACGGCGTCTGCTTCGGCGTCGTGGGCGATCGTCTCGGCGCGGCGCGGACGCAGCATGCTCTCGGCGAGATCGATGAAGAGCGCGGCCGGAAGCGCCGGGGCGAAGACGTAGCCCTGCGCCGAGGTCACGCCCTTGGCGCGCAGGCGCTCGAGTTGCTCCTGGGTCTCGACGCCTTCGGCGACGACGCCCATGTCGAGGGAATTCGCCAGTTCGACGAGCACGTCGACGATGGTGGAGGCGCCGAGGTCGGCGCCCATGGCGTCGATGAACATCTTGTCGATCTTGACGATGTCGATGCCCAATTGCTGGATGTAGGCGAGGCCGCCGTGGCCGGTGCCGGTGTCGTCGAGGGCGACGCGACAGCCGAGCGCGTGCATCTCGGCGATGACGCGGCGGGCCTGCGGCACGTCGCGCAGCGGATAGCGCTCGGTCACCTCGAACACCAGCTGATCGAAGGCGATCGGCCCGTCCTCGAAGGTGGCGACGATGTCCTCGACGATGCGACGGTCGTCGAAATGCCCGGCGAAGAGGTTGATCGAGAGCTTCAGATCGGGGTTCTCGGAATAGAGGCGGCCGAGCTGATCGCGCGACTTGCGCATCAAGAGGCGCGTCATCTCGAAGACGTGGCCGGAGGTCTCGACATAGGACATGAAGGCCCCGGGCGAGACCATGGTGCCGTCGGGCCGGATCCAGCGCACGAGCATCTCGCAGCCCTCGATGCGGCCGGTGTCGATGTTCATCACCGGCTGGAAATAGGGCTCGAACTCCGAGCGGCGCAGCGCGACGATGATCTCGTCGTCGACCTCCGAGGTCGGCTTGCGGAAGAGCCACAGGGCGAAGCCGACGAGCACGACCGTCGAGGCGACGGCGCCGATGGTCAGGGTCGCCTCGAGCGGGCGCACCGCCTCGAGCAGAGCGGCGCGGTTGGTCCAGACGCGCACCGTCAGCGGGAAATAGTCGGAACGGATCTCGGTCCCGATCGCCTCGCCCCGGTTCGGACGGACGCCGGAAGAGGCCCAGATGCCGCCTTCGCCGATCTCGACGAGGACCGAGCGCTCGCCGCGCAGGTATTCCGCGCCGCCGTCGAGGTCGAGCATCGAGGGGGCGATCTCGCCGACCAGATGAACGCCCGCGCCGGTGCGCCAGGCGACCACGACGGTGCCCTTGGTGACGTCCGGCACGGTTTCCGGATCGAGCAGCGCGATGGTGACCGGCCGCGAGGCGTCGGGCCGGAACAGCGCCGTGCCGCGCCGGCGCGCCGGCGGCGGATCGAAGCACATCGGCAGGCCGGAGGCGTCGACCACGCCGACACGGCGCAGAAACTGCGATCGCGCGGCCATTTCGCCGAGGAGGGCGAGATCGTTGGGCCGGCAGCTGGCGAGACCCGTGCGGTCGGATTCGCGCAGGACCGAGATCGCCTCGGCGAGGATCATCTCGGCGCGTTGCATCTGGCGGGTGGCGATGGCGCCGATCTCCTCGCGCCCGAAGCGCTCGGCATGGGCGTGCAGCACCATCCGCCCGAGCAGGAGCGGCGCCAGGCCGATCGCCACCGCCATCAGGACGGCGGTCACAAGGAGAATGTTGCGCCTGCCCAAGTCGCCATCCGATTCCAAGAGATGTCTCGGGGGAGTGTCCTCCGACAGGGTAAACAGGTTCTGAAGATCGCTTCGGGGCCGGCGCGAGCCGGTCTTTCGGAGCGAGCCTCGATTGCAAATTCCGTCATCCTGCATCACCCTGCGTCGTCATCGCAATTCCGCCACACGGCGCGGAGATGAGCCGCGTGAGACCAGGTCCGCGCCACGGCTCGAAACCGCCGCCGCCGGGCCGAGCATTTCCTTCACGATCCCGACTCACGAGGAAGCGTCCATGTCGAGACCCCTTCGCCTCTCCCGGCTCGTCGCCGTTTCGCTGACCCTCGGTGTCGCGCTGCCGCTGCCGGCCGTCGCCCAGAGCACGCGCGACAAGGTGATCGAGATCACCACGCAGGCGCTCAAGGCCAACGGCGCCAAGGACGTCTCCTACGGCAAGATCGAGGGCGACGACGCGCGCTTCACCATCTCCGACACCAAGATCGTGTCCGAGGTCGAGGGCAAGACCTCGACGGTCACCGTCGCGCGCACCACCTGGACCGGCGCCAAGCCGACCGCCGACGGCGGCTACAGCGCAGACGAGGTGCTCGCCGAGAGCTTCGGCCTCGAGGCGGACGACGCCAAGGTCAAGGCCGACCGCGTGCTCCTCACCAAATACGTCGGTCAGGCGCCGGCCAAGGTCGTGCCCGGCAAGGTGTCCGGCGAGCGCGTCCAGCGCGCCGAGATCACCGGCATCACCATCACCACCGAGGACGCCAAGGTCGTTCCGATCGCCTCGGTGACGTTCTCGGCCGACGACTACGTCGGCGACATGCCGCGCAAGGCCTCGTTCGACATGAAGGGTCTGGTCGTGCCGCTCGATCCGGCCGATCCGGACGTCGCCCAGGCGCGGGCGCTCGGCTACGAGAAGGTCTCGCTCGACGTCGCCTTCTCCGGCACCTGGGACGACAAGACCGGCCGTCTCGACATCCCCTCCTTCACCCTCGGCGCCGCCGACATGGGCACGCTGAAGCTCGCCGTGGCGATCGGCGGACTGACCCCGGCGGTGATCGAGGAGATGAAGAAGGCGGAGGCCGATCAGGCCAAGCAGATGGAACTCCTGCAGCAGCTCACCGTCGAGAAGGCGTCCCTGCGCTGGGACGACGCCTCGCTGGTCACTCGCGTGATCGGCATGCAGGCCAAGGAGCAGGGCGTCGATTCCAAGACCTACGCCAAGCAGATCAAGCTGATGCTGCCGGCGATCCTGTCGATGGTCGGCAACAAGGACTTCGAGAAGAAGGTCGCCTCGGCCGCCGGCACCTTCCTCGAGGCGCCGAAGTCGCTCACCGTGTCGGCGATGCCGAAGCAGCCGCTGCCGGTCGCCCAGATCATGGGCGCGGCGATGATGGCGCCGCAGAGCCTGCCCTCGGTTCTGGGCGCCGAAGTCAGCGCCAACGACTGACGCCGGATACCTCCGAGAGCGGCTGGAAAGGCCGCTCTCGGACGGTCGTGCGACGAGATGCGCCGGGGGCGGCGCCGGGGCGGTGTTGTCCTCGGGCCGCAAATCACGTAGGTTCCGGCTCCAACGCAACGTCATGAGTATCGACCGCGCTCCCGGCCCGAGGATTTCGAGCACGAGCGACGGATTTCGACGTGCCAGAGCGAGAGCCCGAGAGCGCATGAGCCAAACTTCGGCCAAAACGGACCGCGGAATTCGCTCGATCTTCGCCACGGCGATGTCTGTCGAGGAACGCGATCCGAGCCGGCTGCAGCGCCTGATGGCCGTGATCGATCGCCGCCACGTCGCCCATGCGCTGGCCGGCAGCACCTTCGGCGCCGGAGCCGCGCTGATCGGTTTCATGGGCCTCGCGCTGTCGCTCCCCAAGGCCGTGTCGGCCGATCCGGTCGCCGCTCAGAGCGCCAGCGTCACGCCCCTCGCCAAATCCGACCGTCTGCCGACCGGCGGCAAGCTGGCGGCGATCGCCAGCGCCGTCGAGCCGGTGGCGACCTCGGCCGCCGCCGCCGGCTTCACCGCGCCGGATCCCGAGACCGCCGCCCTCACCGACGGCGACGCCTCCTCGGCCGCCCTCGGCTATGCCGCCGCGAGCGCCACCGGCGACGCCGGAGCGGCGATCGAGGATCACATCGACCGGACCGGCATGCGCGTCGCCTCACTCGGCAATCCGACGCTGATGGTGCCGGGTGCCGCCGCCGCCGCCACGCAAGGGAGCGACGACGAGGAGGACGACGAGTCGATCGTCGCCGTGCCGCGCGCCCGTCCCGCCTATGAGCCGCCGCACGCGGAGGCGCTGCCGCTGCCGCGTCCCCGTCCGACGCATCTGGCCTCGGTCGCGCCCGGCGCGCCGATGGCGATCCTGGCGCCGCGTGCGCCCGGGGTCGACACGGCGACCGGACCCGATCCGATCGAGGTCGAGCCGGCGCCGCCGCCGGGGCCCCGGCGCGGATCGGAGCCGCCTCCGGGCCTCCTCGGCTTCTTCTCGAGCCCGACCGAGCCGGTCAAGGCGCCGCCGAAGACGACGATCGACACGCCCTTCGGCGTCCCCTACGTGCTGCAGACGGAGTCGGTGGAGACCGCCTGCCTCAAGCCCGAGCTGGTCGATCTGCTGCGGCGGATCGAGGCGAAATATCATCAGAAGGTGATCATCACCTCCGGATTCCGCGATCGCGGCCGACAAGGCTCGCTGCATCGCCAATGCGCGGCGGCCGACATCCAGGTGCCCGGCGTCGGCGCCCCGGCGCTCGCCGCCTTCGCCCGCACCATTCCCGGGATCGGCGGCGTCGGCACCTACTGCCACGCCACGATGATCCACGTCGACATCGGCACGCCGCGCGACTGGAAATACGGCTGTGGCTCGTTCTTCGCCATGCGCGGGGCGCCGGGCAAATGGGGCAAGGTGCCGGCGGCGCTGGCCGCGGCGCAGCCCTCCGGCGCCGCCAAGATCGACGTCAGCCAGATGGCGGACTGAAGCCCTCGGGACGCCGTAGGGACCGCCCCGAGGCGCGCCTCGGGGCGGCCGTAACCACGTCGCGGTCCGTCTCTCAGCGTCGACGCCGACGGCGCGCCGCCGGAGTCGTGGCGGCACGCGAGGCCGCGCGGACCCAGAACCCGGTCAGCATCAACGCCAGACCGACGCCGGTCACCATCTTCGCCGCCGAACTCATGCCCGGGACCAGATAGGCGTGGTCCGGGTCGTCCGGATCGACGGCGACCATGGCGCGCGAGCCGATCGGATGGGCGAGGCCGAGATCGCGCGACAGTTGCGAGTTCTGGAGGCCGAGGTCGCCGCGCTCGATGCCATGTGCGACGTGTTCGACCCCGTCGACGACATAGCGGAAGCTCGCCGCAAAGGAGGCGAATTCGTCGCGCCGGCCGCCGGCGAAGAGACCGCTGGTCGGCGTGCCGCTCGACGAGGTGCTGACGCGCACGGTGACGTCGGAGGAGACCATCTCCGCCTCGACGCGCGGCCATTTCGTCGTCTCCCATCCGAGCCACAGGCCATGCCCGCCGAGCGCGGCGAGGCCCGCGCCGACGCCGACGAGAAAGATCCAGAAGCGGGTGCGGACCGGCGGACGCGCGCCGTCGGCCGTCGGCTCGCCGGCATCCGGGCGGGCCGGTTTCTCCTCTGCGCCGGTCATGTCGGGCTCCCTTCGACGCGATCGGCCGATCATGAGCCGTTCCGGGCGCGCTCGCGAGGTCTCGTGGCGTCCGAAACGAAAAAAGGGGCCGTGAGGCCCCTCTTCGTCTCGATCGCGCGGTGCGCGGCCGATCAGTTCGGCAGATTGAGCTTGATGTGGAGCTCGCGCAGCTGCTTCGGCGTCGCCTGCGAGGGGGCGCCCATCAGGAGGTCCTCGGCGCGCTGGTTCATCGGGAACAGCGTGATCTCGCGCAGGTTCGAGACGCCGACCAGCAGCATGACGATGCGGTCGACGCCGAAGGCCATGCCGCCGTGCGGCGGGGCGCCGTACTGGAAGGCGCGATACATGCCGCCGAACTTCTCCTCGACCACGTCCTTCGACATGCCCGCGATCTCGAAGGCCTTGATCATGGTTTCGGGCGAATGGTTGCGGATCGAGCCGGAGGCGATCTCGTAGCCGTTGCAGACCATGTCGTACTGGAAGGCCTTGATGGTCAGCGGATCCTGGTTCAGGAGCGCGTCCATGCCGCCCTGCGGCATCGAGAAGGGGTTGTGGCAGAAGGCGACCGCCTTCTCTTCCTCGTCCCATTCGTAGAAGGGGAAGTCGACGATCCAGGCGAGGGCGTATTCGCTCTCGTTGGTGAGGCCGAGTTCCTTGCCGACGCGGGTGCGGGCGTCACCGGCGAACTTGACGAACTTCTCCGGACGGCCCGCCACGAAGAAGCAGGCGTCGCCGGCGGAAAGCCCGAGCTGGGCGCGGATCGCCTCGGTGCGCTCCGGGCCGATGTTCTTGGCGAGCGGGCCGGAGCCCTCGGTGACGTCGACGCCCCCCTCCTGGACGGTGCGCCAGAAGATGTAGCCGAGGCCGGGCTGGCCCTCGCCCTGGGCCCAGCCGTTCATGCGGTCGCAGAAGGCGCGGGAGCCGCCGGTCTTGGCCGGGATCGCCCAGATCTCGACCTTGGGGTCGGAGGCGATCATGCCGGCGAAGACCTTGAAGCCGGAGCCGGCGAAATGCTCGGTGACGGCCTCCATGACGATCGGGTTGCGCAGATCCGGCTTGTCGGTGCCGTATTTGCGCATGGCGACGTCATAGGGAATGCGCGGCACCTCGCGGCGGACGGTCTTGTCGCCGGCGAATTTCTCGAACGTGTCGAGGATGACCGGCTCCATCGTGGCGAAGAGGTCGTCCTGGGTGACGAAGCTCATCTCGAGGTCGAGCTGGTAGAATTCGCCCGGCAGACGGTCGGCGCGCGGATCCTCGTCGCGGAAGCAGGGCGCGAGCTGGAAATAGCGGTCGAAGCCGGCGACCATCAGGAGCTGCTTGTACTGCTGCGGCGCCTGCGGCAGGGCGAAGAACTTGCCGGGATGGATGCGGCTCGGGACCAGGAAGTCGCGCGCGCCTTCCGGGCTGGAGGCGGTCAGGATCGGCGTGGTGAACTCGTTGAAGCCGATCTCGTTCATCTTGTTGCGCAGGGTCGAGACGATCCGCGTGCGCGTCATGATGTTCTTGTGCAGCGTCTCGCGGCGCAGATCCAGGAAGCGGTACTTGAGCCGCGTGTCCTCCGGATAGTCCGGCTCGCCGAAGACCGGCAGCGGCAGTTCCTTGGCGGTGGAGAGCACCTCGATCTCGCGGGCGAAGACCTCGATCTCGCCGGTCGGCAGGTTCGGGTTGATGGTCTCCGGGGTGCGCTTCTTGACGGTGCCGTCGATGCGGATCACCCACTCGCCGCGCACGGTCTCGGCCACCTTGAAGGCGGGGCTGTCGGGGTCGCAGACCACCTGCGTCATGCCGTAGTGATCGCGCAGATCGATGAACAGCAGGCCGCCGTGATCGCGCACACGATGGACCCAACCGGAAAGGCGCGCGGTGTCGCCGGCGTCGGCCGAGGTGAGTTGGGCGCAGGTGTGGGAGCGGTAGCGGTGCATGGCGCGGATCTCGAATGGCTAGGCGGTGATCGGCCCCGTCTCGAGCGAAGCGGAGACCGGCGAATCCCTTCGCGCGATCGGCCTCGGCAGGGGTCGAAAGTCGGCCGCAAAAGCGCATGCGCGCCGGACCTTGTCAAGCTTCGCCGGCCCCCGGAGGGCGCTCGCGGCGCGAGGAACCGCCATGTTCGCCCCCTCGCCTGCGCCGGTCGCGCCCCTCGGCGCGACGACACACCCTGCCCTCGCGCGATTCCGTGCGCCTACGTGTCCATCCCCTCTTGCGAATGCGTCGCAATACCTCATATGGTGATCGGTGACGGAAACGTGCCGGCGACGAGCGGCCCGAGACTTGCTCGTGAGCCGCGCGCGGCGGCGCCCCTGTCGGGAAACCGACGCGGGCGGCGGGGAACGGGACGGCCGTGAGGACGGAGGGAAGCCGGGTGATCGTCTGTTCGTGCAACGTCTTGAGCGAGGGGGCGGTCCGCCGCGCGGTGAACGACGACGGCGCCGTGCCGATCCGCGTCTCCGAGGTGTTCGGGTGCCTCGGCTGTCGGCCGAACTGCGGGCGCTGCGCGCGCACCATTCGCGACGTCCTGCGCTCCGCCCGCGTCGACGGTCGCGACGCCTGCCCGGTCCTCGTCGACGACGTCACCCTGATCGCCGCCGAGTGACGGCGCCGCGAAACGCCGGCCCGGAGACGACGAAGGCCCCGCTTCCGGGGCCTTCTCATCCTTCGCCGGACGTCCTTCGCCTCGATCAGGAGGCGCCGCCGTCGATCTTGGATTGGGTGTAGAGCTGAACGCCGATCCGGCCGATCAGATCGAGTTCGGTCTCGAGGAAATCGATGTGATCCTCCTCGGCGGTCATCACCTTCACGAAGAGATCGCGCGAGACGAAGTCCTTGACCTCCTCGCAATAGGCGGCGGCCTCCTGATAGAGGGCGCGGGCGCCGAGTTCGGCGGCGAGATCGGCCTGGAGGATCTCCTCGACGGTCTCGCCGATGCGCAGGGGGTCGAGCACCTGCATGTTGGGGAAGCCCTCGAGGAAGAGGATCCGCGCCGTGAAGGCGTCGGCGTGTTCCATCTCCTCGATCGATTCCTTGCGCCAGATCGCGGCCATCCCCTTCAGGCCCCAATTGTCGAGGATTCGATAGTGGAGCCAATATTGGTTGATGGCGGTCAGCTCGCTGCGCAGACCTCGGTTGAAATAGTCGATGACCTTGGCGTCGCCCTTCATGATCTCGTCTCCGCGATCGATCCCCGGGGGCCCGGCCGACGAGGTCGACCGCGCGTGAATTTCGCTCTTGCCAACGAATAGCCGATTGCGGTCTCTTTGCAAGCGACCGGGGGCTGTTCGCGGACGATGCCGGGTCCGGACCTTCCCCAGGCGACAAGGACGCGCAACCGCGCTATAGACCGGGTCCATGCAGCTCATCAGCACCACCGAAGATCTCGCCGCCGCCTGTGCCCGTCTCGCCGCTCACCCCTATGTGGCGGTCGATACGGAGTTTCTGCGCGAAACCACCTTCTGGCCGAAGCTGTGCGTCGCCCAGCTCGCCGGCCCCGACACCGCCGTCGTCGTCGACGCGCTGGCGCCGGGGCTCGACATGGGGCCGTTCCTCGACCTCATGCGCAACGAGGCCGTGGTCAAAGTGTTCCACTCGGGCCGGCAGGACATCGAGATCGTCTTCAATCTCGGGGGCTTCGTGCCGCATCCGGTGTTCGACACCCAGGTCGCGGCGATGGTCTGCGGCTTCGGCGATTCGATCTCCTACGATCAGCTCGTCGGCCGGATCTGCGGCCATCACATCGACAAGTCGTCGCGCTTCACCGACTGGACCCGGCGCCCGCTGACCCCGAAGCAGTACGACTACGCGCTCTCCGACGTCACCCATCTGCGCGACGTCTACCACCACTTGAAGAAGCGGCTGGAAGAGCAGGATCGCGCTCATTGGGTGAGCGAGGAGATGGAGGTCCTGACCTCCACCGAGACCTATGATCTGAAGCCCGAGAACGCCTGGGAGCGGCTCAAGCTGCGCATCCGCAAGCCGATCGAGCTGGCGATCCTGAAGGAGCTGGCGGCCTGGCGCGAGCGCGAGGCGCGGTCGCGCGACGTGCCGCGCTCGCGGGTTCTGAAGGACGAGGCGATCTTCGAGATCGCCGCCGACCAGCCGCGCGACGCCGCCGCCCTCTCCAATCTGCGCTCGCTCTCCAAGGGGTTCGAGCGCAGCCGCGCCGGCGAGGAGATCCTGGCCTGCGTCAAGCGGGCGCTGGAGATCCCCAAGGCCGATCTGCCGCCGGTGCCCAAGGGCCGGCCGATGCCGGACGGGGCCGGGGCGGCGGTCGACCTGATGAAGGTGCTCCTGAAGCTCGTCTGCGAGAAGAACGGCGTCGCCTCCAAGGTGGTCGCCACCGTCGACGAACTCGACGCGATCGCCGCCGACGACGCGGCCGACGTGCCGGTGATGAAGGGCTGGCGCCGCGAGCTCTTCGGCGAACGCGCGCTCGAGCTGAAGCACGGCCGCCTCGCCCTCTCCTTCGACGGACGCAAGGTCGTCGCGGTCGAATGCGACCCGGTCGAGCGCAAGGGCGGCCGGAAGGTCTGAGGGGCCGTCCGGCCCCTCGTCGCCTCTCGCTTCGCCGCACGCCCCGCCCCCTCGAGACCGATCGTCACAGGGGTTCTTCCCCTAGGCGGCGTGGGTTTTCCCCTGATTGAATCGATTTGATCGGCAAGGATAATCACGCCGCCGAAGCGTCGACGAGCGGCGCGTCACGGCGGCGAACCTCGGCCCCACGAAGAAGGACGGGCGCCCGCGACGCGGGTGGCGCGATGGTCCCGGAGGCCGGTTCGCGGGGAGCGACCGAGGGGGCGATCATGGAGACGTTGCAGGCGTATTTGTCGGAACATTCGGCCACGGCGCTGACGATCGGCGGGCTGATCATCGGCATGATCTTCGGCGCGATCGTTCAGCGCACCAATTTCTGCACGATGGGTTCGCTCTCCGACATGCTCAATTTCGGCGATTCGCGCCGGTTTCGGGCCTGGCTGCTGGCGACCGGCACGGCGATCGCCGGCACGCAGGCGCTGCGGCTCCTGTTCGGGCTCGACGTCTCCAAGGCGATGTATCTCACCACCACCTTCGACTGGTTCGGGGCGATCCTCGGCGGGCTCCTGTTCGGCTTCGGCATGGTCTTCGCCGGGGGCTGCGCCAGCCGCAATCTGGTGCGCGCCGGCACCGGCGATCTCAGGTCGCTGGTGGTCGTGATGGTGATCGGGATCTCGGCCTATGCGGCGATCGGCGGCCTGCTCGGGCCGGCGCGAGCGGCGCTGACGAGCGCGACGGCGGTCGATCTCGCCGCCTCCGGCCTGCCGAGCCAGAGCCTCGGCGCCCTCCTCGGGCGGGTCGGCGGCCTGCCGGCGGGCACGGCGGAGATGATCGTCACGCTCGTCCTCGTCGCCGTCCTCGCCGCCGTCACCCTCGGCAATCGCGACTTCCGCGCCTCGCCGCCGCATCTTCTCGGCGGTCTCGGCATCGGCCTCTGTGTCGTCGTCGGCTGGGGGTTGACGAGCCTCGCCTATGACGAGATGGCGGCATCGGCGCAGGCGCCGATCTCGCTCAGCTTCGTGCGGCCCTCCGGCGACGGGCTCGAGTGGATCCAGCGCTACACGGCGCTCGGCTGGCCGAATTTCGGCGTCGCCAGCCTGTTCGGGACGATGATCGGCGCCTTCCTGGTCGGCGCCGCGACGGGGCGGCTGAAGCTCGCCACCTTCTTCGACGCTCAGGACACCGTCCGCAATCTCTTCGGCGCGGTGCTGATGGGGATCGGCGGCGTCCTGGCGCTCGGCTGCACCGTCGGTCAGGCGATCACCGGGGCGGCGACGCTGGCGGCCGGCTCCTTCATCGCCTTCGCGGCGCTCGTCGCCGGCGGCCTGATCGGGCTGAAGACGCTGGAACGGCTCTGATCCGGCATGCCGGGTCAGCCCTCCCAATCGTGGCGGCCGCCGTTCGGATCCTCGACCGACCAGCGGCGGGTGCCGCCCTCCCCGTCCCCGACCTCGGTCAGCGGATCCGGGCCGATCGGCACCTTGCCGGCGCCGCCGGGGATGTCCAACACGTAGGTCGGCTGGGCGATGCCGGTGAGGCGGCCGCGCAAACGCCGCATCAGACCGCGCCCCTCCTCGACGGTCGCGCGATAGCGGGCGGTGCCCTCGGCGCGGTCGAGATGGTGCAGGTAATAGGGCTTCACCCGCAGCGTCACGAGACGGCGGAACAGCGCTTCGAGGGTCTCGGCGTCGGCATTGACCCCGGCGAGCAGCGTCGTCTGCGACAGGACGGGGACGCCGGCATCGACGAGACGGCCGATCGCCGCCGCCGCCGTCTCGGTCAGCTCGCGGGGATGGTCGACGTGGATCACCATCCAGGTGGCGAAGCGGCGGCGCAGCAGCCCGGCGGTCGCGGCGCTCACCCGTTCGGGGTCGACTACGGGGACGCGCGAATGGATCCTGACCACCTCGACATGGGGGATCGCCTCCAGCCGATCGAGGATCAGGCCGAGACGGCGATCGGAGAGGACGAGCGGGTCGCCGCCGGTCAGGATCACCTCGAAGACCTCGGGGTGATCGGCGACATAGGCCATGGCGGCGTCGAGATCGGCCTCGGAGAGATTGGCCTCGCCGTCGCCGACGCGGTCGCGGCGGAAGCAGAAGCGGCAATAGATCCGGCAGAGATGGGTCGGCTTCAGCAGCACCCGATCGGGATAGCGATGGGTGACGCCGGGGGCGACCTCGTGCGGATCGTCGCCGATCGGATCGGGGGTCTCGTCGGGCCGCGTCACCAATTCCTCGGGCGAGGGCACGAACTGGGCGGCGATCGGGTCGGCCGGGTCGCCGGGATCGATCAGCGCGGCCATGTCGGCGGTGACGGTCAGGGCGAAGCGATCGACGACGCGGGCGAGGCCCGGCGCCGCCTCCGGCGCGACGAGGCCGGCGGCGACGAGGTCGTCGACGGTGCGGAGGTTCCGCCCGCTCATGCGTGCCGGATCTCGGTCTCGAGGCCGACGAGCTTCGCCAACTGGCGGAAGCGGCGTTGCAGCACCTCGCCGTCGAGATCGGCGAGATGGGGCGGCAGATCCATCACCAGACGATTGCCGCGACGGCCGACCGTGACGTCGGGCAGGATGCCCGGCATCGCCGCCGACAGGATGAAGGCGACGCGGAACGAGGCCCCCAGCGCCTTGGCGCGCTGCAACAGGCGCGGCGGCGCCAGCTGGATCAGGCGCGGGCTGACGGCATCGTCGATCAGGCCCATGTGGCGGTAGAAGTTGGAGAGCGCCAGGAAGGCGCGGCCGGGATGGTCGACGCCGATGAAGGCGGCGTTGGAGATGATGGCGAGGCTCTGGGTGCCGCGATAATCGGGGTGCGCGCGCCAGCCGATGTCGGCGAGATGGCAGGCGGCGCGGCGCAGGCGCGTCTCCTCCGCCGTCTCGTCGAGGCCGAGGGCGGCGAAGACCGCCCCGGTCCAGGCGCCGGTCTCCTCGTTGTGGGCGGGCGAACGCGAGCGCAGGTAGGCGAGTTCCTCGGACGCCGCCTGGAGCGGATCGCGCAGCCGCTCCTCGGGCGAGAGCAGTTCGTAGAGATGGCCCTCGCGCAAGCCGAGCGCGGAGAGGACGACGTCCTTCGGCCGCCCCGCCCGGATCACCTGGGCCAGCACCACGGCGCCGAAGGGCAGGAGCTCGCGGCGTTGCTTGGAGACCGATTCGATGCGCGGCAGAAGCTCGACCGCGCCGCGTCCGACCTCGCGGCAGAGATCGAGGGCGACGTCGGCGGGGATCGAATAATTGTGCATCACCCGCAGGGGATAGTCGGACTGATGCATGTGCAGCTTGGCGAGCGAGCGCCAGGTGCCGCCGACGGCGTAGAAGCTGCGCCCGGCCAGCGCCGGCAGGATCGGGGTCTTCTCGAGCACCTGCTGGGCGATGCGCTCGGCCTTGCGGATCGAGCCTTCCGAGGCCTCCTGCAGGCGGATGCCGCCGAGCGGATAGGTCAGGCCCTCGCCGAAGGTCTCGCCGCGAATGTCGACCAGTTCGAGCGAGCCGCCGCCGAGATCGCCGGCGATGCCGTCGGCGTCATGGATGCCGGCGACGATGCCGAGGGCGGCGAGGCGCGCCTCGTCGGCGCCGCTCAGTACCTGGACGCGGACGCCGCAGATGCGCTCGAGTTCCTCGACGAAGGGCGGCCCGTTCTCGGCCTCGCGGGCGGCGGCGGTCGCCAGCACGTGCAGGCTCGCGGCGCCGCACTGGTCGGCGACGTGCTTGAATCGGCGCACCGCCGCGAGCGCCTGGGCGAGCGAGGTCTCGGCGAGACGGCCGGTCTTCGACAGGCCCTTGCCGAGACCGGCGAGGACCTTCTCGTTGAACAGCACCGTCGGCGCGCGCGTCAGCCGCTCGTAGACGACGAGACGCACCGAGTTGGAGCCGATGTCGATGACGGCGATCGGCCCCAGGCCCTGAAGGCGGCCCGGGGCGTCGCAACGCGAGACCAGTCCGCGCCAACCCTCAGGTTCGGGGCAGACGAACGATACTTCGCGGCTGATCGGTCTTGGAGGATTTGCCACGGCCCGACAACGATGGGTTGGTCATGAAGTATTTGTGGACGTTGAAGGGCTCCTCGCCCTCCGCCGGCCGGATGCGTTCGTGCCCCCCGTCGGGCAACAGGCGCCAGCTCTGTTGGTTGTCCCGCAGGTTGGCGATCATGATCTGATCGAGAATCTGCTGGTGCACCGTCGCGTTGGTGATCGGACAGAGCACCTCGACGCGGCGATCCAGATTCCTCGGCATCATGTCCGCAGACCCGATGTAGACGATCGCCTCGGCCGAGGGAAGTCCATGGCCGTTGCCGAAGCAGAAGATGCGGGAGTGCTCGAGGAAGCGCCCGACGATCGACTTGACGGAGATGTTGTCGGAGAGCCCGGGCACGCCGGGCCGCAGGCAGCAGATGCCGCGGGCGACGATGTCGACCTTCACCCCGGCGCGGCCGGCCTCGTAGAGCTTGTCGATGATGCGGCTGTCGACCAGCGAATTGAGCTTGATCCAGATCTGGGCGGGACGGCCGGCGCGGGCGTGGGCGATCTCGGCGTCGATGTGCTCGACGATGCGCGAGCGCAGCGTCAGCGGGCTGATCGCCAGCTTCTCGAGCGCCTGCGGCTGGGCATAGCCGGTGACGAAGTTGAAGATGCGGGCGACGTCGCGGCCGATCGCCGGATCGGCGGTGAAATAGCTGAGGTCGGTGTAGATGCGCGCGGTGATCGGGTGATAGTTGCCCGTGCCGATGTGGCAGTAGGTGGCGAGCTGGCCCTGCTCGCGGCGCACCACCATCGACAATTTGCCGTGTGTCTTCAGCTCCATGAAGCCGAACACCACCTGCACGCCGGCCTTCTCGAGGTCGCGCGCCCAGCGGATGTTGGCCTCCTCGTCGAAGCGCGCCTTCAACTCGACGACCGCCGTCACCGACTTGCCGGCCTCCGCCGCTTCCGACAGCGCCTTGACGATCGGGCTGTTCTTGGAGGTGCGGTAGAGCGTCTGCTTGATCGCCACCACGTCGGGATCGCGCGCCGCCTGCATCAGATACTGCACGACGACGTCGAAGCTCTCGTAGGGGTGATGGACGACGAAGTCCTTCGACTTGATCGCCGCGAAACAATCGCCGCCGAATTCGCGGATCCGCTCGGGGAAGCGCGGCTCGTAGGGGCGGAACTTCAACTCCGGCCGATCGACGCCGACGAGCTGCGACAGTTCGTTGAGAGCGAGAAGACCGTCGACCAGATGGATGCCGTCGGGCTCGACGCCGAGGCTCTCGGCGACGAAGCCGCGCAGGCGCTCCGGTGTGGCGCTCTCGATCTCGAGACGGATGACGACGCCGCGACGGCGGCGCTTCAGCATGGTCTCGAAGACGAGGACCAGATCCTCGGCCTCCTCCTCGATCTCGATGTCCGAATCGCGGATGACGCGGAAGGCGCCCTTGGCGCGGACGTCGTAGCCGGGGAAGAGCCCGGCGATGTGCAGGCAGATCACCGTCTCGAGCGCGATGAAGCGCTTCACCCCGGCGGTGCCGTCGAGATTGGGCAGCTCGATGAAGCGCTCGAGCGTCGAGGGCATGCGGATCAGCGCCGTCATCCCCTCGCCGCCGCCGACGCGGGCGAGATCGAGCACCAGCGAGAAGCCGAGATTGGGAATGAAGGGGAAGGGATGGGCCGGGTCGCAGGCGAGCGGGGTCAGGACCGGGAAGATGTGGCCGAGGAAGTGGCCGCGCAGCCAGTCGCGCTCCTCCGCCGTGAGCCCGTCGCCGTCGATCAGCACGACGCCGACGGCCGCCAGCTCGCCATGGAGCTCGCGCCACAGGCGCTGCTGCTCGCCGGTCAGCGAGGACACCGCCTCGCCGATGACCGTCAGCTGTTCGGACGGGGTGAGGCCGTCGTCGGAGCGGGTCGCGAGGCCGGCGCGGTGCTGCTCGACGAGGCCGGAGACGCGCACCATGAAGAATTCGTCGAGGTTCGCGGCGGAGATCGACAGGAAGCGCAGTCGCTCCAGCAGCGGATGATCGACGTTGGCGCTCTCCTCGAGAACACGCCGATTGAAGCCGAGCCAGGAGAGTTCACGATTGACGTAGCGCTGCATGCTCGTCGTCGCATCGGAATGATCGACGGTCTGCGGATCGGCGGTCCTGACGTTCACGGCTGCGGGTCCTCCCTCGGGGTGTGATTCGCGTCGTGCGAGCGGCCATCGTGCACCGGGCAGTGTGCGCGTTTGATGACGGAAGGTCTCACTCTTCCTGGTCTTCGTCGAGTTGGTCGTCGTGCGGATCGCGACCGAAGCCGCGGGCGAGCACGCGGGCGGCGACGGCGCGGCCGACCGGCCCCTTCACCGCCAGCGCCTCGCGATCGAGGGCGGCGACCAGTTCGCGGGCGACGGCGAAGGACCGCTCCATCCGCCGCGCGAGATAGGCGACGACGGCGGGATCGACCACGGTCTGGCGATCGGCGAAGAGCTTGGCGATCAGCGCCTCGAGCAGCGCGTCGTCGGGCTCGGCGAGCGCGACCGGCGTCGCGGCCCGCAGGCGCGAGACGAGATCGGGCAGCGCCAGCCCCCAGTCGGCGAGCGGCCGGGGGGTGGTGATCATCAGGCTCGATCCGGCCTGACGGGTGGCGTTGAGGAGGTGGAAGAGCGCGGTCTCGTCGACGGTCCCGTCCGCGTCCTCGACGACGACGGCCGGACGCGCGGCGAGGGCGAGCGGATCGTGGCGGGCGAGATCGGCGGCGGCGACCACGGCGGCGCCGGAACGTTCGGCGAGGAGCTGGGCGAGATGGCTCTTGCCGGAGCCGACCGGGCCGACCACCAGCACCACGTCGCTCGGCCAATCGGGCCAGCGATCGACCAGTTCGGTCGCGGCGCTGTTGGCGTCGGAGACGATCCAATCCTCGCGACCGCGCCGTTCGACGACCGGCAGATCGAGCGGCAGCTGGCGCGTCTCAGACATCGGGGCGGCCGGGCTCGTCGGCGTCGAAACCGTCGTCGTGCAGCGGGCTCGCCAGATATTGCTCCAGCGCGTAGCGGGCGAGGACGCCGATCGAGGCGGCGGCCGGCACCGCCACCAGCATGCCGACGAAGCCGAAGAGCGAGCCGAAGGCGAAGAGCGAGAACAGGAGCCAGACCGGGTGGAGCCCGACCGAGCGGCCGACCCAGTTCGGCGTCAGGATCCAGCCCTCGAGCCCCTGCCCCACCGCGAAGACCGCGAGCACCAGCGCGATGCCGTGCCAGTCGGGCCAGAACTGAACCAGCGCGACGATCAGGCCGGCGATCAGGCCCGAGCCGAAGCCGAGATAGGGAATGACGCCGAGCACGCCGGCCATCAGGCCGATGAGGAGGCCGAAGCGCAGGCCGACCAGGGCGAGGCCGAGGCCGTAGAAGAGGCCCATGGTGACGCTGACGGCGACCTGTCCGCGCACGAAGCCGGAGACGGCGTCGTTCATCTCGGAGGCGAGGCGGCGCAGCACCGGGCGATGGCGGCGCGGCAGCCAGTCGTCGATGCGGTCGATCATGCGATCCCAGTCGATCAGCATGTAGGCGGCGACCACGGGGGCGATGACGATCACCGACAGGACCGACAGGATGGTCTTGCCGCTCGACAGGATCGGTTGCAGCAGCTGCGCGACCCAGCCGGCGCCCTGGGTGATCGCCTGTCCGAGATTAGCCTCGAGGGTGGCGGCGTTCTCGCCCATCAGACGGCCGAGGGGGCCGTCGATCCAGGGGGCGGCGAGCGCGCGCAGGCGGGTGATCAGATTGGGCAGTTCCTCCACGAAGGTGGAGAACTGTTCGCCGAGCAGCGGCGCCACCAGGATCAACGCCATCAGGAACATCACGACGATGCCGAGGATGATGGTGAGCGCGGCGGCGGTGCGCGGCAGGCCGAGCCGCTCGAGGCGGTCGGCGGCGGGGTCGAGCAGGTAAGCGAGCGCGATGCCGACCACGAAGGGCAGCAGCACGCCGGAGAAGAGCCAGAGAAATCCGACCAGCAGGGCGACGGCGCCGAGCCAGAAGCGCAGTTGGCGTTCGAGCGTCACTCGTCCGTCCCCTCAACCGACCCGCCGGCGCGACCGGGATCCCCCGGTGCCGACGACATCACCCGCAACCAGTCGACGACATAGGCAGCCCCGGAAATCGCCGTCAATGCCGCGACCAGCATCTCGCCCGCAAACCACAGCCGGCCGGGATCCCAGCCGAAGGCCCCGGCGGAGAGCACCAGCGCGGCGAAGGCGATCTGGACGGTGGTGTTGGCCTTGGAGACGAGGAGCGGCCGGATCGGCACGGCGCTGCCGAGCATCCACGACAGCACGACGCCGCCGACGATCAGAATGTCGCGCGAGACGACCAGGATCACCAGCCACACCGGCAGGACGCCGACGAGACCCAGCGTGACGAAGATCGAGACCAGCAGCGCCTTGTCGGCGATCGGGTCGAGATAGGCGCCGAGTTCGGAGCGCTGATCGAAGCGACGGGCGATCCATCCGTCGATGCCATCGGAGACGCCGGCGATCAGGAACACCCAGAAGGCCACGTCGTAGCGCTCGGCGAGGAGGGCGTCGATCGCCACCGGCACCAGGATCAGCCGCACCACGGTGATCAGATTGGGAATGGTGATGTTGGACGCCATGGCGGTTCCCGCGCTCTCGCTCTTCCCACACAATGTGGTCCCGCCGGAGCAATCCTCCAAGTGGTCCTCGTAATGGTCCGAATTGCGGGGGAACCCGGGCTTCGCCGTGATACGGACTTGCAAAACCGACACCGATCGTCCATCCCACCGAGGAGATCTCACGGGGGAGCATGCCACCATGTCCGAGGCCAAGAACAGCTGGACCTACGCGCAGTCGGGCGTCGACATCGAGGCCGGCAACGCGCTGGTCCGCCGCATCGCGCCGATCGCCAAGGCGACCCGGCGGATCGGCGCCGACACCGCCATCGGCGGCTTCGGCGGACTGTTCGACCTCAAGGCCTGCGGCTACCAGGATCCGGTCCTGGTCGCGGCCAACGACGGCGTCGGCACCAAGCTCAAGATTTCGATCGAGACCGGCATCCACGACACGATCGGCATCGATCTCGTCGCGATGAGCGTCAACGATCTCGTCGTCCAGGGCGCCGAGCCGCTGTTCTTCCTCGACTATTTCGCGACCGGCAAGCTCGACCTCGACGTCGCCGAGCGCGTCATCGCCTCGATCGGCCGCGGCTGCCAGATGGCCGGCTGCGCCCTCATCGGCGGCGAGACCGCCGAGATGCCCGACATGTACAAGACCGACGACTACGATCTCGCCGGTTTCGCGGTCGGCGCGGTCGAGCGCTCCGCCATCCTGCCCTCCAAGACCACCGGCCCCGGCGACGTGCTGCTCGGCCTCGGCTCCTCGGGCGTCCATTCCAACGGCTATTCGCTGGTTCGCCGGCTGGTGAAGCAGGCCGGGCTCGACTGGAACGACGAGGCGCCGTTCCAGCCCGGGACCTCGGTCGCGCGCGCGCTGCTCGAGCCGACCCGGATCTACGTCAAGCCGATCCTCGAGGTGATGCGCTCGCTCGGCGGCATCAAGGCGATGGCCCACATCACCGGCGGCGGCTTCATCGAGAACATGCCGCGCGTGCTGCCCGATCTCTGCGTCGCCGAGATCGACCTCTACGCCTGCGCGGTGCCGCCGGTCTTCAAGTGGCTGGCGCATGTCGGCGGCATCTCCGAGACCGAGATGCTGCGCACCTTCAACTGCGGCATCGGCATGGTGCTGGTGGTCGACGCCGACAAGGCGCACGACATTTCCGAGGCCTTCCGCGCCCAGGGCGAGACCTGCGTGACGCTCGGCTGGCTCCAGGACGGCACCGGCCGTGACGCCGACGAGCACGGCAAGCGCGCCTGGGTCGACACCCGCGGCAAGCTCGACCTCGTCTGGCGGGGCCAGTGACCACGCGCGCCCGCCGCCGCGTCGGCATTCTGATCTCCGGTGGCGGATCCAACATGGCGGCGCTGATCGCGGCGGCGCGCGATCCCGCCTATCCGGCCGAGATCGTCTGCGTGATCTCGAACCGCGCCGACGCCGGTGGGCTCGCCAAGGCGGAAGCCGCCGGCATCGCGACGCTGGTGGTCGATCACAAGGCCTATGACGGGCGCGAGGCGTTCGAGCGGGCGGTGGTCGAGCGGCTCGAGGCGCACGGGGTCGAGCTGGTGGTTCTCGCCGGCTTCATGCGGCTCCTCACGCCCTGGTTCATCGAGCGCTGGCACGATCGGCTGATCAACATCCATCCGGCGCTGCTGCCCTCCTACAAGGGGCTGCACACGCACGAGCGGGCGCTCGCCGACGGCGTCAAGATCGCCGGCTGCACCGTTCATTTCGTGCGTCCCGAGATGGACGTCGGGCCGATCATCGTCCAGGCGGCGGTGCCGGTCCTCGACGACGACACGCCCGACACGCTGGCCGCGCGGGTGCTCGTCCAGGAGCACCGCATCTATCCGCTGGCGCTGGCGCGCGTGGCGAGCGGCGCGGCGCGCGTCGTCCGGGACGCCGAGGGCCGGGAGCGGGTCGAGACCCGCCTGCCCTCGCCTGCGGCCGAGGCGCTGATCTCGCCGCGCTGAGCCCGCGACATCCGTCACGAATCGACGCCGTCGCGTCCCCTCCCCATCGCGGCGGAACCGGCCCCGCGCGAGATTCGGCGAGGATCGCGGCACGTCGGACGCGATGCCCCCTTCCGCGACCTCCCAGAGATCGACAGATCAAGCTCGCGGGCGGCGCGCATTCGCGACGATTCATGAAGCGCAGACCTTGCCGATCGGTCACGGCAACTGTGCGAATTCGAATTCATCCTCATTTCTAGACATATCCACGACCGCCTTCCTCGTCGAAACGCGACGGCGAGGTCGTCGGAGGGGGCCGGGGAATCTCCGTCGCCATGTGACATGAAACTGTCATGGATCACGATGCATGGTCCCCTGGCTTCGGGGTGACCCGTCGAACAAGGAGATTTTGACATGACCAACACCGCTGCTGCTTCGATGCGCGCGTCGCTCGCCGCGGTCGCCCTCGTCGGCTTCTTCACCGCTCCCGTTCTGGCTGGTGACTTCACCGGGGCCGGCGCCTCGTTCCCGGCGCCCGTGTACGGCGCCTGGGGTGCCGACTACAAGGCCGCGACCGGCAATGCCCTGAACTATCAGTCGATCGGCTCCGGTGGTGGTCAGACCCAGATCCTCAATCGCACCGTCGACTTCGGCGCCTCGGACGCCCCGATGGCGCCCGAGAAGCTCGAGAGCGGCAAGCTGCTGCAGTTCCCGACCGTGGTCGGCTCGGTGGTCGTCATCGTCAACCTCGACGGCATCAAGGCCGACGAGCTGAAGCTCTCGGGCCCGGTCGTCGCCGACATGTATCTCGGCAAGATCACCAAGTGGAACGACCCGATCATCGCCAAGATGAACCCGGGCGTGAAGCTCCCCGACCTCGCCATCCTGCCGGTCTACCGTTCGGACGGGTCGGGCACCACCTACGTCTTCACCACCTACCTCTCGTCCGTCTCGGCCGACTGGAAGGGCAAGGTCGGCGCCGCGACGTCGGTCAAGTGGGAAGCCGGCAACGGCGCCAAGGGCAACGACGGCGTCGCCGGTTCGGTCAAGAACGCCAAGGGCGCGGTCGGCTACGTCGAATACGTCTACGCCTCGTCGAACGCGCTCACCACGACCGCGCTGCAGAACAAGGCCGGCAAGTTCGTGACGCCGACGGTTCCGGCCTTCCAGGCCGCCGCCGCCGCCGCCGATTGGGCCGCCGCCAAGAACTTCGACGCCTCGATGATCGACACCGCCGGCGAGACCGCGTGGCCGATCGTCTCCGCGACCTTCATCGAGCTGCCGAAGGACCCGAAGAACGCCGAGACCTCGCTCGAGGTCATGAAGTTCTTCGACTGGGCCTACAAGAACGGCGACGCCACCGCCGAGAAGCTGCACTACATCCCGCTGCCGGCGGCCGTGAAGGACCGCGTCCGCGCGGCCTGGGCCGCCGAGGTCAAGGACGCCTCGGGCGCCGCGATCTGGAAGAAGTGATATCTTCGACGTGACGGCCCCTCCGCGGACACCCCGCGGAGGGGCACTTCCCGATTTCACGCGAGACAAGCCCTTGACCGCCCTCAGTCCGAACTCGGCTTCGCCCGACGTCACGACGTCCCTCCACCAAGGTGCCTCGCAGACCAGCAAGCACGTGAAGGACAGGCTCTTTCACTATGGGCTCGTCGGCGCGGCCACGCTCGTTCTGCTCATTCTCGGCGCCATCATCGTCATGCTCTTCAAGGGCGGTTGGCCGGCGCTGAAGACGTTCGGGCTCGGCTTCTTCTTCTCCACCGAATGGAACCCGGTGACCGAGGAATACGGTGCCGGGGTCATGCTCTACGGCACGCTGGTCACCTCGTTGATCGCGATGGTCCTCGCCTTTCCCGCCTCGCTCGGCATCGCCCTGTTCCTGACCGAGGTCGCGCCGCAGTCGCTGCGCCGGCCGATCGGCACGGCGGTGCAGCTCCTGGCGGCGGTGCCCTCGATCATCTACGGCATGTGGGGCTTCTTCATCGTCGTGCCGCTGATGTCGGGCTGGGTGCAACCCTTCCTCACCGCCGTCTTCGGGCCGATCCCGCTGATCGGCGAACTCTTCAGCGGCGCCCCGGCCGGCACCGGCATTCTCACCGCCGGCCTGATCCTGGCGCTGATGATCATGCCCTTCATCACGGCGATGTTCGTCGAGATCTTCGTCTCGGTGCCGCCGGTGCTGAAGGAGGCCGCCTACGGCGTCGGCGCGACCACTTCGGAAGTGTTCCGCGCGGTGACCGTGCCCTACGGACGCACCGCGATCGTCGGCGCGGTGATGCTCGGCCTCGGCCGCGCGCTCGGCGAGACCATGGCGGTCACCTTCGTGATCGGCAACGCCAACCGCATCAAGTCGACGCTCTACGCGCCCGGCGCCTCGATCGCCTCGACCATCGCCAACGAGTTTCCCGAGGCCGGCCCCGGCTCGATGAAGCTGCACGCCCTGCTGGAACTGGGCCTGGCGCTCTTCGTCATCTCCTTCCTGGTGCTGGCGCTGGCGCGGTTCCTGGTCCGCCCGAGAATGGGAGACTGATCCGATGACCCGGCTCGAACGACGCCTTCTGACCGACCGGCTCGTCAAATACGTGGCCACCACGCTCGCGGCTCTGGCGATCGTATTGCTCGCGTGGATCCTGTGGACGGTCTTCTATCGCGGCCTCGGCGCTCTCTCGCTCTCGGTCTTCACCATGCCGACCGAGTCGCCCGGTCGCGGCGGCGGCCTCGCCAACGCCATCGTCGGCTCGATCATCCAGGTGGTGGTCGGACTGGTGATCGCGACGCCGGTCGGTCTCTTCGCCGGCACCTACCTCTCCGAGCTCGGACGCGGCAAGTTCGCCGACGCGGTGCGCTTCATCAACGACGTGCTGCTCTCCGCCCCGTCGATCCTGATCGGCCTCTTCGTCTACGAACTGCTGGTCAAGTCGACCGGCGCCTTCTCCGGCTTCGCCGGTGCCATCGCGCTGGCGGTCCTGATCCTGCCGGTGGTGGTGCGCGCGACCGAGGACATGCTGCGGCTGGTGCCGGGCTCGCTGCGCGAGGCGGCCTTCGCCCTCGGCGCGACGCGGGCTCAGGTGGTGACCTCGGTGCTGTGGCGGGCGGCGCGCGCCGGCATCGTCACGGGCATCCTGCTGGCGGTGGCTCGCGCCGCCGGCGAGACGGCGCCGCTCCTCTTCACCTCGCTCGGCAATCTCTCCTGGTCCTTCGACATGTCGAAACCGATGGCCAGTCTGCCGGTGACGATCTATCAATATGCCGGAAGTCCGTATGACGAATGGGTCGCGCTCGCCTGGGCCGGTGCCTTCCTGATCACCGCCGGCGTTCTCTTCCTCAATATTCTGTCTCGTGTCGTCCTGGCGCCGCGCGGAAAGGCTTCGTGATGAACATCGAACTCACCGAAATGTCCGAGTCCTTGCGTCAACGCCGCGCGGAAGCGGGGGCCTTCGGCGCCCGTGGCGAGGCCGAGACCAAGCTCCTGATCGAGAACCTCGAGTTCTTCTACGGCGAGAACCGCGCGCTGCACGGGATCAACATGAAGGTCCCGGAAAACCGGGTGACCGCCATGATCGGCCCGTCGGGTTGCGGCAAGTCGACCCTGCTGCGCGTGCTCAACCGGATGTTCGACCTCTATCCGGGCCAGCGGGCCACCGGCACGGTGATGCTCGACGGCGAGGACATCCTGTCGCCGACCCTGCCGGCGGCGCGCCTGCGCAACCGCGTCGGCATGGTGTTCCAGAAGCCGACCCCCTTCCCGATGTCGATCCGCGACAACATCGCCTTCGGCATCAAGCTCAACGAGACCATCTCCAAGGGCGAGCTCGACGAGCGTATCGAATGGTCGCTCTCCAAGGCGGCGATCTGGGACGAGGTCAAGGATCGCCTCCACGCGCCGGCCAACGGCCTCTCCGGCGGTCAGCAGCAGCGTCTCTGCATCGCCCGCACCATCGCGGTGAAGCCGGAAGTGGTGCTCCTCGACGAGCCGACCTCGGCGCTCGACCCGATCTCGACGGCGCGCATCGAAGAACTGATCGACGAGCTGAAGAGCGAGTTCACGATCGTCATCGTGACCCACAACATGCAGCAGGCGGCGCGCTGCTCGGACATGACCGCCTTCTTCCTCCTGGGCAATCTGGTCGAGTTCAACGAGACCAACAAGATCTTCACCGCCCCGCAGGACAGCCGGACGCAGGACTACATCACCGGCCGCTTCGGCTGATCGGGCGGCCCCGCCCCGGGTCCCTGCCGGACGCACTTCGACCCCGCGCTCTCCCTCGAGGAGGCGCGGGGTCTTCGCGTTCAGGGAGGAGCCGCCGCCGTTCGGCCGTCCGTCACGACGCGGCGGGGCGGCGCGGCAGCGCGAGGAACCAGACCGCCGCCACCCCGACCAGCGCCGCGGCGGTGAAGAAGGCGACGTCGGGCCCGGCCAAGGGCATGGTCGGCACCAGGAACCAGCCGAAGATCTGCGTGAAGAAGATCGTGCCGGCGAGCATGGCGAGGTTCATCACCGCGGCGATGCCGCCCTGGAGCCCGCCCTGCACGGTCTCCGGCACGGCGCGCGACATGGTGGCGCCGAGCATCGGGTGAACGAAGCCCTCGACGGCGTGGATCACCAGGATCGGCAGGACGAAGGCGGTGGTCGGGGCCAATCCGTAGCCGAGGCAGGCGAGCGCGCCGACGACGAGGCCGAGGCCGGTCAGGGCGCGTTCGCCCCAGCGCGCGACCGCCGGGCCGGTCAGGAGCCCCTGCAGCAGCGCCATGGTCATGCCGGAGATCGCCAGCGTCACGCCGACCATGGCGGTCGACCAGCCGAATTTGGCGATGCCCCAGAACGACCAGATCGCCACATAGACGGAAGTTCCGAAGAAGTAGAGCGCGAGCACCCCGGCGAGCGGCAGCACGCCCGGGAAGGCGCGGAAGACCGCGAAGGCGCCGAACGGATTGGCCTCGCGCCAGCGGAAGGCGCGGCGGTGCTCGCCCCTCAGCGTCTCCGGCAGGGCGATCAGACCGAAGAGGAGGTTCGCGGCGGCGAGCCCGGCGGCGCACCAGAACGGCACGCGGGTTCCGAAGGTGCCGAGCAGGCCGCCGATCGCCGGGCCGATGACGAAGCCGAGGCCGAACACCGCCGCCATCAGGCCGAAGGCTCGGGCGCGTTCCTCGGGCTTGCTGACGTCGGCGAGGCAGGCGTTGGCGACGACGTAGGACGAGCCGCAGACGCCGGCGACGAGGCGGCCGAAATAGAGCCAGCCGAGCGAGGGCGCCAGCGCCTGGATCACGTAGTCGACGGCGAGGCCGGCGATGGCGAGGAGCAGCAGCGGCCGGCGGCCGATCCGGTCGGAGAGCGCGCCGACGACGGGCGCGCAGACGAATTGGGCGAGGCTGAAGAGGGCGAACATCCAACCGCCGACGCGGGCCGCGTCGTCGAGCCCGATGCCGCCGACCTCCTCGATCAGCGGCGGCAGAACCGGCAGGATGAGGCCGAAGCCGACGCAGTCGAGAAAGACCACGGTCAACGCGAAGAGCGTCGCGCGCCGCGCCTGGGCGGCGGAGAGATCGACGGGGGCAACGGACATCGGGACTTCGCCTTCCTGGAGTCGCTCGCGCGCGGCCCGGTGGCGACGCGCGCAGGCGCATCGGCGAGCCCACGGCGGGCGCCGGGCTCACGCGATGCTTCGGATCTGAGACGAGGAGACGCGCGACGGCCGCGGTGATGTCGTCCGGATTCCGCCGGAGGTCGGCGCCGATCGATGAATGGTGTGGCGACCCCGGCAGGATTCGAACCTGCGACCAACAGCTTAGAAGGCTGTCGCTCTATCCCCTGAGCTACGGGGCCGCATGACCGGCCACCCCTCTCCTCGCCGCCGAAGGCGCGCGAGCCCGCGCCGCCGTCGGCGGCCGGGCGAAGCGTGGCGATCGTGAACGCTCAGTGCGTCCAGGTGCCGATGCGGCCGAACTTGAAGTTGTCGGAGTAGGACAGCGTCTTCGGCGCCCGCTCCTTGGGTTCCACCACCCGATATTCGAGGCCCTTGCGCTCGGCGTAGGCGATCGCGTCTTCCTTGGTGGCGAAGAACAGACGGATCTGGCTCTTCATGTCGGACGACGAGGTCCATCCCATCAGCGGATCGGCCGAACGCGCCGCCTCGGGCTCGAACTCGAGCAGCCACCGCTTGGACTTGGCCTGACCGGACTGCATGGCCGTCTTGGCCGGCCGAGAGATGCGCGCCACCATGTCGTCTACTCTCCTCGTTCCTGTCTCGTGCCGGGCGGCGGACCCCCCGAACGATGCGATCGGTGCCCTTGCCCGGTTGGTCGGGGCAGCAGGATTCGAACCTGCGACCTGAAGTACCCAAAACTTCCGCGCTACCAGGCTGCGCTATACCCCGTGCCGTACCCTCGGGCCGTCTCGCGACGTCCCGCTCGCTCTCGCGTCCGCAATACACGGCCCCGGCGAAACCGGCAAGCGCCGAGGCTCGCCCGGGCTCACCGCGTGGCGCGAATCCGTGGATGCACCAAGCGATCGCCGGGCTTCAACCCGAGCCGTTCCGCTGTGCCGGCATTGACCTCGAGCACGAAGCGGACCGAACCGCCGGAGCCGATGGTCTCTTCCGACAGGGGCACAGCGTCCCGCGCGATCGAGACGATCACGCCGTCGGCGCGGGCGAAGATCATGTCGAGCGGCAGATAGGTGTTCTTCATCCAGAACCAAACCGGCTGCTCGCGCCGGAAATCGAAGAGCATGCCGTGGTCGGCCGCCATCTCCTTGCGGAACATCAACCCCTCGGCGCGGCTCGCGTCGGTGTCGGCGAGTTCGACCGTGAAGACCGTGGTGCCCTTGGCGCCGACGACCTCGACGCGGTCGCTCGCCGCGACCGGCGCCTCGGCCCGGGCCGGCAGCGGCGGCACGGCGAGGGCGGCGCCCGCGACGGCGAGAAGGAGCGCGACGACGAGCCGGAGGGCACGGCGGCGGAGCGACAGCGGGGAAGAGAGCACGGCGGCCACGGGGCGAAATCCGTCTGACGCGAGGAAGGCGCGCAAATCGCGCGAGCGCCCGCCGTTCGGGAACGGGACGGGCGCCGGCCTCCTCAATGGGACGCGGGAACGTGCGAGAGGCCGTCGGGACGGATCTCGGCCGCCATCAGGCCCTTGGGGCCGTCGCCGAAGCGGACCCACACGGTCTGACCGGGACGCAGCTCGGCGAGGCCGTAGCGGCGCAGGGTCTCCATGTGGACGAAGATGTCCTCGGTGCCCTCGCCGCGCGTCACGAAGCCGAAGCCCTTGACGCGGTTGAACCACTTCACCGTCGCGCGCTCGAGGCCAGAGGTCGGCACGACCTGGACGTGGGTGCGCGAGGGGGCGAGCTGCGAGGGGTGGACGGCGGTCGATTCGTCCATGTGGACGATGCGCAGGGCCTGGAGGCCGCGCGGCCGGTCGAGCACCTCGCAGACCACCCGCGAGCCCTCGTAGGCGGTCTGGTAGCCGTCGCGGCGCAGGCAGGTGACGTGCAGCAGGATGTCGGGGAGACCGGCGCTCTCGGGGACGATGAAGCCGTAGCCCTTGGCGATGTCGAACCACTTGATGGTACCGACCACCTCGATGACGTCGACCGCCGCTTCCTCTCTCACGTCGTGATCGAGATGACCCTCGTGATCGAGACGGGCGTCGATATCGGTCTTGGCTCCCATCGGCCTCACTCCTTCGTCCGTGCCCATCGCCTCGGGCCGAACCGCACACACCGGCACACTGAAACGCCCACCCCACGATCCACTCGCGACCCGCCGGGTGTCCGACCCCGTTCGAATCGCGCCGCTGTCTTCAGCTCGGGAAAAGGATACCATCGCACCACCGTGCGACCACCGGCTTTTACCGTTCGTGAACGCTTTCCCCGGGGATCTCGGGTTCAGAGCCGCGAGAAGACGGTGCCGATCGAGCCGCGCAGGACCCGATCGGCGAGGCCGTCGAGGGGGGTCGGCTCGCCGTTGACGATGATCAGTTCGGCGCCCTCGTATTTGGCGATCATCGGCAGCGTCGCCGCCGGCTGGACCGTCAGCGAGGATCCGACGGCGACGAAGAGATCGGCCTGCTGGATCGCCTCCTCGGCGCGCTGCATCTCGCGGCTCGGCATCGCCTGACCGAAGGAGATCACCGCCGCCTTGATCAGGCCGCCACAGGCGCAGCGCGGCGTCCGCCCGGTCGCGGCGATGATCGCCTCGGCCTCGTCGAGCTCGACGCGACCGTCGCAGGAGAGGCAGGTGGCGAAGGTCGCGTTGCCGTGCAGCTCGATCAGCCGGTCGTCGGGCACGCCGGCGCGGCCGTGCAGGCCGTCGATGTTCTGGGTGATGACCGCGTTGGCCTTGCCGGAGGCGATCAGACGGGCGATCGCTCGGTGGGCGACGTTGGGCTCGACGGAGGCGATCTGGTCGCGAAAGGCGAAGCGCCGCTTCCAGTCTTCGCGCCGGGCGGTTTCCGACGACACGAACTCGTCGTAATAGATGGGCTTGATCTTGGTCCACAGACCGTTCGGCCCGCGAAAATCGGGGATCCCGGACTCGGTCGAGATCCCGGCGCCGGTGAAGATCACCACGGTCTCGGCCTGCGCCACCCTCTCGGCCAGCACGGCGGCGCCCTCGAGCGGCTCCTCGACGGTCTTCATCACCCGGTCTCCTCAACACGACGGAAGGGTCCGTACATGCGCTTTCTCCACACCATGATTCGCGTCCGCGATCTCGATGCCAGTCTCGCCTTCTTCTGCGATCTGCTCGGTCTCGAGGTGGTGCGCCGCGACGATTATTCCAAGGGGCGTTTCAGCCTGATCTTCCTCGCCGCCCCCGGCGACGCGGACTCGGTCGCGACCGACAAGGCCCTCGCCCGGCGCGAATCCCCGACCATCGAGCTGACCTGGAACTGGGACCCGGAGGACTACGGCAGCGCCCGCAACTTCGGCCATCTCGCCTTCGAAGTCGACGACATCTACGCCGCCTGTGACCGATTGATGGCGGGCGGGGTCACGATCAACCGGCCGCCGCGCGACGGTCACATGGCCTTCGTGCGCTCGCCCGATCTGGTCTCGGTCGAGCTGTTGCAGAAGGGCGAGCCGAAGGCTCCGGCGGAGCCGTGGGCGTCGATGCCGAACACCGGCGTGTGGTGAGAACCGCACCGATCGATTGACTCAGTCAACCTATTCATTGACATTGTCAATGAATAGGAGGCCCCATGTCGGACGATCCCCAGTTCTCCTCTCTCATCGATGCCTCGGTCGAGCGGGTGCGGCGGTTCAATCGCTTCTACACTCGCCGGCTCGACCTGCTCGACGGCGATTTCCTGGCCAGCGACCACTCGCTCGGCGAGGTGCGGATCCTGTGGGAGCTGTCGCGGCGCTCGCCGCTGACGGCGGCGGAGCTCGCGCGCGATCTCGGCATCGATCCGGGCCGGATGAGCCGGATCATGAAGCGCTTCGTCGCCGAGGGCTGGGTCGCCAGGGCGACCGCCGAGGGGGACGCCCGCCGTCTCGCCGTGTCGATGACCGAGGCCGGGCGGGCGTGGTTCGCGCCGATCGAGGCGGAACAGAAGGCGCGGGTGGCCGCGAGCCTCGCCGGCCTCGACGGCGAGGCGCTCGGCCGGCTGACCGGCGCCATGGCCGACATCCGCCGCCTGCTCGCCGCCCCGGACGAGCCGATGGACGTCGTGTTGCGGCCGCACCGGGTCGGCGACCTCGCCGAGATGGTGGCGCGGCAGAGCCGATGGTACGCGGTCGAGCATCGGTTCGACGAACGGTTCGAGGCGCTGCTCGCCGAGATCGCCGCCGATTTCCTGCACCGCTTCGATCCCGCCTCCGACGCGTCCTTCATCGCCGAGGTCGACGGGCGCATGGTCGGCTCGGTGCTCGTCACTCGGGCCGATGCGACCACGGCGAAGCTGCGCGTGCTGCACGTGGAGACGGAGATGCGCGGCCGGGGGATCGGCGCGCGGCTGGTCGACGCGGCGCTCGGTTTCGCGCGGGATCGCGGCTATCGCACGATGCGGCTCTGGACCAACGCGGTGTTGGTGGAGGCGCGCCGCCTCTACGAGCGGCGCGGGTTCCGCCGGATCGATGCCGAGCCGCACACGATGTTCGGCCCGCCGATGGTGGGGGAGACCTGGGAACGGGCGCTCTGAGGCGCCCTCCCCGGTTCACGCGGATTCGACGATCTTGCCTTCGATCAGGGTGATGCGCCGATCCATGCGGTCGGCGAGTTCCATGTTGTGGGTGGCGATCAGGGCCGCGAGACCGGACGAGCGCACCAGCGCCTGGAGCGCGTCGAAGACGTAGTGGGCGGTCTTGGGATCGAGATTGCCGGTCGGCTCGTCGGCGAGGATCAGGCGCGGCACGTTGGCGACGGCGCGGGCGATCGCCACGCGCTGCTGCTCGCCGCCCGACATCTCCGAGGGCAGATGCTGCGTGCGCTCCTCGAGCCGCATGTAGGCGAGCAGCTGCTCGGCGCGCTTGATCGCCTCCTTGCGGCCGAGGCCGCGGATCATCTGCGGCAGCATCACGTTCTCGAGCGCGGTGAACTCGGGCAGGAGGTGATGGAACTGGTAGACGAAGCCGATCTCGAGCCGGCGCATGCGCGTGCGCTCGGCATCGGAGAGCGCGCCGGTGGCGACGCCGCCGAGATAGACCTCGCCGCCGTCCGGCGCCTCGAGGAGACCGGCGAGATGGAGGAGCGTCGACTTGCCCGCGCCGGAGGGGGCGACCAGCGCCACGGTCTCGCCGGCGCGGATCTCCAGATCGGCGGCCTTCAGCACCTCGAGGAAGCGATCGCCTTCCGAATAGCGCCGCTCGACCCGCGAGAGGCGCAGGACCGGCTCCTCGACCAGCGCGGCGGCGGCCCGGGTGTCGTCGAGATCGATCGCCGTCATCATTCGTACCTCAGAGCTTCGACCGGATCGAGACGCGCCGCCTTGCGGGCCGGGAAGATGGTGGCGAGCAGCGACAGGCCGAGCGCCATCACCACCACCGACACCGTCTCGCCGACGCGGATGTCGGCCTTCATCTTGGCGAGGAAGTAGACGTCGGGCGGATAGAGTTCGGTGCCGAGCAGCCACGACAGGCCGGTGCGGACCTCCTCGATGTGGCCGCACAGGAAGAGGCCGAGCAGGAAGCCGGCGAAGGTGCCGACCGTGCCGATGGTGGCGCCGGTGATGAAGAAGATGCGCAGGATCGTGCCGCGCGTCGCGCCCATCGTCCGGAGAATCGCCACGTCGCGCGACTTGTCCTTCACCAGCATGGTCATGCCGGAGACGATGTTCAGCGCCGCGACGATGACGATCAGGGTCAGGATGATGAACATCACGTTGCGCTCCATCTCCAACGAGGCGAAGAACGTGACGTTGCGGTGGCGCCAGTCGGTGACGTAGACCGAGCGCTGGGCGGCCTCCTCGATCGGGCGGCGCATCTCGCCGACCTTGTCGGGATCGTCGGTGAAGATCTCGATGGCGCTGGCGCGGCCGTCGAGGTTGAAATAGCCCTGCGCCACCTCGAACGGCATGAAGACGAAGCTCGCGTCGAACTCCGACTGACCGACCGAGAAGATCGCCACCACGGGGAAGGCCTTGACGCGCGGGGTCACGCCCATCGGGGTGACGTTGCCGCGCGGGGTGACGATGGTGACGGTGTCGCCGAGGCCGACGCCGAGGTTCTGGGCGAGGCGGGTGCCGATGGCGATGCCCTTGCCGGCGCCGAAATCGTCGAGATTGCCGAGTTTGATGTTGCCGGAAACCAGCGTCATCTTCTCGAGGTCCTTGCGCTCGATGCCGCGCACCAGCGTGCCGACGGCGCCCGCCGGGCCGGAACCGAGCGCCTGCCCCTCGATGAAGGGGAAGGCGAACTTCACGCCCTTCACCGCCGAGAGGCGCTTCGTCACCTCCTCGTAGTCGGTGAACTGGGACGCGGTCGCCTGCACCAGCATGTGGCCGTTGAGCCCGAGGAACTTGCCCACCAGCTCGGTGCGGAAGCCGTTCATCACCGCCATGACGGTGATCAGCGTCGCGACCCCCAGCATGATGCCGAGGAAGGAGAAGGCGGCGATGACCGAGATGAAGGCCTCGCGCCGGCGCGAGCGCAGATAGCGCCAGGCGATCATCCATTCGAACGCGGCGAAGGGCGCCGTGCCGGTGGGTTCGTCGAGTTCGCTGCCCTTGGCCATGCCGCCCGTCCGTCCCTTGTTCACGCCGTGACGCCGAGGCGCACGAGCGCGTCGGCGATCGACAGAACCTCACGCTCGCCGGTGGCGCGGCGCTTCAGCTCGACCTTGCCCTCGGCCAGCGACTTCGGGCCGCAGATCAGCTGCCAGGGCAGGCCGATCAGGTCCATGGTGGCGAATTTGGCGCCGGCGCGGGTGTCGGTGTCGTCGTAGAGCACCTCGACCCCGGCCTTGCCGAGCGTCGCGTAGAGTTCGGCGCAGGTCGTGTCGCAGGCGGCGTCGCCCGGCTTCATGTTGATCAGTCCGACCTGGAACGGGGCGATCGCCTCCGGCCAAACGATGCCGGCGTCGTCGTGGCTCGCCTCGATCACGGCGGCGGCGAGGCGCGACACGCCGACGCCGTAGGAGCCCATGTGCACCGGACGCTCGACGCCGTCGGGGCCGGCGACCTTGGCGCCCATCGGCTCGGAGTATTTCGTGCCGAAATAGAAGATGTGGCCGACCTCGATGCCGCGCGCGGTCACCTGCTTGTCGGTGGGGACGGCGGCGAAGGCGGCCTCGTCGTGCATCTCCTCGGTGGCCGCGTAGAGGCTCGTCCACTGGTCGATGATCGGCTTCAGGTCGCCCTGGAAGTCGGTGTCGGCGCCGGGGATCGGCAGATCGAGCAGGTCCTTGTGGCAGAAGACCTGGCTCTCGCCGGTGGAGGCGAGGACGATGAACTCGTGGGTCATGTCGCCGCCGATCGGGCCCGAATCGGCCTTCATCGGGATCGCCGTCAGGCCCATCCGCGCGTAGGTGCGCAGGTAGGCGACGAACATGCGGCGATAGGCCTCGGTGGCGCGCTCGTAGTCGAGATCGAAGGAATAGGCGTCCTTCATCAGGAACTCGCGACCGCGCATCACGCCGAAGCGCGGACGCCGCTCGTCGCGGAACTTCCATTGGATGTTGTAGAGGTTGAGCGGCAGATCCTTGTAGGAGCGGACGTAGGAGCGGAAGACGTCGGTGACGACCTCCTCCGCCGTCGGCCCATAGAGCATCTCGCGATCGAGGCGGTCGGTGATGCGCAGCATCTCCTGGCCGTAGTCCTCGTAGCGCCCGCTCTCCTTCCACAGCGCCGCCTGCTGGACGGTCGGCATCAGGATCTCGATGGCGCCGGCGCGATTCTGCTCCTCGCGGACGATCTTGCCGATCTTGTCGAGCACCCTGAGCCCCAGCGGCAGCCAGGTGTAGATGCCGGCGGCCTGCTGGCGGATCATGCCGGCGCGCAGCATCAGACGGTGGGAGACGATTTCCGCCTCGGCGGGGGTCTCCTTGAGGATCGGCAGGAAGTAACGCGAAAGACGCATGGGGAGAGGGCCTCGTGGAAGGCGCGGGAATCGGTCGCGGGGTCGTCGATCGACCTCGCCCGAGAATCCCGGCGAAATGAAGATCTCGTAGCGCACTTGGTGGACGAGGCGGGGGAAAAAGACAAGGGCGAGACTGGTCCGCTCCGGCGGCGGGGCAGGTCTTCCCCCTCAGTCCTCCGGTTCGCCGGCGGCTGCGCGGCCGGGACCCGGCACCAGCGTCATCACCTTCTCGAGCGTGTCGAGATCGAGGGCGGCCTCCGCCTTGAAGGCGCCGGCATAGGCGAGATGCTCCTCCTTCAGCTCGTAACAGGTGGCTCCGACGATATCCATCAGCACCGCGTCCATGCCGGCCTCGCGGAAGGCGGCGTGACGTTTGAGGAAGAAGTCGGAGCAGCACATGCCGAGATAGGAGGAGACGCCGCGCGCCCGCATCTCGGCGAGCGTCTGCGAGAGATGCTCGAAATCGAGGATGGTCGTCACCTCGAGGCCGCGCTCGCGCGCCATCCGATAGGCGTCGCCGACGGCGCAATGGCCGCAGTCGATGCAGTCCGGCGTCGGGCGCAGCGCGCACCACGCGGGCTTGGCGCAATAGGGCACCAGCATCACGCTCGCGCCTTCGAGGGCCTCGAGCGCGTCGCCGCCGGGGCCGGCGAGCATCACGCCGGAGGCGGCGGCGGCATCGAGGCCGATCGTCCCGGCGAGGCGCGCCTTCTCGCTCGCGCGGGCGGCGAGACGCACCAGATCGACGGCGCCGAAGCCGACGAAGACGTCGTCGGGTCGCAGCGACCGGGCCATCGCGACGGGAAGATCGGCCATCGCCTGCCCCCTCAGCGCCTCCTCGACCCGCGCGGCGAGGTCGGCGGGCACGAAGGCGGCGTCGGTGGCTAAACGCGCGGTCGCGACCCGGCCGGAGGCGTCGGTCTCGAGGCGCAGGCGCAGAGTGGCGCGGGCGGTGCGATCGGCGACCTCGAGGCCGGTCGAAAGCAGCGCCTCCCACGGGTCGGGGTCGGTCGGGGCGGAGCCGAGGGGCGGCGCGAAGCGCGAGGGATCCGCCCACCGCGCCTCGGGCCATCGGGCCGCGACGGCGGCGCCGAGGGCGCCGGCGACGGCATCGGCGGCGGGCGGCGGCGACAGCCGTTCCGTCAGCGTCGCGACCCGTTCGCGGGCATGTTCGAGGCCGGTCACGGTCAGTTTCTCGGTCGGCACCAGCAGCGCGGAGAGCGCGGCGGCGACGTCGAAGGTCTCGAGCAGGGTGGCGAAGAGGATCGCCCGCCCCTCCTCCTCGGCGAGGAAGACCGAGGCGATCTTGGCGCCGCCCGCCACCTGGAGATCGTTCGGCGCGACGAATCGGGCCTCGACCCCGAGCCGGGCGAGTGCCGCGGCGAGCACGGCCCCACCCTCGGCGAGGCGGGCGGCGGGATCGGGTCCGAGCCTCTCGACAGGCATCACGAGAATCAGCGCCCATTGGCCGGGATCGATCCAGAGCGCGCCGCCGCCGGTCGGCCGGCGCAGAATCGGGATGGCCCTCTCCCGGCACCAGGAGAGGCGCACCTCGCGGGCGATCGCCTGATCCCGGCCCACCGCCACCACCGGCCGGGGCCGGAACAGCGCCGCGATCGGCCCGCCGTCGAGAGTCACGGCCCGGCTCCAGGCGAAGGCGGCGGCGAGGTCGACGGCCACGGGATCGCGCGCCGTTTCCGGTTCGCCCGGCCCCGTCGCGGGCGTCGTCTGGTGTCGCTGGGTCATCGCTCCGTCCCTCGCGCGTTCGGCGGACGAGCTTCGCGGAGGATGGCGCCGCCGTCCATCCGGTCCTTTCGGGGGGCCTCCCTAAGCCATTCGTATTAGATACTATTCCATGTCTTCAATTGTTGCGACAACCGATTGAAATGTAACAATTATGCCCGATGATGAGAGAATGGGCAGCGCCTGCCTCGAAAGGTGACAAACCGATTTAGCTCGACTATGGTCCGTTGCATCAAAAGAGGGCGAGCAAAGACCGGAACGGCGTGCTCGAAGCCCCACTACCAATCGCGGTCTGAGTCTCGGGAGGAAGACCTCGGGCGCCCGATGCGGTCGCAACCGCCGGAGCTGCCGACCGTCACCCGCCATCGGGGGTGGGGACGGAAACAAGGGGTCCACGCGAAACTGCAAAAGAAGCAAGGCTCCGAGGAGCCTTGCTTTTTTTATGGCCGAACGGGACGCGACGCCTCCGCCGCCGTCACGGCGCGGTGGTGTTCAGAACCTCCCGGAGCGCCGACGGGGCGCCGCCCCAGTGCCAGAAGGAATATTCCTGGTATCCCCTCGCCTTCACCAGGGCGATGAAGGTCGCCGCGCGTTCGGCGCAGGCGCCGGCGGGGGCGAACGGGATGGTGACGAGCCGAGCCACGCCGCCTTCGGCGGCGATCACGGGACCCGATTTCCAGACGCACATGGATCGTCCGGGCGTGACACGCCTCCCGGTTTCACACCACGGGGCAACTCGACCCCAGATCATATCGATTGAAGATACGACTCGTGTGAACCGATACGAAAAGCCCGGCGGTCGCGAGACCGCCGGGCGAAATCATGCCGTCAAGGACGTGTCGGCTCAGCCGACGATCTCGAGGCCGGAGAAGAAGAAGGCGATCTCCTCGGCCGCGGTCTCGGGGGCGTCGGAGCCGTGCACCGAGTTCTCGCCGATCGACAGGGCGAAGTCCTTGCGGATGGTGCCCTCGGAGGCGTTGGCCGGGTTGGTGGCGCCCATCACTTCACGGTTCTTGAGGATGGCACCCTCGCCTTCCAGAACCTGCGCGACGATCGGGCCGGAGGACATGAACTCGCAGAGCTCGCCGAAGAAGGGACGCTCCTTGTGGACGGCGTAGAAGGCCTCGGCCTGACGCAGCGACAGCCACATGCGCTTGGAGGCGACCACGCGCAGACCGGCGGCCTCGAAGCGGGCCACGATCTGGCCGGTGAGGTTGCGCTTGGTCGCGTCGGGCTTGATCATCGAAAAGGTGCGTTCGATCGCCATCTCGGGGCTTCCTCTCGTCGGAATACGGAACGGAGCGGCCGAGGAACCGGCCGTTGCGGCGGCTTCTAGCACCATGGACGGCGCTCGCCAAGGCGAACCGCGACGAAAGTCGGTCGCTTCTCTCGTCCGCCGGTGCGACCCGAGCTCGCGGGTGCGTCAGCCGCGCTCCGGCTCGTAGACGTAGCCGGCGCCGCGCACCGTGCGGATGAAGGTCGGCTCGCTCGGATTGACCTCGATCTTCTTGCGGATGCGGGCGATGCGCACGTCGATGGCGCGGTCGTAGGCCTCGGGATCGCGGGCATTGGCGAGGTCGAGCAGCTGCTCGCGCGACAGAACCCGGCCGGGATGATCGACGAAGGCCTTGAGGAGCGCGAATTCGGAGGTCTGGAGCAGGCCCTCCTCGCCGGTCTCCTCGTCCTTCAGGCGCCGCGTCTCGAGATCGAGCAGGCGGCGGCCGAAGCGGACCGTGCGCACGACCGGCACCGGCGCCGGGGCGATCGAGGCGGCGAGCCGGGCGCGGCGCAGCACCGAGCGGATGCGCGCGACGAGCTCGCGCAGTTCGGCCGGCTTGGCGAGATAGTCGTCGGCGCCGAGTTCCAGGCCGACGACGCGGTCGATGGCGCTCGCCGTCGAGGTCAGCATGATCACCGGGACGTGGGGGTGATGCTCCTTCAGGAAGCGGATCAGCGACAGGCCGTCCTCGCCCGGCATGTGCAGATCGAGCACCACCAGATCCGGCGTCGCGCGCGTCAGCGAGGCGCGCAGCGCGACGGCGCCGTCGAGCCGCAGCACCTCGAAGGCATGGAGCTCGAGATAGTCCGCGACCGTCTCGCGGGTGTGGAGGTCGTCGTCGACGACGGCGATGCGGGTGCCTTCCATCATGCGCGGCCTCCCTCGTCGGCCGAGCCGGTCGGCGCTTCCGCGAGCAGGACGATCTGGAAGACCGTGCCGGGGCCGGGATCGGCGTTGAGGGCGCCGATGTGGCCGTCGTGCATCTCGACGATCTGCTTGGCGATCGACAGGCCGAGGCCGGTCGAATGCTCGCCGCCGGTCGGCTGCGCCGAGAGGCGCTGGAACTTGCCGAACAGCCGGTCGAAATCCTCCGGCGCCAGGCCCGGCCCCTGATCGCTCACCTCGAGGATCGCCCGATCGCCGAGCGCGCGCACCGAGACGCCGACCTCGCCGCCGGGAGGTCCGTATTTCAAGGCGTTGGAGACGAGGTTCTCGACCGCCTCGCGCATGCGGTCCGGGTCGGCCCAGGCCGGAACCGTCTCGTCGGCCGAGAAGGTGACGATCTGATTCTTGCGCTCGGCGATCGGCTTCATGTGGTCGAGGACGTCGTGCACCAGGGCGGCGAAATCGAGCACCGTCGGCCGGATGGTGATGTCGAGCGCGTCGGCGGTCGCCTGACCGACGAGGTCGCCGATCATGCGGGTCATGACCTTGGCGGGCGCGACCAGCTTCCCCAGTTGTTCCTCGAGGGTTGCCGCAGGGGTCGTCCCACGCTGGATCAGTTCCGAAATGATCTCCGCCCGTCCGAGGATCGCGGCGAGCGGATTCTTCAGGTCGTGCGCGATCATGCCGAGCAGTTCGATCTTGAAGGCATTCGCCCGTCGCAGAATTTCCCGCTGATCCGACAGGCGGCGATTGGCGTCGGTCAATTCCTCGGTGCGCTCGACGACGCGATGCTCCAGCTCGACGTTCAGCCCTTGGAGTTTCTCATAGAGAAGAACATTCTCGAAGGCCACCGAGAGTTTGCCGCAGAACACCTCGACCAGCGCCCGGTCGGTCGCGGAGAGATGTTTGGCGACGTCGAGGACGACGGCGATCTCGCGACCACTTGCGGTGTGGATGTAGAGGACCGATCGGCGATCGAAGAAACAGTGGCGCTTCTCGGCGAAGGCGACGTCGACCAGACGGCGGGTCTCCTCGTCGAGATCGCGGCGGGCGATGGCGGCGTCGGTCACGGTCGAATAGACGCCGGAGCCGGCGAGGACGGCCAGATCCTCCTCGCGGGTGGCGCCGGAGGTGTCGCGCACCACCAGCATGCCGGCGCATTCGACCTCGAGCAGCGAGGCGACCTGGACCAGCACCCCTTCCGCGAAGCGGCGCATCGAGCGGGTGTCGAACAGCGCCGTGGCGGCGTCGATGATCATCTCGAGACCGCGCCGGCTCTCCTCGAGCCGCGCCAACTGGACATGGGCGCGCAGCGCCGCCGTCAGCGCGGTGAAGAGCTTGTCGGCGGTGAGTTCGGTCTTCGCCTTGTAGTCGTTGATGTCGTATTCGACGATGACGCGGCGCTCCGGCGCCTGACCGGGCTGGCCGGTGCGCAGGATGATGCGGACCAGCTCGTTGCCGAGATCCTTGCGGATGAACTCGACCAGATCGAGCCCGGCGGTCTCGGTCTCCATGACGACGTCGAGCAGGATGACGGCCACGTCCGGATGGGCGCGCAGAAGCTCCCGGCCCTCGGCGGCCGAGCGCGCGGCGACGATGTCGAGCCCCTGTCCGTTGAGCGTATAGTCGGCGAGGGCAAAACGGGTGCCGTCGTGAACCGCCTCGTCGTCGTCGATCACGGCGATCTTCCAACGGCGGCGTTCGCTTTCGATCTCTTCGCTCGCTTCCTCCGCGAAGACGATCAGGTCGTCGTCGACCATCGGGCGTCGTACCCCTCCCCCTCGTCGCGCGGCGCGACCGGATCGTCCGGTGCCACACGCGGCATCGTCATCTCGAAGCGGCAGCCCTCGCCCGGCGCGGTGACGATTCGGATGCGCCCACCCATCCGATTGACCACCAGCGTCCGCACGATGTGCAGGCCCAGTCCACTCCCCCCGCGTCCGCGCCGGGTGGTGAAGAACGGTTCGAAGGCGCGTCGCGCCGTCTCCGCGTCCATCCCCACGCCGTCGTCGGCGAAGGTGACCACGACACGATCCTCTCCCAGGGCTCGTGCCTCGATGGTCATGCCACCGGATCGACCCTCCGTAAAGGCATGTGTCAGAGCATTGACGAAGAGATTGGTGAGGATCTGCCCCCACGCTCCGGGGTAGCCCTCCATCGCCAACCCCTCGGGCACCGCCACGTCGAGGTGGTGCGGCGTCGCCCGGAGCCCCGGACGCAGGCTCGCGACGATCTGTTCGGTCGCCTCGGCGAGGTCGAAACCGCGCCGGTCGGGGTGGGTCCGATCGACCGCCACCTGTTTGAAGGCGAGCACGAGATCGGCGGCGCGGGTCAGATTGGCGACGAGCTGCCTGGAGGCGTCGGCGACGCCGGCGACGAAGTCGTCGAGCCTGGAGCGGCGCAGGCCGCCGGTGGCGACCTCGTCGGCGAAGGCACGGGCGCGGGCGTCGAGCGTCGAGGCGACGGTCAGGCCGATGCCGACGGGGTTGTTGACCTCGTGGGCGACGCCGGCCACCAGCCCGCCGATCGCGGCGAGCTTCTCCGCCTCGACCAGTTCGTCCTGGGCGCGGGCGAGGCGGACGAGCGCCGCCTCGGCGCGGTCGCGGGCCTCGCCGATCGCCTCCTCGGCGCGGCGGCCCTCGGTGTCGTCGTAGAGCCACAGGATGTGGGCGGGGCGGCCGGCGAAGTCGATCGGGCGGATCTCGATCAGCGCCCACCAGGAGGCGCCGTCGGGGCGGCGCAGTTCGGCCGCCCAGGCGGTGACCCCGTCGCGTCGGGCGACCGCGGCCGCGAGCGTGGCGGCATGGGCGGGGTCGACGAAGCGGTCGGCGAGATCGTTGCCGGTCTCGACGGCGTCGTCGCGCCCCGCCGGCAGCAGGTCGCGCCAGCGCCGATTGGCGAAGATCAGCCGCCCGGTTTCGGCGGAGAGGATGGCGATGGCGATCGGGCTCGTCTCGAGGATCGACAGCCAGCGCCGTTCCTGAATGTCGTGATCCTCCTCGCGGCGGCGCCGGTCGGCGACCTCGCGGCGAAAGACCTCGAGCGCGCGGGCGGCGTCGCCGATCTCGTCGGGCGCGTCGAGCGAGGGCACCGGACGATCGTGGAGCCCGCCGACGACGGCGCGCAGCGCGACCGTCTGCTCGGCGAGCGGGCCGGTGATCGAACGGGCGACCCGGCCGACGACCCAGAGCGCGAACGCCAGCGACAGGGCGATGACCGCGACGAGGCGCCACGTGAGGCCGACCAGCAGGGCCTCGAAATGATCGAGCGCGGCCTTCTCACGTCCGCGCTGGCGGTCGAGCAGGCGGGTCAGCGCCTCGGTCATGGTGTCGCGATTGCCGTCGACGTAGCCGGAGAGCCACAGCGACTTGCGCCAGGAGATCGCCACCAGACGCTGGAAGAGTTCGTCGAGGGCGGCGAGATGGGGCGCGAACATCTCTACGGCGTAACCGCGGCTGTCGGGCGCGGGGCTGCGGCCGATGGCGACGATGGCGGTTTCGAAGTCGTCGCGGGCCTGACGCGCCTCGCCGATCTGGTCGACGCTGCGGTCGCGGCGGTAGGCGCCGAGATGGATCTGCAGCGCGGCGAAACGGTCGTAGGCGCGCGCCACCAGCGGACGCAGCTCGACGTCGCCGGGGCGGATGGCGAGATCGAGCGCGTCGAGCCGGCGGCGGATCGCGGCGATCAGATCGGCGAAGTCGCCGTCGAAGAGCAGGGCGACGTCGATCTCGAGACCGCGCAGGTCGTCGAAACCGATCAGATAACGGCGCGCGGCCGAGGAGAAGTCCTCCACGTCCTCCGAATCGGAGGGTTCGGCGCCGTCGCGCACCCGCCACAACTCGCCGGTGAAGGACGACTTCATCGTCTCCACCTCGGCGCGGCGGGTCTCGTCGGGGTGGTCGAGGAACGACTTGACCTCGCGATTGAGGCGCGAGGTCGCCAATTCCAACGCCACCAGCTGATCGCGGCGATCGTTGACCCGGCGCATGTCGGACCAGGACGAGCGCAATTCGCCACCGCTCGCCCACAGGAGCCCGACCAGCACCAGCGCCCCGAGCGAGGAGGCGATCACCGGCAGGCCGACGCGGACCGCGACCTTCAGGCGGCGCAGGTCGAGGCGCGAGACGCCGGGCGGGCGCTCGCTGCCCGCCTGCGGCGCATCGTTCCCGGCCGGTTCGCGCTCGCTCATGCCGCCCTCTCCCGGTCATCCGCCTCAGCGATCGCGGAAGGCGCGGAAGCCGATGTCGGGGGCGGAGGTGTTGTGGGTCGAGGGCACGGTCCGGGTGAAGGCGACGTCGGCGGCCTTGCCGTCCTTCCAATCGACCACCACCGAGGAGGTCGGGGCGGCGCCGGGGGTCGGGCGAACCACGATCTCGGCGGTGTCGGCGTTGCCGGGCGCGACATACATCGAGCGCAGGGCCGCGAAGGGCAGCTTCGAGAGGTCGACCCCGTCGAAGGCGACGTCGACGGCGGCCTTGCCGACGTCGATGGTCTTCAGCGCCACCGTCGCCTTGCCGCCCTTGGCGAAGTCGATGGTGAAGGTGACCGTCTCGGGGTCGAAGGAGACGGCCTTGTAGGCGACGAAGGGCCGGGTGCTCTCCTCGACCGGGCCGAACAGGAAGGACGAGCCGTAGGCGACCTCGCGCATGCGGAAGGGCGGCAGCGCCTTCAGGCGCCAATAGCCGTCCTGCGGGTAGAAGACCAGGAACTCGACCGGGCCGGCCGGGGTCTTGCGCCACAGCTGGACGAGGTGGAGGAAGTTCTGCGTGAGCTTGCCGACCGTCACCGGCACCACCGTCGGGCGCCAGAAGTCGGGATAGACCACGCCCTTCAGGACGTATTCGTCGTCTTCCCAGAGGGTCGCGGTCGGGGGCGTGTAGTGGGAGCCGTCGGCGCCGCCGGAATGGCCGAAGGTGCAGCCGGAGAAGTCGGGCGCGTGACGATCGCGCACGATCGTGTCGACATAGGCCGGGGTCTCGGCGGTGATGGTGAAGGCGGCGACCTTCGGCGAGGTCAACGTGTAATAGACGTTGTCCTCCTCGGCGCATTTGGTGACGTAGGACTTGTTGTGGACGTCGACCGCGATCGGCTCGGCGACGGCCGGGGCGAGGCCGATCGTCGCGAGGAGGGCCGTGGCGGCGAGAGCGGCGCGGGCGCCGAAGCGGTCGAGGAACATGCGATTGCGTCTCCCGAGAGATGAGAAGGCGCCGGCCCCATGTGGGCGGCGGTTCTTCGGTTCGGTGGTAGCCGTCGTACACGCTCGCGGCAAGAGGATGGCGGAGCGCGTCTCGTCGCGGCCCCGAGCCGGCTTGACGCGCGGGGCGGAATGACCACATGCCATGCCACTTCCCCGCCGAGCGACGAGAGCGATCGTGAGCGACACCGCATCCCTGCCCCCGCCCCGACCGCCCTTCTGGCGACGCGGACTGCGCGCGGCGCTGCGCCTGCCGGCGCTCGTCCTGGTGGCGATCTACTTCCTCATCGACGACGTCGTTCTGGCGGCGTTCCGGCCGCTCGTCGCCTGGGCCTCGGGGCTTCGCCTCTTCCTGCGCTTCGCCGTCTTCCTCAGGCGGCTGCCGCCCTACCCGACGCTGGTGCTGTTCCTGGTGCCGTTCGCAGTGCTGGAGCCGTTCAAGATCGTCGGCCTGTGGCTGATGGCGACCGGCCGCTTCACTCCCGGCCTGATCACGCTCGCGGTGGCGCACATTCTGTCGATCGTGTTGGTGGAGCGGCTGTTTCACGCCACCCGCGACAAGCTCCTGACGATCCCCTGGTTCGCCTGGGGCTACGTCCGGGTGATGCGGCTCTACGACTGGTCGCTCGGCCGGCTGAGGGCGACCGAGGCGTGGCGGCGGGCGGAACGGGCGCTCCGCGCGATCCGCGCCGGACTGCGCGCGGCGATCGCGCGGGTGCGGGGGTCCGCCGTGTTCGTGTGGGCGCGGCGGCGCATCGGGATGTTGCGTCCCTGGATCCTGCGGCTGCGGCGACGGACGTGAGCCGGCCGGATCACTCCACCGGCGCGGCCGGCTCGTGGCCGCGCAAGGGGCGCTCCTCGAGGAAGCACAGCAGGACGAAGCCGACGACCTGACCGGCGACGACCGCCAGGAACAGCCAGCGGAAGGCGCCGGCGGCGGTCGGATCGACGTGGCCGGGGTGGTTCATGCCCTCGCCGACGCCGGCGATGCCGCCGGCCGCGAGGACGGCGCCGAGCACGGTGACCGACACGACCGAGCCGAGCGAGCGCATGAAGGCGAGCGTGCCCATGGCGGTGCCGAGATCGCGGCGGAGCACGGCGTTCTGCACCGCCACCGTGCCGATCGGGAAGACCGTGCCGGTGCCGAGGCCGACGACGGCGAGGACCGCCTCGACGCCCCAGAAGCCGAGATCGGCGGCGAAGACGGCCAGCACGATCGTCGCGACGATCGCCAGCCCCGAGCCGCCGAGGACGAAGCGGCGGTAGTGGGTGATGTGGGCCATGGCGCGGCCGGCGAGATTGGCGCCGGTGACGGTGCCGAGGGTCAGCGCCAGGAGGCCGAAGCCGGCCGAGGCGGGATGGAGCCCGGCGACCAGTTCGAACCACAGCGGCATGTAGACCGAGAGGCCGACATAGGCGCCCATCGAGAAGAACAGCGCCGAGACCACCACCGAGATCACGGGATTGCGCAGGATCTCGAGCGGAACCAGCGCCTCCTCGGTGCGGGCGATGTGGCGGGCGAAGAAGAGCCCGAACGCCAGCGACAGCGCGAAGAGGCCGAGGATCTCGGCCGAACCCCAGGCGAAGCGGTTGCCGCCCCAGGTCAGCGCCAGCATGAAGGCGATGGTGGCGGCGACGATCGACACGGCGCCGACGAGGTCGAGCCGGGCGGGACGGGTGACGTCGGGAATGCGGCGCAGCGAGCGGTGGATCATCACGAAGGCGATCGCGGCGAGCGGCAGGTTGATCCAGAAGATCATCGACCAGTGCATGTGCTCGGCGAAGACGCCGCCGGCGAGCGGGCCGCCGATCGAGGCGACCGCCCAGACGGTGGAGATGTAGACCATGTATTTGGCCCGCTCCTGCGGCGGCACCACGTCGCCGATGATGGTCTGGACCAGGCTGACCAGTCCGCCGCCGCCGAGCCCCTGGACGGCGCGGCCGAGGATCAGGATCGGCATCGACGGCGCGAGGGCGCAGATCACCGAGCCGAGGGTGAAGATCGCCACCGCGCCGTAGAGGGTCGGGCGGCGCCCCTGGAGATCGGCGAGCTTGCCGTAGAGCGGCGTCACCGCCGTGGAGGTGAGGAAATAGGCCGAAACCACCCAGGCCAACCAATCGACGTCGCCGAGCGCCGCGCCGATCGTCGGCAGCGCCGGCGAGACGATCGTCTGATCGAGCGCCGCCAGCAGCAGAACCATCAGGGCACCGACGACGACGGCGAGACGTTCGCTCTCGGCGAGCAGGGCGTTGGGTTGCATCGATACGATCCGGACGAAGGCCTCGCCGGCGTCCGCGACGAGCGGGCGGCGAGAGCGCGGGAGGGCGGAGGGAGACGACGGCGAGCGGGAGCGACGCGGCGGCCGGATCGGGGACCGGACGACGTCGAGAAATCAGCTTACGTCAGACGAGATCGTATTCCTACGGACGCGACAGCGGGGAAGGCATGCGTTTCCTGCGCCGTGCGCCGCCCTCCCCTCGCGCCGACGGACGCGCCTCGGGTCGGGCGGGAAGCGGGGGATCGAGCGCGCCCGATCCCCCCATCCGTGCGACGCCGAGAGCGAGAGCACAGTCTCGGCGCCGACCGAACCGGAGCCTCCGGTTCGTGATCACTGATGAATGCCATAATTCGTCAGTCGTCGCAAGTCGCCGAGCGGCGCGAGGAACGGGCTCGACGAGCGTCACGACACTTCGGAGCGCGGATGGGTTCCCTTCCCCTCCCCGCGCCGTTCGGCGCGCTCCGGCCGCGAATGACGGCGGAGCCACGAGCAGGAGATCGCCCATCTCCCGCGTCGACGAGAGCCGGCGGCCCCTCGGGGATCAGGCCGCGCGAGAGGGTGGAGCATGCGAATCGACGCCCGTCGCCCGATCGGCGCTTCGCGCGCGCCCTCATCCGGCCCTGCGGGCCACCTTCTCCCACGAGGGGCGAAGGTGGTGGGGCGCCTCCCCCTAGCCTCGCCCGCGCCTCAGGCGCGGCGGGCGTCGGAGAGGGCGCCGGGCAGTGCCTCGGCGAAGAGGTCGAGATCGGCATCGGTGCCGGCGGAGACGCGGATGCAGCGATCCATCGGCGCCTGCCAGGGCTTGCGCACGAAGAGATCGCGCTCGATCAGACCGTCGAGCACCGCCTTGGCGAAGACGACGTCGCGGCCGCAGTCGATGGTGAGGAAATTCGTCGCCGAGGGCAGCGCGACGAGGCCGTTGTCGGCGGCGATCGCGGCCATCCGCGCCTTGGAGCGGTTCACCTTCTCCACCACGCCGGCGAGCCAGTCCTGATCGGCGAGCGCCGCGAGCGCGCCCGCCTGGGCGACGATGCCGACGCCGAAATGGTTGCGGATCTTGTCGAAGGCGGAGGTGATCTCCGGCGCGCCGATGCCATAGGCGACGCGGATGCCGGCGAGCCCGTGCGCCTTGGAGAAGGTGCGGAAGCGCAGGCAGCGCGGATCGTTCGGGTCGACCGTCGGCAGAACGCCGGCGGGGGCGAACTCGCCATAGGCCTCGTCGAGGATCATGAGCGATCCCTCCGGCACGCGGGCGATCGCCGCCTCGACGTCGGCGGCGCCCCACCACGAGGCCATCGGGTTGTCCGGGTTGGCGACGTAGACCAGCGGCGCGTTCTCGCGGATCGTCGCCTCGATCAGACCGGAGAGGTTCTCGCGATCGTCGACGTAGGGCACCCGCACGAAGCGGCCGCCGAAGCCGGCGACGTGATAATCGAAGGTCGGATAGCCGCCGAGCGAGGTCACGACCGGGGTTCCCTGCTCGACGAAGAGCCGCACCGTCATGCCGAGGAGATCGTCGATGCCCTCGCCGACGACGATGTTCTCCGGACGCACGCCATGATGGGCGGCGAGCGCGGCCTTCATGTCGTGAAGCTCGGGATCGCCGTAGAGCCAGGCGTCGCTCGCGGCGCGCCCCATCGCCTCGATCGCCTTGGGCGAGGGCCCGAACACGCTCTCGTTGGCGCCGATCCGCGCGCGGAAGAGCCGTCCGCGCCGTCGCTCGATCGTCTCGGCGCCGACGAAGGGCACCGTCGAGGGGAGCGAGGCCATCAGCGGCGTGAAGCGGGGAGCGATCGATGTGGGCTGCGACATGGGCGAAAATCCTCGAGACGTCTTCGTCATCTATCGATCGCGACCGGCCTCTGTCGAGAGCATCCCGCGCAAATGCCTTGATCCGAACACGAAGATCGCGCATAGAGAGGCCTGCGACGCCGCACTGCGAAAGGCCGATGAGCTTTTCGGGCGGAGGTTTCGAAGACGCGTGACGAACGCACGCGCGAGGTACGAAGCGGGAGCCATTGCTCTCTTCGGCTCGCGCATTCCGCGTTCCCTTCGATCCGTTCGATCGCTTCTCACCCGACAGGACCCATTCACGCGGGGATCGTCATTCGATCCCGACGCAGGCCCGTCCTCATACCGAGGGCGTGCGGCAGGGTTCCGTTCGTACTCGAAAGAATACCCTTTGACCCAATTTTCCGACTTCGGTCTCTCCGATCCGATCATGAAGGCGCTCGACGGCGCGGGCTACACCACGCCGACGCCGATCCAGGCGCAGGCCATCCCGCATCTGATGCAGGGCCGTGATCTTCTCGGCATCGCCCAGACCGGCACCGGCAAGACGGCCGCCTTCGCGCTGCCGCTGATCCATCGCCTCACCACCGACCGCAAGCGCCCCGCCCCGCATTCGTGCCGGTCGCTGGTGCTGGCGCCGACCCGCGAGCTCGCCTCGCAGATCGCCGAGAGCTTCGTCACCTATTCGGGCGACCTCCAGCTCAACGTCCAGGTCGTCTTCGGCGGCGTGCCGATCGGCCGTCAGGAGCGCGCGCTCTTCCGTGGCGTCGACGTCCTCGTCGCCACCCCCGGCCGTCTGCTCGATCTGATCGATCGCGGCTCGTGCCGGCTCGATCTGGTCGAGGCGCTGGTGCTCGACGAGGCCGACCAGATGCTCGATCTCGGCTTCATCCACGCGTTGAAGCGCATCGCCAAGCTGGTTCCGGCCAAGCGCCACACGCTGTTCTTCTCGGCGACCATGCCGAAGACGATCGCCTCGCTCGCCGACGGCTATCTGACCGATCCGGTCAAGGTCGCGGTGACCCCGGTCGCCGCCACCGCCGACCGCGTCACCCAGCACGTGATCCATTGCGAGACCCGTCTCAAGCAGGCCCTGCTCGAGCATCTCCTCTCCGATCCGAAGTTCGATCGCGTGATCGTCTTCACCCGCACCAAGCACGGCGCCGACCGCGTCGTGAAGCATCTCGACCGCGCCGGCATCGTCGCCGCCGCGATCCACGGCAACAAGAGCCAGCCGCAGCGCGAGCGCGCGCTCGCCGCCTTCCGTGACGGCGAGATCGGGGTGCTCGTCGCCACCGACATCGCGGCGCGCGGCATCGACATCGACGGCGTCTCCCACGTCGTCAATTTCGAGCTGCCCAACGTGCCGGAGAGCTACGTGCATCGCATCGGCCGCACCGCGCGCGCCGGCGCCGACGGATCGGCCGTCTCCTTCTGCAATCGCGAGGAGCAGGCCTATCTGAAGTCGATCGAGCGGCTGATCCGCCGCACGATCCCGCAGATCGCCGTGCCGAAGTCGGTCCATGCGCGCGCCGACGAGATCGCCAAGATCTCCAAGGCCTCGAACGACGACGTCATCCGCGATCGCGAGCCGCGCCATCACGCCGGCCGTCCGAGCGACGGCCGTCGCGGCGGCGAGAAGCACGGCTACGGCGAGAAGAACCAGCCGCGCGCCCAGGGCCCGCGCGGCAATCGCGGTCCGCGCGAGGAGTTCCGCGCCCGCGACGAGGCCCCCGCCCCGTCCGCTGCCGCCAAGCCGATGCGCGATACCCGTCACGGTGAGCGGGTCGGTGGACGTCCGGTCCGCGACGACACCGCGCCGCGCAATCACGCCCCGCGCGGCGACGGCGCCCAGCGCTTCGACCGAGGCGCCGAAATGCCGCGTTCGCGCGCCGCGCAAGGTGCGCCGGCTCGTGGCGAGGGCGGTGCCGGTCGCGGTCCGCGTGGGGCCGGTGGTCCCGGGCGAGGGCGCGGCCCGCGTCGCGACGCCTGATCGAGCGCCCCTTCCCTCACGAATCGAAAGCGGCCCCGGAGCGATCCGGGGCCGTCTTCGTTTCGAACGATGCCTTCGATGCCGGACGAGGAGCGGCGGCCGTCAGCGCCCGGAGAGGAACGGCAGCTTGACCGGCACCCGCCACACCGCCGCCGGCGGCTCGGGCCCCCAGCGATGGGTCGGGGCCACCGTCACGGCGGGATCGCGGCGCGGCCGGGCGAAGATCAGACACCAATAGACGTCGCCGGGCTTTCTCGGGTTCTCCACCGAGGCGATGCCCATGCGGGTCATGTCGGCATCCTTGAGGCCGCGATCATGGGCGGGCGAATTCTTCCAGCCCTGAATGGTCTGCTGGATCGTGCGGTAGCCCTGACCGAGATTTTCGCCAGCGGTCTCATAGGCATATCCGCCCGCCTTCAAGCGCTTTTCGAGCCCGCCCCAAGGCTCCAGCTCGTGCGACATGCGCCCGGCCTCGGCGAGTTTGCCGGCGTAGTCGCGGGCGAGGCGGGTCAATTCGCCGTCGAGGGCGAGCGGGGCGACGCCGTTCTGCGCGCGGTATTCGTTGATGAGGCGCAGGGCGAGCGCCGGATCGACCGGGACGTAGCGGACGTCGTCGATCATCTCCTGGTGCATGGGCCCACGCGCGCAGGCCGCGAGCGCCGCCGGAAGGATGAGGGCGAGAACGGCGCGGCGCGAGGGCGAAGACGCCGTCTCGCGAGACGAAGGGAACATCGGAGCGTCCTTGCGTGCGGCCGGCCGGTGCCGGCGTCGTGGTGTCGAGACCCGCGCCGCCACGGCGCCCGCTCGGGCGGAGCGAGGCGCCGGCCGGGCGACATCGTCGTGGCGTCGGCCGTGTCGACGCAAGGCTTTGTCGCGGGAAGACGACTTTTTCCGGGCGAGCGCGAGATCCGGCGGCGGGAACACCCGCTTCCGTGCCCGCGATGGGCGTCGCTCGGAGGCACGCAGAGAGGCGGCCCCGGTCCGGAGCTTCGGCGGGGACGCCGAGCGCCGATTCGCCGAGGGCACCTCCCCGCCCTCGCCGCCACCGCCGATCGACCGGCGCCGAGGCGGCGTTCGCGCCGGTCGCGCGGGCCGGAGACGAGTCGTCGGTGGGTTTGTCGTGTGGGGAAACCGGCAATCCCCCGACAGGCGACGCGAGCGCCTTGAAATCGGCCCGCGCCTCGGGCATAGAGAGCGCGCCGGAGACGTGGCCGAGAGGCTGAAGGCACTCGTTTGCTAAATGAGCGTACCCCCAAAAGGGTACCGAGGGTTCGAATCCCTCCGTCTCCGCCACCAGCCCCTCAAGCGTATAAAGTCGCTGATCATGAGGGAGTTTCAATCAGCTAGCCACACGCCGTGATGCACCGATGTGATATACTTGGGGGTGAAGACCGTGGCCGACACCTTCCATCTCTGGCGGCGAGGCCAGACCCACTACTTCCGGCGCAAGGTGCCGAAGCACCTCGCCGAACGCGTGAAGACGCCCGTCGTCCAATACAGCTTGGGATGACCGACAAGTCCGAGGCGAAGAAGCGCACCCGGATCGAGGACGTGAAGTTCGATCGGTGGATCGCCGACCTCGAAGCCGGGAGGAACGTTCCAAGTGCCGAGGGTGCGAGCAACCTGTCGGCCCCCAGGCATCTCAGCATGGCCGAGTGGACCGACTACGTTCGGGAGTACGTCGCCGAGGAAGACGCGCTCAGCAAGGCGCGCTCCCGCAAGCCGCCACCCGACCTTGAAGACAGGCTCTCGAACGGCGAGGTAGAGGCGGAAGCCTGGTACTGGAAAACTGCCCTTCGGGACCCGGAAAACATCGACGGCGCAATTGCGATCCACGCCGCCCTCACCAAGGTCTCGAAGCGAGCCGGAACAGAGACCGCGTTCCCGGTGCCCTCGGAGCTTTACGACCTCGTCGGCCGTGGGCTCCAAGAGATCGCGCGTCGGCAGGAAGCCCGCTTCAAGGACGGCTTCTCCCAGACCTTCTACGACCCCGAGTTCCAGCCCCCGCCCCCGGGCACGAAGCCCAAGGCCGGAGGCATGAGCTTCCGTCTGAGGTGGTCCCGTCCGACTGGACAGATTGGCGGCCATCGTAAGCTTGGGCCTGTGGTCCGTCACGCCGCCAGTCTGATGTCGCCGGCCTCCTCGTGGACTTCGACGGGCGTACGCCCGCCGTGTGTCGAATGAGGTCGGTCGAAGTTGTAGTAGTCGATCCATCGGCCGATGCCGGCGCGGGCTTCCGAGCCGGTTTCGTAGGCATGGAGGTAGATGCACTCGTACTTCATCGACCGCCATAGCCGCTCGATGAAGACGTTGTCCATCCACCGGCCCCGCCCGTCCATGGATATTCGAACGCCTGCGTCGGTCAGAACCTCCGTGAACCGTGGGCTGGTGAACTGGCTGCCCTGGTCCGTGTTGAAGATCTCCGGCCTCCCATGTCGCGCCATGGCCTCCTCGAGCGCGGCAATGCAGAAGTCGGCGTCCATCGTGTTCGACAGTCGCCACGCCAGCACTCGCCGGCTCGCCCAGTCCATCACGGCGACGAGGTAGAGGAAGCCGCGGCGCATCGGGATGTAGGTGATGTCGGCGCACCAGACGTGGTTCGGTCTGATGATGTCGAGCCCGCGCAGCAGATGCGGCCATTTCTTGTGCTCGGGATGCGGGACAGTCGTCTTCGGCCGCTGATAGACCGCCTGCAACCCCATCTTCCGCATCAGCCGCCGGATCCGCTTTCGGCCGACCGTATGGCCGTGCCGACGCAGATGACGAGCCGTCTGTCGCGAGCCGTACCACGGCGTCTCCAGGAACTGCTCGTCGATCAGCCGCATCAGCGACAGGTTCAACGGTGTCTCGGCCGCGGCCGGCGCGTAGAACGCCGAGCGACTGACGCCGACGAGTTCGCACTGCCGTCGGATCGTGAGCCTGGGGTGGTCGGGTTCGATCATTTTGCGCCTCCGGCCGACGCTCAGTGTCCGGAGGCTCGTTTCAAAAAATCCCGCTCCATGACGAGTTGGCCGATCATCGCGTGCAGCTTCTCGACCTCACCGTCGCGGGCCGCCTCGAGGGCCTCCGACTTGCCCGAGAAGACATCGGCCATCCCCTCGACCGCCTGCTTCTTCCAGGCGTTGATCATCGTCTGATGCACGCCGTACTTCACCGTCAGCTGCGCCACGGTCGCTTCGCCGCGGATCGCCTCCAGCGCGACCTTGGCCTTGAACTCTGCCGAATACCGCTTCCTCTTCCCCGTCATCGGGATCGTCCTTCTCTCAGGTCGACCCAAGCTTAGCGAACTGTCCGCCGGACGGGGACCACCTCATTCAGATATGGATCCCCAGCCGAGGTCGCGACGTCGACAACTGGGCCGCCAGCACGGCCGGTGCCGTCACCAGCATGGTGGTCAGTCTGGCGATCCTCCGTCTCCTCGGAGTGAAGCTCGGATTTGACGAGTGACCGGGCGCCGCGACGAGATCGGTGCAATCGTCTGTGCAATCGATTGAATAAAAAGAGAGGTAGCTCAGCCTTAACTCGCGCATCATGATCGGTCGTCTCTACAGTAGATCATAGGGCGAGATGACCGCAACGAAGGATGCCGACAGACGTGATACGGCGCGCCTGACGCAGTCGTGGTTCGTAATCTCGTCTCTTCCCTGAAATCAGACCGTCGTGACTTTTGAGACACGTTTCTCGCTGCGTCGGGCACTTGCCATCTCGTCATGCCTCTTCGAAGGCATAGACGACCGCTTCTTTGTCGTCGCTCATGAGGTTGTCGATACCCGAAGAAATCTCCCAACGTTTCGTCCGCCTGCCGGCTACTTCGGTCTGCGTCAGCGGTTCCGCGGGTGACGTCCCCGGGAGTGGTGTAGGAGCGGTCGCCGGGAGGCGGCCATCGTCGATCTTCGCGTAGGGTTCGGTTG